>Ga0247682_1000277_pt1 | contig 16483 bp, 31 predicted proteins | sample CNK23_metaG_FD_190130 | JGI IMG/M metagenome (GOLD analysis project Ga0247682, IMG submission 190130) | Soil microbial communities from Purdue University Martell Research Forest, Indiana, United States - CNK23 | ecosystem: Environmental > Terrestrial > Soil > Temperate forest > Bulk soil...
CCGTCCTCCCCCACCTCACCGAGGAAGCCCGTTCGGCCGCCAAGGCGGAAGGTCACGTCGATGATTTAGGACGGGGTAAGCCCGAGCGTCGCGCCTACTTCCGCCGGATCGTCCTCAGCGTCGACTGCGCCTCAAAGGTGAACGAGCGCGCCGACTACACCGTGATCCAGACGTGGGGCGAAACCCACAACCGTCAGCACTACCTCCTCCGGCAGACCCGCGTGAAGGTGGAGTTCGACGACATGATCGAGAAGATCGAAAGTCAGGCGCGCAAGGATCAGGTCGATATGATCCTGGTCGAAGACAAGGGACAGGGGATCGCCTACATCCAAAACCGTGGCCTCACGGATGCGCACCGCCGGCTGGCGCCCGCCCCAATTGTGGCGATCGACCCTGGTCAGCAGTCGAAGGAATTCCGCTTCGACGAAGTCTCTCCGATGATCAACGCGGGCGAGGTGTATCTGCCCCAGCGGGCGAATTGGCTCGACGCCTACATCAAGGAGTTCGGCCAGTTCCCCGAAGGTGCCCACGATGACCAAGTCGACTGCACCACCCAGTATCTCCGCTGGGCGAAGAACACCCGTACGCGCTTCGGTTCCAAGAAGGTGAAGAGCTACGGATAAGCCTTAAAATTAGGGGGTGTTGATAGAGATTTATAGATACGGAGCGCACGCCAGCCGAGCGAGCGAATCAACCCTTTGCCGGTCAGACCGAGAGAGTTGACAGACCGACTCGGCGTCAGCCCTGTCAAATTCCCAGATTCCTCGCTCGACGCCCATTAACCTTAACAGCACCCCGCCAGAAATTAACCTTAACGCCGGCCGATCGTTCCCGCCGGGACCCATCGGGATTCATCTTCCGGGACCCTCCGGATTTCAAAATCCAATCCGCCGGCGCCGAGCCGGGGACCCTTCCGAATTAACCCACCAGCCGGCTGGAATTTCCAAATGCACCTCACCCTCATCTTCAAGATCGCCGCCGCGATGAACCTCGCGATCTACGTCGTGGTGATGTACGCGGGCGTCTACCGGCTCGCGAGGTGGGTCGACCAGAAGGTCCAATCCTACCTCCTGAAGGCCTGGAATCACCTCATCAGCACTCTCGATCGGCAGGTTGACGCCTCGTTCCAGGACCTGCGCGACTATGATCCCACGCGCCCGACCCGGCCGAATTAGCCGCCTGACCCTGTCACCCATCAGGGGCAAAGTGACTCCCAAGCCCGACCCGCCCGGATTCCTGTCACGAAACCACCCCAGGCTTCGTTGATTTCATTGAACTTTCTCAAAACCGACCCGACCACCTCGGCCGCCCGATTTCATGCTGCACCGCAGCATATCTGCCCACCGACACCCCAGAACCGCTGTCACGAAAACGGAAGCCGTTGAATTACAACAGCAATTCCCTAATCGGTGACTCGTCCACAAATCGACTCCCGAATCGCGCCCTCATTCGTGACCCAAAAGCCACACCCGAACCTTTTTGCCCCGCCCAAATCCCTGTCACAGGTCCGGGAAATCGTGACTGGAGGGGCGATTTGACAAGCTGGGCGGGCTGTGCATCGCCGGCGTGACCCTAATCGGGGACATGTTCTGATCCTGACCCAGATCGGGGTCACTGCCGGAGCCAGGGCGTCCCTAATCGGCCGATCGTTCCGCCGGCCGCGCTTCCCTAGTCGGACGTTCGTTTCCGCCCGAGCGTCCCGAATCGCGCGAGCATTCCGACGTCCGCGACTCCCGAATCGCGAACTCATTCCTGCGCGAGCGTCCCGAATCGCGCGAGCATTTCCGCGCGAGCTTCCCTAGTCGGGCGCTCATTTTTTCCGGAGCCCCGACCCATTAAGGTTAACGCGCGCCGGCCGCTCGGTAAGGTTAACGCCGCATTAACCATGTCGGTTAAGGTTAACGGCGGGTAAGGTTAACGCCGCATTAAGGTTAACGCGGAGCCCAGATTCATTAACCTTAACGGCGCCGGCCGCCCTGTTAACCATGTCGGCGCGCGAAAACCGACCCGCTCGCGCGGGCCGATTCGCCTAGCCTTGGTTCATGCCTGGGAAATTCGGATGCTTCGCGATCCAGGCCGCCGCTTCCTCTTCGGAAGAGAACGGCGCCCGACCGATTCCGACCGTGCCGTCAGGATGCTCTATCGTCCATCCCTTCTGCACGATCTCCCAGCCTTCGCCGAACGGCGCCGCGCCATAAACTGACACATCGCCGAACATGCCCGACTTGTGGCGCCAGACGCGCGCCGGAATGACTTTGCCCATATGGGACTCCTTCTCTGTCGATAGCTGACACTAACGCCGATTCGTTAACAAGGGGTTAACAGGAAAAAGATTCTCGCGTTAACGTCTTGTTAAGAAATTGCCGCTAGGTTAGGTCATCAAGGCGCATCCGGCGCCGAGGGAGTCCGCTATGCTGAAGACGTTCAAGCCATCGCCCAACCTGCCCGGCATGATACCCGGACTCGTGCTGGTCCCGCTCTACAAGGGCGCCCAGATTCTTAACGTCTTCCAGACGGGCGGAGTCGCCGATCCGACCAAATGGATTCGCGGGACGCTGGACGGCGCCGGACACTTCGACTCCCTCGAAGACGCCCAAGCGGCGGCGGAGTCGCGCGGTTCCTATCTGGTGACTCGCGCGGATCACTTCGCGGTTATCGCGCGCGGCGGTCTGTTCGATGTTTGAGAAGCTTGCGCACCTCTTTCCCATCGCGCTTTGCGTCTTCCTGCTTTGGCTCTTGTGGTGAAAGGACTCCTAAATGGACTGTGATAATCGAGAAAGAACCGAAGCCGCTCTAGCGGCTTTTGGGGCACCGGTTGAAAGGTTCAATCGCAATAAAGATGATCCGGATTTCGCGGCGGACATGCGCCAAGCGGTTTTGAATCTGGTCGCCGATCTGCTGATCTATACGGACGCCGAGGCGCTCGACGATCCGCGCGAAATCGTTCGCTATGCGCTAGAGACTCTGGAGGGCGAGCGCGACTAAGCGAATCGACCTCGCCGCTTGATCCGCGCGCGGCCTAACCGCCGGGCGTTTTTCGTGCGTAGTCCCGTTAACCTTAACGCGTGTTAACTTTTGAAAAGCGCGCAGCCCCGCCGTTGGGCACCTGGGGCCTTGGCGCACGCCCTGCCGGGTCCTGCCCGACCCCTGCAACCTAGCACCGATTCGTTAACAAGAGGTTAACAGAAAAAAGATTCTCGCGTTTACCTTTTGTTAAGGAATCGCCTATAGTCTGGCGCAATCGAAACCCCGGACAAGGAGTCCAACATGGCGCAAGCCAAACCCTACACGCCGCCTCAGGCTAAGCGGTTCACCCGCGACGACGCGGAAACCGCCTTTATCTTGCTGGAGGAATCCCGCGCCGGGATTGATTACGCGCTCGCCGGAGATTCCGGAACGCCTCGCCGCTCCATCATGGACGCGATGGACGCCGCCGCCGCCCTGGCGACCTGCGCCCGCGCGATCAAGCACATTGCCGAAAACGCTTGCAATGGCTACCGGCGCGACGAAGACGAAGCCGCCGACGCCAAGCGCGAGGCCGCCACACTCAAACGGGCCGCCGCGATCCTGGAGCCCTACGGGGTGAAGGTGCGCACCGGCGGAGACCCGCGCGGCGCCTGTTTCTACCTCATGACGCCGAAGACGCGCGCCCATAACACTTGGGGTGGTGCGGAGTCGGGCTGGGCGGTGGGCTGATGGCGAACCCAATCAAACCCGCCGCCGCCCGCTTCTATGTCGCCACTTATGGCGACATGGGGCTAGATGTTTCCTTTTACTCCGACCCGCTGGAATACGGGCGCGCCGTCAAAGAGGCCGAGCGCCTGCATCGGGCGGACGATCTCGACTCCTACGTTAACGGTCGCGTTGATGAGGCCTGTTAACCCGTTGTTAATGAATCGGTGCGATTCTGGACCCGTCAACAACTGGAGGCCCTAAGGCCATGACTTCCGAAACGATCAAAGCGCCCCGTTATATCACCTTCCCCGTTCGCGGCGCCGGGGAGCCTTTCACGCCCCGCACCGGTCAAACCATCTGGCCGGCGCCCCGCACCTACAGCAGCCCGGAACACGCCCAATTAGCGAACCCGGCGGGCTGCCTGTATGTCGGCGAGCTAGTGGCGCCGGACGCCCTGACCCTGGCGAAGGTGCAGGCCGAAGGCGGCGACGTTGCCGACTATGAAGGCTTAGACGTGGTCGCCTGCGCGGACTCGTTCTATCCCGTCACCCTGCGCGAGTACCGCACCGCCGGAGTCGGATGCTCCGCCGAAGGCGCCTATGTGCTGCGCGACATGGGGCCGCGCGCCCTGCATCGCTGGGCGACTCACTTCCGCAACGATCAATGCGGCGGCCATCATGGCGGCGAATACTTCTCAACCTTCGAGGCCGCCGCCGCCGGATATCTGGAGCGCGTGAACAAGGCCACCCGCTGAGCCTGGGGACCACGGGCGGCCCGCCCGTGGTTAACCCCTGAGGCGGATTTGTTAAGGTTAACGCGGCGGCCGGAATCGTTAACCATCTTTTCGACCGCCTCGCCTGTTGGCCGTTAACACTTTGTTAAGGAATGGCTGCTAGGTTGAACGCTCAACCCCTGGAGGCCCCATGCCTGAGCAAAAGCCGACCTATTACGAATGCGGAATCTGCGGCCAATATCATTCCGTTCTTTGGGATGGGGATTGCCGCGAGGATGCCGCGCGTTTCACCCCGGAAGACCTGGACGCCAAACACGGCGCGGACGGCTGGACCGAAGCGCCAATGCCGGGGACCGCCCATGTATGAGACCTATTCAGTTTTCCGCAAAGGCACAGACGGAACCGACACGGGAGTCGGGCGAGTGGACGCGGCGAGCGCCGAAGAGGCCGTCTTTCGGCTAGTCGGCGGCGAGTATGGGCGCACCGACTACGGCGCCGCCCGCACCGCCGATATTGCCGCGCTGGTCGCCTCGCGCAAGCTGGTTAAAATCTGCGTTTGGTACGCGGCGGACCCTGAGCGGGGAACCGGCTGGTTCTATGACACAGCCGAAGACTCCGGCGGCTTTGATCGGATATCCCCGCAAGGGCCGTTCCAGACCAAAGAGGCCGCCAAAGGCTCCGCGCGCCTTGTCTATTTGACCTTGTGCGAATTCCTGGAGGACGTAACGCCAGAACATTACGACGGCGGGCCACCCGCCGATTAACGGCTTGTTAATAAATCCGCGCTAGTGTGAGCGCTCAACCCCTGGAGGCCTTATGTCCAAACTCGCACATCTTTCATCCGGCACCCTTATGGGGATGCTGCATGTTCGTGCGCTCGCCGATGCATCCGGCGCCCCGGAAGGCCAGCACGGATTCCTAGCGATCCGAGTCGAGCGCGATCAAGAGACCGTCTTAGGCCGCTGGCCCGTCCAAGTCGCCGGTTCGGCGGATTTTGCCTATGAGGTGGCGGAACGCGCGTGTGAATCGGCCCGCGTTCCCCGTTCGCCCGGCGTTTATGGCGTCAACGCTTATGTGCTGGAGATATACGCACCGGAAGACGACGCCTAGCGCGTTAACACTCTGTCAATGAATCCGCGCTAGTGTGAGCGCTCAACCCCTGGAGCTTGGAGGCCTTATGCAATTCTATTATGTTCGCCTAGTGTCGCCCGATGGCGATTTGCTGGCGTCTGAAACCCTGATCGCTGGCGACGGCGACGCCCCGGACTTCGGAACGCCTGAGGAAGTCGCGCGCGGCGCCGCGAATCTCTTCACCTCCGACCAATATGACGAGAACGCGGGGGGCAACCTGATTCACCTGTTCGGCCCGTTCAACGTCGATCAACCCTCTAACGTCTTCGCTATCGAGGACGATCCGCGCGGCTTGGACGCCCCGGATTGGTTCACAGCGACTCCGGTCGCCTTGGACCTTCCGCCGGTCGCACTGGAGCCGACGATCCCGCCCGATTGTTTCGTAGTCCTACTAGAGGACCCGGACGGCGCGGACTCCTCGCCCTGGCCGGTCCGCGCGCCGACGGTTGAAGAGGCCGTCGCCAAGGCCCGGAAGGCTTGGGCCGATTGGCTGGAAGACGACGAGGACGAGGAAGACCCGCCCGCCGTGGTCAAGGTCTATCCGGGCTGGCTTGGCGTCCGGCTGGACTATCAAGAGCCGGGGGAGTCCTGACATGGTGGAAACCCTAGCGATCCCCGTCAGCGCCCGGCGCGCCCTGACCGTCCTAGTGCAAGAGCGTTCGCCCAAGAATGTGGAGGCGCTAGGGCTGGTTAAGGATCAAAGCGGCGCCGTCCGCTACTTCCTGACCTGCGCGAGCTTCACCCGTGCAAGCGCCCTCTACACCCTAGCGAAAAACCTGCGACGCAACGGCCAAGCCGCCGCCGCCGCCGCGTTGGACATCGCCCGCGACCCCTTCACCGCGCCGGAAGGATGGGACGGCTCTAGACCCCTAGCTTAGAAAAGAGCCGCGCCGCCATCCCCGGCGGCGCGGTTAATTTTTCGCCCCGCCCCGTTAACCTTAACGAACCGGGCCACCCGCGTTAACCATCTTTGCCGGCCGCCGCCGCGCCGGACCCCGTTAACGGTTTGTTAAGACCTTCCCGCTAGGGTGGCTTATCACCCCGCGCCCCGGCGCCTGACCTGGAGACTCACGAATGCGCTTGAACCTTTTTCAACATGCCTGGAGCGCCAGCGATCTGGACCCGGACGGCGCCGCCTATGCGACCAAGCCGGAAGCCGAAGCCGCCGCCGCCGACAACGCCCGCGAACTGTTGGGCGAGGATTACAGCGGCGACGATCTCGCCGACGCCATCCTAGAGCACACTTCCGCCGATGATGTCGGCGAGGCCCGGATTGCGGAAATCCGCCTAGGCGGACGCATGACCGACGCTGAAGCGATCATGGCCGCCGAAGGCCTGCGACGCTATGAGTCGGCGATCTATCCGGTTTCGGTCACCTTCAAGGCCGAAGACCTCTTGCGTCAAATCGTCGGCGAGTCCGCCTCGCCCGGCCATCAAGTCAGCGCGGCTGGCTTACTGGAGGTCGGTGCGGCCTTCGCGCGGCGCGCCGTCGAGGTCTGGTCATCCGGCGATCTTGCGGGCGCAATCAACGCCCTGGAAAGCTGGGCCGAAGACGTCGAATCGGCGTTCCCCGGCCTGGACTGCACCGACGAGGACGAGGACGCCGCCGACGGGATACCCGACCCGGTGGGGATGTCGGTTCTAGACATTTGTCCAGGTGACCGCGTGGACCTGGAGGGCGCGCCCGGCTGGACCGACCCGTCCGCCGAATTCGAATATGCGATTTGCACGGGAACCGAGCGCGAAACCGTCGATTGCGTCCGGCTGGATTTCGAGGGGCTCCCCTCGCTGGGTATCGACGCCAGCGCGAGCTTGCCGGTGGTGAAACGGGAACACTTCCCGGACGCCGCCGCCTGGGCGACTGAGGCGCAAGCCGAAGCCGCCACCCGCGAAGCTGCCATGATCCGCCGCGCCACGAAGGCCGAAGAATGAATCGGCCCGATCTGCACACGCTCGCCGCCGCGATCATGCACGCCCCGGCGAGCGTTCACACCCGAGTCGCGGTGGTCCGGCGCCTTTACCTCTTGGGCGAGGTGATCGGAACCGACGGGCGCGAGCCGGTCGCCGCGTTCGCCTGGACCCTTCGCCAGTGCGAGGCTATCGCCGCCCGCAACGGCGATTCCGCCTTCTCCGCCACGCTGAAGACCGCGCGCACCGAAGCCGCCGCGCTCGCCTTCAGTGAACTGGGAATCGTCGCCTAAGGCTGAGATTCGCTGTCATCTCTCATGGAAAAAGTGACTCCAACCTGTAACTTTACCCATCAACCGTGACTCGCCTGTCACTCTAGGCGGGTTTCGTGACTACCTCAAACCCTGAGCCGCAAAGGAGAATCCATGGAATATCTCGCGCACAAGGTCGCGCACGCCTTACCCTGCGTCCTGGCGCTGTTTTTGCTCTGTCTGTTTTACTGAAAACGCGTTAACCTCTTGTTTAGAATTGAGTGAGATAACGGAGAGGTCGCGGGCAATCCCGCCCGCGACCCTTCACCCTGACCCTGGAGGACTTATGCCCGCCCCTTTCGACCAACGTCAGATATCTACCGGCCCCACGACCGGCGATCCCATCGACTACCGCTCAAGCCTGGGCGCCGCCGCCCTCAAGGGCTACCGCCGCGCCAAGCGTGAGAGCATGGCGACCGCGCACCCGGACGATCAAGAGTCGGAAGTCTCCGACCTGATCGCCGATCTACTGCATTACGCCGTTAGGCGGGGTTTCAATCCCGGCCTGATCGTGAGCCGCGCGGAGTCGAATGCGGGCGCCGAATTCGCAAACTATGTCTGGGGCAAGGCGCACGGCCTGACCGGCGCCGATCTCGCCGCCGCCGTCCAGGGTTAATTCGGACCAAGGCGGCGCGCGCCGCCTTGGTTAATTTCCACGCTCGCCCCGTTAAGGTTAATTTTCCGGCCGCCGGCGTTAACCATCTCGCTGGACCTGGAAAAAGATTCGCGCGTTAACCTCTTGTTAATGAATCGCTGCTAGGGTCAGATATCAACCGGACAAGGAGTCCCCGATGCCTGCCCTGATCTCGCCCGGCCAAGCCTATGCCATCGCCTCGCAATGGGGCAGCTACATGCGCGCGGGCGATCCCGGCGCCGTGTTCTATTCGTTCCCGCCCGCCGACGCGACCCCGCAAGGTCCGCGCCACCGCGCCGAACTGGTCGCCTATACAAAGGACTGCCTGAAAGGCACCAAGGGCGCCGACCGCGCGGAGCTTAAGTCATTGCTCGCCTTCTTTGAGCAATACCCCGATTCGGGTGAGGAATTCCGCGCCGACTATGAGGACGAATCACAAGCCCTTTTCGACGGCGCCGACGCCTTCGCGCGCGCCTATCTGGTCGCGGCGATGTTCACGGGAGTCGAGCATCGCGAAGGTCACCCGGACAAGGATCATGACAAAAATTATGACCTTCCGCCGTCCGCGATTGTCCCGGATTCGATTCGGACCATGCTCGCCGACTGCGAATCGTTCAAGGCCGCCGCCGCCGATCTATTGGCCGAAGCGTACACCCGCGACGGCTACGGCGAGGAACAAGCCGGGCATGATTTTTGGCTGACCCGCAACGGACACGGCGCTGGATATTGGGACCGCTCGCCCCTGGATATGAATCACGAAGGCAGCCTAGGCCGCCGCCTGACCGCCGTCGCGAAGGTGTTCGGCGAATCGGACCTTTACACGGGCGACAACGGCGAAATTGCCTTGATGTGAGACCAAGGCGCCGGACCATCCGGCGCCTTGGTTAATTTTTCGTCCGCCGATATTAACCTTAACGCCGCTGGACCTCCGCATTAACCATGTTTCTGACCGCCTGGATTTCTTCGCCGGCGTTAACCTCTTGTTAACAAATTGGTGCGATCGTGCAGCCTCAAGGTTTCACCTGGACAAGGAGTCCCTATGCCTGAGTTGCCCTTTAAGTGGTCCGCCGCGTTCGTCCTGAACAACGCCCGCGTCAACATCAAGGTTGAGTCGGACACCTACAACGCCGACCCGCACGTTTCTTTCACCGGCGTCTTTGACGGCGGCGCGGGCCAGCTTGATGGGCGCTTGCGCGAAGCCGCCGCGACCGTCGGCGCCCGTGCGTCCGAAATCACCGCGATTTGCGACGCTTGGGACGCGCTGCACCTCAAGACGATTTCAAAGCTCAACGCTTCGCAAATCGCACTGTTGGCTAGCGTCGAGGATTTGCTTTGGACCGCCAACGGCGAGCGCTACGGCGCGCCCGGCGACCTGGAGGACATCGGCGAGGCCGACTTTTCTAACGCCGATGATACCATTGACTCGCGGGACATCATCGAGCGAATCGAAACCCTCAAGGGGGCATTCGAGGCCGCCGGGCTGGACTGGGAGAAGCTGATCCCGGACGCCGCCGACTATGACGCCCAAGGCCTGGAGGAGGACGCCGACGCGTTCACCTACGCCGCCGAACTCAAGACGTTAACCGCCCTTGAGAGCGAGGGCGAAAGCTACGCGGGCGACTGGCCGCACGGCGCGACCCTGATTCGCGAGTCCTATTTCGTCACCTACGCCGAAGAACTGGTTAAGGACATCGGCGACATGCCGCACGAGACGCCCGGTTATATTGCGATTGACTGGGACCAGACCGCCGAAAATATCAAGGTCGATTATACCGAAATCGACTTTGACGGCGTCGCCTATTTGGTGCGCTGATGAAGATCGGCCCCGAATTCCGCGCCAATCCGGCGCACCGCTATGTCTTGCCGCCCGGCGTGGTGGTCCATTCCGCCAAATTCGGGCGGACTCAAGTGGACATCTGGCGCGACGCCGAACCATCCGCGATCTATCGCGGGACGCCAGCGGTTGAGGTGGGGCGCGCGAGCTTGCCCCTCTACACCTACAGCGTACACGGGCGCATGTCCGGGTCCGCCACCTCGCTAAAGGCCGCCAAGGCGTACGGCGAGGCGCGCGCCCTGGAGCATACCGCGCGGCGGTCCTACCGCTACGCCCTGACGGCCAAGCAAGAGAAGGCGGAGCGCGAAGCCTTCGCCGCCTATCTGGCGGACATCGATTCGCGCTTTCCGGCCTAAGCGCAAAAGTTTCCCGCGTTAACCTCTTGTTAACGAATCGCTATTAGGTTGTCCTAGTCACGCCGCTAGCCGGGACCTTTCCGATTAGGTCAAGACCCCGTAGGTGAGGCAAGAATCGGACGCTCCCCGCAAAGACGGCGCGGGGGGTGCAGCAAGGGGGACGCAGCCCATAAAAGGCGCCGCATTTGGGAGATTTGGGATGGCCTATTTTGACGGCGGAATCCATGGTTGGAACGATAGCAAAGGCTATCACCCGCCAGCCCCTATGACGCGGCTATATTGCGACCCGTGTGCGGAGACCGCGATTCCGCTCCCCGCCACCGGCCCGAACGGCGACCGCGTCGGGCGCCATTGGGCGACTCCGTTCAAGTGGGCGCCGCATTACGGCGCGCCCTGCCATATCTGCAACGTGCTTTGTTGATCGGAGTCCACCATGCTCGCCGACCGTGAACACCTCGCCCGCCTGACCGACCCTCAAGGGCGCACCTTTTACCTTTGCCGCGAAGCGCCCGGCTATACACCGGACCGCGACAAGGCGATTGAATTTATTAACGCGCACGTCGCCACCCGTGCAGGGTCCGCCGCGATCTATGGCGACTCTGAGGCGTTTTGGAACTCCGAACGTGAGTCCGCCCGGCTGACCCGTGAACGAATGAAGGGCTGGAGCGCTGAAGCCGAACCGGTTTAACCGGCTGTTAAGGAATCGCTGCTAGGTTGCCCCATCAACTGGAGGCAACCGCTATGAAGTCCCGCAACCCCATCGCGAAGGCGCTGCGCTCGCCGCACCTTCACCCGCGAATCGTCGCCCCGAAGAAGGGGCGCGGGTCCTACACCCGGAAGGGCCGCAAGGCCTGACCGGGCGCGCCCGTGGTTAACGGATGAGGCGGATTCGTTAAGGTTAACGCCAGCCCCGCCGGCATTAACCAATCGGCGGCCGAATCGGCTTGCCAGCGCGTTAACGCCTTGTTAAGAAATTGCTGCTAGCCTTGGCGGGTCATAAATGGAGGTTCCCCGTGATCCTAGACCGAATCGAATTGAGCGAAACCGAGGAAGGCGACGCGTTTGCGTTTCTTAAACGTGCGGTCCCCGTGATCCTCGCCGCCGGGCTCATGCCCGCGACCCTGAGTCTTTTGGACTCTTTGGTCGCCTATCCGGAAAGCTACGGCGACGTTTCCGCCCGGACGCCCGGCTTGCCTGAGCTTGTGCGGGAATGGCCCAACGTGCGCGAGCACGTCATGACCGCGCTAGGCGCGGACCCGTCGGGCGATTTTGATTTTGGGTTCCGTACCTACGCCGCCGACGAAACCGAGCATTGGGATTTGAGCGGGACTCCCCTCGCTGGCGTCCCGGTTTTCGGTCTGTATTTGTTCCGCGAGGGCGAGGCGACTCACCTCTGCTCTTTCACGCCTTCAAGCTGGGCGGTTCACCTGGAAAACATCTTTTGTTATCCCGATCAAGACGGACTCCCAGAAAACGAATACGGCCAAACCGCCGCGCAAGCCTATCTGGACGCCGAAAGCCTGGAGGGCGCGAACCAAGAGTCCGACTCCTATTTCGGCTATTTCGGCGAGCGCGCCGACCTGGACCGACGCCACGCCGAAAAGGGCGACGTTTCCGACCGCGTGAGCGTTTACGGTTCGCCCTTGCGCGTCGATCTCTCTAAGCTGGACGGGTTCGCCGCGTCGCCCGTCGATCCGCGCCAAACCGACGCGTTCGCCGACCTGGAGACCCTACAGGCCGCAATCTACAAGGCGGCTGCGGACTCCGCTTGGGAGGAAGCGCGCGAGTATTTCCAGGGCAATCAAATTTGTCCGCCCGTGGTTTTGAACGCGTAACCCTTTGTTAATGAATCGCTGCTAAGGTCGGTTCATGGGGCGGCGGACCATCCGCCGCTCCGCAACCCTGGAGGTTAACTTATGAGAACCGTTCGCCCCTCACGCGCTAGCACCTACGCCCGCGCTCGCGCCAAATCGAATCAGGCCGCGCTTGGCGCGTTTTGCCTCGCCGTCGGTTTCGGCCTGATCGCCCTTGTGACCGCCACCGGCTACGCGTCCGGAGTCTGGTCGGGCGACCCGCAAGGCTACGGCTACGCCTTCGCTCACGGTCAGCCCGCCTATGCGCTTTGGGGCCGGGCGAGCGGGCTTAAGCTCTGCGGCCACGGCCTGACCTACGCCGAAGGTGGCCCGATGCTCTGCACCTTGGGCGGGACCGTCATCCCCCGCCCGTACAACTGAGTCTGGAGGTTAACCGGACGGTCCGCCGTCTGGTTAATTTCCGAGCCCGATCGATTAACCTTAACGAATCCCTCGCCGGCGTTAACTATGTTCGCGGCCGGCGCCGCCTGGGAGAATTCTCACCGCGTTAACTTCCTGTTAAGAAATTGCTGCTAGGTTGTGATATCGGGCGCATGAGGCGCCGAAGGAGTCACCTATGCGCGAAGTTACCCGCACCGTTTACCTGTTCGATGAACTTTCGGACAAGGCGAAGGAAACCGCCCGCGACTGGTTCCGCGAAGGCGTAGGGACCGATGACTGGTATGAGGCGATTTACGAGGACGCCGCGAAGATCGGCGAAATCCTGGGAATCAAATTCAAGCAACGCCCGGTCCAAACCGTCGGCGGGACAACCCGCTATGAGCCCGCGATCTTGTTCACCGGCTTTTCAAGCCAAGGCGATGGGGCCTGTTTCGAGGGTTCCTATAGCTACGCCAAAGGCTGCGCCGTCGCGCTCAAGGCCTACGCGCCGCAAGATGAAAAGCTCGCCCAAATCGCCGCCGATCTGGTCGCGCTCCAAAAGGCGAACGGCTACAAGCTAACCGCGACGGTTAAGCACTCGGGCCACTATTACCATTCAGGCTCGACCGATATTGAAGTTTGCAAGGGCGACGACTATGCCCCCGCCGACCTGGAGCAAGAGCTTAAGGACATCTTGCGCCGGTTCATGGATTGGATTTACCGGCTGCTGGAATCGGAATACGAATACCTCATAAGCGAGGAATCCGTTGACGAGAATATCCGCTGCAATGAATACGAATTCGAGGAAGACGGGCGCCGCACCCGCTTCTAAGGCTGGAGGGTGCCGGGACTAACCCGGCGCCCGTTTTTCGCGGATTCACGCCCCATTAACCTTAACGAATCCGGGCCGGATTTTAACCAAGAAAAAATCCGCCGCGTTAACTGTTTGTTAAGGAATCGGCGCTAGGGTTCAGGGGTCGGGCGGACAATCCGCCCCTAGCCCTGGAGTCGATTATGTCGCGCTCATTCAATGACCTTCGCCGCAACTCCGACGCGTTCGCCGAAACCCGCCGCGCGCTCGCCGACCGCGCCGCCACCCGTGAGGCGCGCGCCGCCGAACTCGCCGGAATGGGATTCGCCGATTCGGACGCGTTCGCCGATCTGCCGATTTTTTCGGCCCGCGCCCGTGAGGCCGCCCGGAAATCTTTCGCACGTTAACACTTTGGAAAGGAATCGCCTGTAAGGTGGTTCTATCGAAAAAGGAGCTACCCCGTGCAACGCCTTCCGATCTTCGCCGACACCGACTCCGCCCGCGTCGAAATCCGCACCCTTCACGCGGACGGGTCCGCGCCCTCTAGCGTGATCGTGTTCGCCACTCACGCGCAAGCCGCTAAGGCCGAAGCCGCCCGGCTCGCCCGCGCTGGCGACCGTATCGAAACCCGCGCGGCGTAGGAAAAAAGTTTCCGCTGTTAACACCTTGTTAAGGAATTGCCTCTAAGGTGGTTCTATCGACAACGGAGAGACCCCGATGACTGAGCACCAAAAAGCCCGCCGCGCCGCCAAGTCCGCCGCTTTCTTCGCCAAGCGCGCGCGCATCGCCGCCCAATCGGGCGACCTCAAGACCGCCCGCCGCTTGGGCGCTTGGGCCGCCCGCAAGCAAGAGCTTGTCGCGGCGCCGGTTCGCACCTTCCCGAACTTCCATCATTTCATGATGGCGCGGCTCGACGAAATGCAAAAGGCGGGCGCGACCGTTAACCCCGCCCACGCGGCAATCCGCCAAGCCCTGCGCGTGGCGAACATGCAGGGCCGCCAATTCGCCAGCCCGGAAGCCCTGGCCGCCGCCGCCTTCCGTCATGGCGGACAACGCGCCCAAGTCCTCGCCGCCTGCGCTTAGACCGAGACACGGCGCCGCCCTTCACCGGGCGGCGCCGTTTTTCGCGCGTTAGGGATCGGTTAAGGTTAACGCCGGGTAAAGAAATATGGTTAACCGGCCTGCCGAATCTGTTAAGCATCTTTCTCGGATTCCGTTTACCGCTTGTTAAGGAATTGCGGTTATTCTGGCAGGGTCAAAACCTGGAGATTCCAAAATGTCCTACTTCGACCAACTCCCCAAAATCGACCGCGACTGCATCACCGCGATTGTGGAGGACGCGCTAGCGCGGGGCTTCACCGTGAGCGTTTACGATGGCGAAGGATTCGCCCTCAAGCGGTCCGCCGATAAAGCCGCGATCCTGGCCGCGCTCTGCTCGACCGATGAAGACAAGCTAGTCTTTCGCCAGCCCGGCGAGCCGAACGCGTTCGGCTGGGCTTATCTGGTCTATGGCAACGAACCTGGAGTCGTGGTCAGTGACTACACGACGGACGAACGGACCGAGTCGATTGTCGCGCGTTCCAACGCGATGGCGATGGCTTTCGACGACTGATCTAGGCCAGTCCGGCGCGCGCCGGACTGGTTAATTTTCGCCTCGCCGGCGTTAAGGTTAATCCGGTGCAAGATTCTGTTAACCAAGAAAAAGTTCGCCACGTTAACGCCTTGTTAAGAAATGACCGCTAGGGTGAGGTATGGCGCGGATAGGCTGCGCCCTGGAGATTCCACCGATGACCAAAGCCAAACCCACCAAGGCCGCCGCCCTGCAAGAGCTTATGCGCTTTTCCAAGTTTGGCGGCCTCGCTCAGATGTTCGTCATGGACGCGCTGTTTAAGAACTACAAGCCGGAGTCGGCTGTCACCTGTCGGCGCAATGAGCACAACGAGTCGGCTGTCGCGCGGCTGCTCAAGGCCGACGCTTTGCGCGGGACAACGGACGTTCTGGACGCTGTCACCAAGCAAGCCGAAGGCATGGAAGCGGCGGGCCTGGAAGGCGTGCGCAAGTCCTTCGCCAAGGCGGGCGGCTCGATGGTTCACCCGGAAGCATGGCACGGCGTGGCGCTGGAGATTCTGGAGAAGCTGCGCGCGGCGCGCTGATCTGGGCGCGCGAAAGAAAATCGACCTTTCTGCATTTTCTTTCGCGCGTTAACCCCTTGTTAAGGAATTGGCGCTAAGGTGGTTTCATCAAAGAGGAGCTACCGAGATGACCAACGCCCAACGCGCCACCGCCGATCAAGTCACCTGCGCCCGCTATACCGTTTCGGGCGGTGAACTGGCGATCACCTATCGCCCCGGCTTCCGCCCCGTGTTCCGCCTGAACGGGTTCAAAATCCGCCCCGTGGACGCTGAGCGCAAGCTCACCCACTAACCCGCTAGGGCGGCCCTCACGGGCCGCCCTAGAGCCTTTGGAGGCCCTGCCATGCGTGTTCCCTCTCACATCATGATCGGCGACCGCACTTGGTGCGACTGGCTCGGCTGTAAGGCTGGGCAAGATACCGCCAAGGCGACCGGAGTCACCTCTTGCGCGCAACCTAGCCTAGCGGCTGGACGGCGCGCGGTTGCGGCCCTGGCGCCGCACTTCAAGCCCGGCATTGTGCGCACCTTTCGCGGCGTTTGCCCGAACGATCAAGGCCGCCGCGCCTAGCCGTGGCGCGCCTTGACGCGAGGGGGCGCCCCGGCTAGGGTCCTGATCTAAATTTTAAGGCCGGGGACCCAAGGCCACCCACCCCGCGCGAAAAATGGCCGGGGCGCCTAGCGTCAGGGTATTGATTTGATTTTCAGGGTAGGGGTGGGGAGGGGT
>Ga0247682_1000280_pt1 | contig 16160 bp, 17 predicted proteins | sample CNK23_metaG_FD_190130 | JGI IMG/M metagenome (GOLD analysis project Ga0247682, IMG submission 190130) | Soil microbial communities from Purdue University Martell Research Forest, Indiana, United States - CNK23 | ecosystem: Environmental > Terrestrial > Soil > Temperate forest > Bulk soil...
GCTCTGGGAACCAACGTTGGTTCGGCCGGGGCATTTGTGGTGAACGGTGGGGCGCTCGGCACGCCGTCGAGCGGCACGCTGACCAACGCAACGGGGCTTCCATTCAGCGGCATTGCGACAGGGACCAACACAGCCGCAGCAATGACTGTCGGAAGTGGCGGCTCCATCACCTTCTCCGGCACCGGCACCGTAAACGCGAATCAGTTAGGCGGGGTAGCGCTGCTGGGCGGCACGCTCACCAATACTAATTTTTGCACCTACGCCTCGTCCGGCACGCTGCTCAACTGCAACACAGCATCAACCGGATCGGGCAGCGTTGTCCTCGCGACCTCGCCCACGCTCGTGACGCCGGCTCTTGGAACGCCGTCAGCACTCGTGCTGACCAACGCGACTGGCCTGGTGACGGCGGGCATCAATGCGGCGCAGGTTACCTACGCCAAGATTCAGAATGGCGCGGGCAACGCGCTACTGCGCTCGAATACCGGCGCCGCGCCGAGCGAGGCAACGACAGGGACTGGCGTTATCACCGCACTCGGCGTCAATACGGGTTCTGCTGGTGCCTTTGTGGTGAACGGTGGCGCCCTAGGAACACCGTCGAGCGGCACGCTGACGAACGCTACCGGACTGCCAATATCTACCGGCCTCACCGGGGCTGGTACGGGCGTTATATCCGCGCTCGGCGCCGCCCTGAATAGTTCTACGGGTATGATCGGCGCCCTCACGCCCACCAGCGGGAATTGCACCGTCGGCAATGGGACGTCCTGGACTTCAACGACGTGCCCTAGCGGAGGCGTTGGAACCGTTACGGGCGGCGGTAATACAACAACGAGTGTTACGACGCTTGCATTTGGTCAAGGCTTCATCTCGACGCCAAACGGTTCTTCATCTACTGCGACTGTTAATCTGTCTGCGCCTGATCGTACCGCTGCGACGCCAACTATCGCTACAACCGATCTAGCTGGAACAGTAAACATTTCGAGCGGCGGATTTACGATCCCGACCAGCGTCTTCACTGTTGCGGGGCAGACGGTCTTCATATCCAATTACGCCGGTTCCACATCGGCGCTGACTAACACCAGTGGTCTGACCTTGAACTCGGGCGGCGGCTGCGCCTCGGGTACGGGTATCCCCGCAGGCTTTAGCTGGCAGGTGCAGTACAACGGCACTTCGCTAGATTGTTCGCAGTTTGCGTCATCGGGTTCTTCCGGGGCCAATCCGACTGCCACCGCAGGTGATGTTGCAGTCAATGGTTCTGCTACTACATTCATGCGTTCTGATGGCGCACCTGCTATTCAGAAAGCGTCATCTTCGGTTTTCGGTCTAGCGAAGGTTGACAATACAACAATAACCGCGTCGGCGGGCGTCATCAGCGCTGTTGTTCCCGGTAGCGCGAACCCAACTGCTACCGCAGGTGATGTGGCGGTTAACGGTTCTGCTACTACATTCATGCGTTCTGACGGTGCGCCCGCTATTCAGAAGTCGTCATCTTCATTGTTCGGTCTTGCTAAAGTTGATGGCACTACCATAACCGCCTCAGGTGGCGTAATCAGCGCTGTCGCCCAATTAAGAACTGCAACAATTGGATGGATCGCCGGAGTTAATCCCAATAACGCACTTGACGTTATAATGCCTGCAAACTCGACGCTTGTAAGCATCGTAGGAAACGTTGAGACAGCTACAGGTAGTGCAGCAACGGTCAGCGTCAATGTAGCGGCTAGCGGGACTGCCTGTAACGCAGGGACCACTGTCCACAGTGGATCATTCAACGCTAACGGAACGGCAGCAACAAACCAAACTTTGACGCTGACAACCACTGCTATCAACTCCGGCAGTCGGTTGTGTCTTCAAACTACCGGGACTACTTCTTGGTCATCAGGAAGTGGCATAGGCGGTATCACCGTAACATACACAACGCCATGAAAAACTTGCTTGCTGTTGGCTTGATCATCTTCGTGATTCTTATCGGAACTTCCACCGTCCGCGCATGGTTGGTCACAGCTCCGTTATCGGCTGGGACCGCCCAAGCGGTTTGTGGAACGGCGATATTGAATAGCGGGAATATGATCACCGGGATTGATGGTGGCAGTTTCGTAAACGCAGGATGCTGAGAATGAAAAATCTTAGAATGGCTGTTGCTGCCCTAGCAGTCTTGGTGTTAGCAGCTTTAACCGGTACTGCTGAAGCGCAAGTCGGTTACACGCAGTATACGAATAACGGAAGCACGGCTACCGTAGTCAATAAACTGGCCATTTGGTCTAGCGGAACTTTCACTGTTGCGACAACTGGTAGTACCACAGGTGTCGCAGGCATTGTTATCAACGGTGCGGGCACGACGGGCAATCCGACTGTTGTTTCGTTTGGTGTAGCTTATTGCGTTTTTGACTCGACACCGACAGCCGGAGATTATGTTCAGGCTAGCACATCTACCGGCGGTAACTGTCATGATGCGGGCGCTAGTGAACCGACCAGTGGCGACATTATCGGGCGCGTGGTTAACGCAACGGCGGTTGGCGGTAATTATCCCGTTGCAGTCAATATAACCCCAGGGGCAAGTTCCGGTGCGCCCAGTTTCAGCGCTATAACTAGCGGCACTAACAGTAGCGCTACGATGACCGTGGGCAGTGGCGGTACTATAACCGTTTCTGGCACCGGCATCAACAATGCCACTCAATTGGGTTCTGTCGGCGCTAACTACTACAAGACGGTAGGTGGGGCAGTTGCAATGGCTTCGTTTGGAGGACTATGACGATGAAAAGGTTAGTTGCCGCACTTCTTGCAAGTGCAGTTTTCTTTGGTAGTCAGGCGTTTGCAGCGGTTACGCCCAATTCGATTGTCACTGCGCAGACACCTAGCAGAGGTATAGTTCAATTCCTGCAGGGCACTGATACTGCGGGTACCTACAAGACCCTTTATACGGCGGGTACCAACGGGTCTAAGTGTTACGGTATGCTGACTAATAATAACGACGGGTCAGCCACCCATCTTGTTACGGTACAGCTAGTCAATACCGCTGTTAAGTATGGCGGTGTTGCCCTTACTACTGTATCAAATGCGGGTTTCACAAGCGGCACCCCTCCCCAGTCTTTGATGTCTTCGACCGTTTGGGCCGGGTTGCCTGTTGATAGTGATGGTAATCCGTTCATCGCGTTGAACAGCGGCGACACGCTTCAGGCGACATACGCCACGGCACTCACGGCGGCAACCCTTATCAATGTAGTGGTGACATGCGCAGATTACTGATCCTAGGATTAGCGCTTATCTGGGCATTTCCGGCTTTAGCGCAGTTCTCCCCTAATCCGGACTCGCGTCCAAAAGCGGGACAGTCGGCTTGGATTAATAAGCCGCAAATATTCACTGCGCCGCAGACGTTTAACGGCGGAATGACGAAAAGTGGCAGTCCCGTTACGTCAACAATCGCCAGCGGTACATCGGCGCTAGGGACTTCGTCGATTTCTTCCGCTGCTTGCGCGAGTGTAGTTACAACCAGCGCGACGGGAACTTTGACAACCGATGTTGTCTTAGCGAGCTTCAACGGTGATCCTACGGCAGTGACAGGTTATGTTCCGGCGACAACTGGAATGTTGACCATTATTTCTTATCCGACGGCAAATAATGTGAATTTCAAAGTCTGTAATAATACCGGTAGTTCGATAACTCCCGGTGCTATTACACTAAACTGGCGTGTAGTACGATGAAGAGGCTTATTTTAGTAGCCGCAGCCTTCATTATACTAAGCGCATCGATTGCATTGGCGCAAGTCGGGATGCCATGGCCAGGACCAGGAACACCTGCGTCAACTCCTGCTTCTTTCGTCTCTAAATCGAACACGGCCGATGGTGCAGCGTTTTCCGGTACGACGACGTCCGCGACGATCACCACGACCGCAGGTGACTTTATCGTCGGCTTCGTCGTGGCAAATCCCACGACGCTGACTATATCCTCGGTCAAGATCGGGGCCACCAACTGCTCGGTGGGAACGATCAGCAATACCGGAACCGCATACAACGGCGCGCCGTTCGTCTGCTGGAACCTGGCAGGTGGCTCGACGACCGTTACGGCGACTCTGTCTACGACGTGCGGTGGGTGTAATATCTACATCGAGGAGTGGTCCGGGGCACTGACCTCCGGGACACCGATCGACGGTAATCACGCCAGTACCAACTTCGGACCGTCAGGCGGTGCTTCGATCTGCGCGGGCGCGTTCACGCCAAGCGCGAATGGGGACATGATCTGGGCGGGTGCGTTTAGCGCAAACGGCACGACGGGCTACACGGCGGGATCTGGCTTTACACTTCTTCCCGGCATTCCTGCCGATGGCAACAACGCCGAGTGGCTTGTCCAAGGTAGCGCGACCAGCGTCAACGGCTGTTTCACGGTTACTGCGGGAAGCCTTGAGAATGTCATCGTGGCTATTGGGATCAAGCACCCGTGATCAGGTTTAGGTTTTGGTTGGCTATTCTGCTGATCCTGAGCTGGATAGTGATCATTGCTGCTCACGCCCACGCCCAAGACAAGCCGCGCATGTGGCGTGTCTGCGTGATGACGGCGGACGGCATGGACGACGCTCGATGCAGGCGAAAGAGTTCCTTGCCGTGGCTGGGGAAGGAGCTTCCGCAAACATCCCTTCGTTGTCCGCAGGACTATCAGATGGTCAGCGTTTTCGATGATCGCGCGATCTGCGTGAAAGAGACGACCAATGCTGAATAAGTGGTTTAAGATAGTTGCGCTTCTTCTTTTTTGTGCGGCGCTGCACGCTGTTCCTGCGGGCGCTTTGCCGCGCGGCGCAGGCGGAGCAAGCGGGGGCAGTGGTGATCTTCCGTTTACGGCCCTTACTACGAAATTTATATCTCCGTCTGGAAATGATGCTAACCCAGGCACATCCGGGTCGCCTTGGGCGTCGCCGAACCACGCGATGAACTGCGGCGACGTCATCATTGCCGCCGCCGGGACGTACTCGACCGAATGGGCTACGTGGGGGACCGTGTCTAACTGTCCGTCCACGTCTGGAGGCATAGACGGCACGGGCGGGGTTTACACGGCGACCGTGCTGTGCGCCGGACCGGATTTAACGTCTTGTCCCCATACGGGCATGCGCATAAACGCGTCTAACTGGGCTGTCGAGGGCTTCAAGGCCTCAAAGACCACGGGCGACGGGTTCTGCTTCCTGGCGGATGCCTCCGCGACGAGCTCGACCAGGTATGGGTACATCGCCTTCATCAACGACATAGCGACCAACTGCCTGACTGGATTTGCGACGGCAGACGGCGGCCATCCATCCGGCAGCCCCGGTAATGGAATTGGCGAGTGGGCTGTCATGGGGTCGATTGCCCAGAACGCTAACCAGGAGGGGTTGTGTATCGGGGCGATCGATGATGCGGGGCCAGCCAATTTCGATAGTTTCTCTGGCACGGTGGTCTACTACAGCGGCAACTTTGCGATCAACAATCAGGCTCCTAGCTGCACCGGCCTCGCCGACGTGGAGGGTTTGTTCTGGGATACTTTCGACGCGCATGGATTCACCGGCAAGTCCGTGATGGAGAACAACATCTCCTTTAACAACGGCGGTATCGGGTTTGCGGTCTTTATGCAGGCTACCGTATCCAGCACGCTCTCGATGACGTTCAACCATAACACGAGTTTCCACAACCTAGCCTGCCTCCAGGCGGCTACCGCAGGCGCGGTATTTGGCGATCAGAATTTTAACCTGACCGGCGGTTTCCCCTGGACGATCAGTGTGCAGAATAGTCTGCTTCAGGGCGACCTCTCGACCGTCGGATGCGGTAGTGGGGGCTGGATATACGGCTTGCAGGTAGGCGGCACTGTCGGCTCGACTTCGTTCAGTTCCAGCGGCAACCTCATTCGAGGCATCACCGGGGCATGCCATCTAGGTCCGGTCTGCGACGCGGGCAACAACGAGCGGGCTGGTGATGGCTATGCCCTCGGATCTGATAGCTACGGCACCGCCTCCTTCACGAATACCAGCGACTTGCTGACCAACTGGATCGGTGCACCGAACTGCACCGGAAAGGCAGACGTCGCGTCGTGCATGGGCTGGAATAACGGGTCGCAGACCGCGACAAGTTTGACGCCGATCGCTGACCTCGTTGCTACCGCGGGAGCAGCAGCAGGTAAAGGCTACCAGCCGCCCGGGCCGTGCGCGGCAAATTCCCTCTATCCGACGTGGGTCAAGGGCATCGTGTACCTTCAGTGGAACAGCGGCTCCTCGACAATCACGGAAAAAGCCGGTCTAGTCAACAAGCCGTGCAGCATGTGACATGATTTTTCAGCGCTGGCTTCCGCGTGCAGATGGAGATCCATTTCTCCGCAGAATTGTCACTGCTGGAGTTCCCACTGTCACGGTTAATCTTGCTCCGGCTAGTGCTGTCGGGAATCAGACGCCATTCAGCACGCAGCTTGATGTCGATCTAAATGCCGCAGCGTCAGTAGCGTCTGCATCCACAACGTCGGTCGTTGTGGGCGTGTTCGCGCAGCTCGCCGTGGCAATCGCAAACGCGAGCGTTGCTAATCTATCGACGTCGATCGCGTTCACACCAACTGGGATCGGCGGTAACAGCGCTGCTGGAAATTTCACTCCAGCCATTATCTCTCTAATTACACTTGCGGCGGCCCAGGTGTCGACGGCCGCCACACCCTTTGGAATCTCTCTAGCCTCGCCGCTCGGCGCGGCACCCGCTGCGGGGATAGAAGGGGTATTCAAGCCCTCCCTGACGCTCCAGATCGGATCGGTGGCGGGCACTGCATCCGAAGGACTGCTAGGTCCGACGGTACTTGTCAGTCTCGCATCTCTAGCAGCTGTGAGCGCAGTAACTAGCGCCGCGGTCAGTCTCTTCATTGGCCTGATTGATGCGTCTGGCGATAGCGCAGCAGCGGACATTATTGCCCAGGGGGAGGTTGTTGAGGTTGCGCTCGAGGCCGTCCAGGCCATTGCGCAGGCCGTTGGTCTGACGGTCAGAATCACCGTCACGGGTGCGGTTCTCCTGACACGCGAGGAGTTCGAGGCCTCGGGTCTAGACTATGATAATTGGATGATCAGCTAGATGCCCTCGCCACCGCCGATCACGAGCACCCCTGGATCGCCCATAGCGGCGAACACGACGCCGGTCTACGTTGCCTACCTAACGGACAGCGCGGGTAATCCAATCTCGAGCGGGCAGCTCACGACGCTGACCCTGACCATCTGCGATACTGGAACCGGTGCGATCATCAACAGCTGCTCGCAGGTCAATATCCTGAACACTGATCGCGGCACGGTCGACGGTGACGGCAAGCTCACTGTCACCCTGGAGATAGGCGACACCTCGACGGATGAAGCGCCGGGCGCGCAGTCGATTCTGCGGAGTCTTGTGTTCGACTGGACCTATAACGGCGGAACAAGCGCCGGCAGGCACCAGACGAATTTCACGATCGTTGCGCTGGCTGGCCCATAGGCTTACTTCCTGCCGAGCGTGTTCCCGAGGCTCACGATCAGGGCGAAGAAGACCAGTCCTAGCATGATGAGTGGGTAGGTGTACATCTCTAGCTCCTGTCGAGTCGAGCGCCGGCCACCAGGAAGCCCGCCATAATAAGCAGCGGCAGGCAGGCCCACAGCGGGTGATAGACGAAGGCCCAGACGAACGTCGGGAAGCCGACGAACCAGCACAGAAAGATTAGGATCCAGACGGCGCGGCTCATGTCGCCCTCCTCGCCTTCTGGAGAGCCTCGATCAGCAGATCGGCGTCCTCGAGGCTGACCACGATGAGATCGTCATCCTTGCTGATTGCTATGTAATTCGGTCGACGCTGCACGGTAGCGACCGTGATCGCGTCGGCATCCACGATATCGGCCTCGTAGAGAGGCGGCTCATAACGATACTTCATCTCGCGCTCCTTTCTCAACTCAGCACATCATAACACCGTTCCGGCTCGGCTGTAAACCGGAAATCGCCTAGCAGGCTCAACGCCAACCTTTGAAGGAATTATAAGTCATGCCCCAGGGTCCGACCCCGTTTGGCAACGGGCTATACAGCCCGCTCATGTTTCTCCGTCCCATCCCGTTTGCGTCGCTCCCGGCCAGCCCCCAGGCGGGCATGACTGCGTTTGTCAGCAACAGCAACACCTCTGCGCTCGGCGCGACTATTGCTGGTGGTGGCTCGAACAAGGTATTCGCGATCTACACTGGGTCCAACTGGATCGTGGCAGCGGGCACCCCGACCAGCGGCACGTTCACGAACCTGGCGCTCACGGGTTACCTCGACTACAGCTTTGCAGGCGCACTGGCGTCGGTCGGCACAAACCGAGGCACTGCCCTAGCGCTTGCGGCTCAGGTCAACCAGGTCACCTCGGGCGCCAACACCACTGGCGTCGTGCTGCCAGCTGCGTCGACTGTCGGCGTCGGCGGCTTTGTCCGCGTCATCAACGATAACGGGGCGAACTCGTTCCACGTGTATGCCGCCGGCTCAGATACGATCGACGGCACTGCTGGCTCGACCGGCGTGGTCCTGACTAACGCATTTTACTGCGACTACTATGTCAGTGCAGCCGGCGCGTTTACGTCGGTCCGCGTTGCGTTTGCTCGTAGCGCCTGATGCGTGAGTCGAGCGAAGGGCGGGCTCGGCAGAACCCGCTCTCCCACTCGGCTGACGCCGAGGGAAGATACTGGGATCACGGCGGCGCGCCCTCGCTCGGCGCGTATCACCGCGCCCCGGTCCACACGTCGCCGCATCCGCCTGCCGAGGGCTCGCTCCACGAGCTCGAGAACGAGAATGGCGCCCGCGCCGTATTTCAGTGGCGCGACGGCATATGGCACGCCGACAGCGAGCCCATGCAGCGCCTGGCGTTCAGTCCCGCGTGGCTCGCGTCGCGCGGGTGGCGATACCTGCGGCCGATCGTGACCGTGCCTGATGAAATTGTGCCGGAGCGCAAGCCCCGCGCCAAGAAGGACACCGAGTAATGCCCACCATTGTCACAGTCAACGCCTCGATCACGGTCGGGCCGACGCCGTCACTGCTCCAGCAGACCGGTGCTCTAATCAGCCAGGGAGGCACCAACCTCACCGCGGGCACCTTTGCCCTCCTGACCAGCCAGTCCTCGCTCGCGCAGTACATCGTGACTGCGAACCCCAACACGTCGATCACGTGGTCCGCTGGCGTCGCCACGGTCACGACAGTCAGCGCCCACGGGTTCGCCACGGGTCTGCAGCTGCCGATCCTCATCTCCGGCGCCGTCCCAGCTGCGTACAACGGCACGTACCTCGCGACGGTTACCGGCGCGAGCACGTTCACGTACCTGCTGCCGCTGAATCCGGGGACCACGCCGGCCACAACGCCTGGCGCGTACGAGCCCGAGTCGGCGCTCGAGCTGACTCAGATGAATAACACCTTCTGGGCGCAGGGCTCGACTACCTCGGTCTACGTCCTCGAGCTTGGTCCGGGCACGGCCGCCGCCGGCGTCACCATGCTGTCGGCGTTCATCACGGCGAACAACGAGCCGCAGTTCTTCTACAGCTACCTCGTGCCCCGCTACTGGGACGTGGAGCCAACGTTCCACAACCTGGTTGCGCTCTACGAGGACCCGAGCGCGAAGACCTACTTCTTCGTCACAACCACCCTGGGCACCTATCCGGCCTGGCAGACGACCTCCGGCGGTCTCACGACCATGCCAAAGAGCATCATCGCCCTGGTCGAGACTCCCGCCATGGGCGTGTGGCCCTCGAACGTGGTCACTGAGCTCCTCTCGGCGCCAGCCGCGCCAGTGACCGGCACCTCGGTCGCGGGTGCGCTGCCCGGCGCGACGTACTTTGTCCGCACGACGTACAACACTGCATACGGCGAGACGGTCGCGTCGACCGAGACGAGCCAGGTCGTGCCAGCGAACAGCGTGCTGACGGTCACCTCGCCGGCGTCCCTGACTGGCGCCGTCACGTGGAATGTCTACGTGTCCACCTCCTCGGGCACCGAGACCCTGCAATCCGCGGGCCTGACTCTCGGCTCTCCGTACACAGAGCCCACCTCTGGCCTGGTGGCAGGTCGCGCCTACCCGACGACCGGCATCGCCGTCGCGACGACCACGACCAACCACGGCGTCGCCGTCGGGCAGTCGTTCCAGCTCGTGGGCTTCACGCCGACCGCGTACAACAACTGGTACCAGGCGCTCCCAGGCACCGCGACCACAACGCTCGTGCTCAAGCTCTACAGCGACATTGCGCCGGAGACGGTGCTCGGCTCGCTGGCGGCGAACCTGTCGACCCAGAACGCCGCACCGACGGGCAACACCGGCGAGTTCACGCTGGCTGCCGCCTTCCAGCACTCCCTGGCCTACAACCCGAACAGCGCGAACCTGATCACGCCGTATGCGTTCAGCTATCTGTTCGGCGTCACACCGTGGGCGACCCAGGGCAACGGCGCGTTGCTGACCCTGCTCAAGAACGCCTTCGTCAACTACGTGCTGACGGGCGCCGAGGGCGGGATCACCAACACGATCCTCGACTGGGGCACCACGGGCGACGGCGAGGACTTCATCTGGTGGTATTCGGCCGACTGGATCCAGATCCAGATGGCGATCGCCGTTGCCAACGCGGTGATCAACGGGTCGAACAACCCGCAGTCGCCCCTATACTACAGCCAGTTTGGGATCAACTCGCTCCAGGACGTGATCGTTGGCGTCTGCAAGAACGGCGTCTCGTTCGGTCTGGGCAACGGCACTGTTACCCAGTCAGCCATGACCGGCATCGACCTCGCGCAGGCGATCGAGGCCGGCAAGTTCGACGGCGACATCAACGTCAACGCGGTCCCGTTCATCCCCTACCTGAAGGCCAGCCCGGGTGACTACAAGATCGGGAAATATGCGGGCTTCGGCGTGCTCTGGATCCCGATGCGCGGGTTCACGCAGATCATCATCAACCTGAACCTCAGCGACATCCCGGTCAGCTGATCAAGGAGTTAGAATAGCATGCCCGGCACAGCCAACCCGCTCGTCGCGCAGGGATCCCTCAACAGGGTCGTTGCGTCGATTACGGTCCCGTCGTTTCCCATCCTCAACGTCACGGCCTCCTACCTGGGGCGCGAGGGCATTCGCCTCGCGCTCGAGGGAGAGGCGAACCGCCGCCTGCCGACCATGACCGGCGTCGTCAACTCGCCGGAGGTGTTCCAGGACGCGCGGGTCACAGTCAACCTGCTGAAGACGCAGCCGCTCTCCGACATCTTCAAGACCCAGATGGAGACGGATGTGCGGATCGGCGATATCACCGTCCGACCGGACATCCCGATCGGCAGCGGCGGCCTCAGCCCCTACGCCTTCTCGAACTGCACTATCCAGTCCCTTCGCGAGCTGAACTTCGCGGGTGAGGATGCTGGGTGGGTACTCGAGCTTCGCGGCATCTACTATATCAACGCCGTGTTGTTTGCTGGTCAGTAGTGGTCCCGCTCAATCCCCGCTTCGCTGAGCGCCTCCGCTGGATGGAGACGGAGAGCAGGTTTATGCACGCCTGCCCCGATCTCGATCAGGAGGTCCCGGAGCACGTTGCGCAGGGCGCGATCTGCGAGAACTGCGGGCAGATCGTCGTGTGGTGCCAGCGCTGCGTCTTGTTCGCTGCGGAATAAAAAAACACCGCCCGGTTTTGATGCCGGGCGGCATAAGTCTGGGAGGAAACCGCTGGTCCATCAGGACCAACGAGGAGCAGTGTAATCGCTCCTCGGGATCTTGTAAAGCGAAATCGAGGGGTTTCTTCGTGAAAATTGACCACAGGCTCAACCTGGTGCTGCCGGTCGACACGTCGCTGGGCGAGTGCTACGTCCACGCGACGCCGATCGGCTATCCGGTGTTTGAGAAGTACTTCAAGGTGATGTCCCGCACGTGGGCATCGCTCGTGACCCTGGGTGCGCCACTCTCGGGACCCAAGGTGCCCATGATGGAGCTGCGGGACTTCTCGCAGGCGTCGGGCATCTGGGACGGCCCGCAGGGCGTCCGCATGGGCCTCGTCGAGGAGATGCGCCGCCTGACTAGCGTCATTGTCCCACGCGCCGAGGGCGGGTGGGAGCCGATGATGCTGAATGACGCGCACCGCGCCGAGATCATCGACGACGAGGATCTCGCGGAGATCGAGGGCGCGGTCTGTTTTTTTACATTGGCGTCGCATGTGCAGCATCGCCGCAGCCACGCGACGACATTCGGTGGCCTGGGGATGCTCTGGGGTGCGCAGATTACGTCGCTGAACTGCTCGGAGTACCTCAACTCCTTATCGATCTCGACCGGGGACGGGACTACGCAGCCGACGCCGACGCCGAAGCCGCCCGAAGGGCCTCTCTCGGGTGGCCAAGAGGCCCCGGCGCCGAGTCCCTTGTCGCCAGCATTCTAGCCTGGATCGCGGGCCCAGGGTTCAGGGACTTCTTCTCGCGCTTCGACATTGAGGAGACACTGCCCCACGAGTGGAGGCAGCGCCACGTCCTTCGGACCCTGCGCGCGATAGCGCAGCGGCCTTCGTTCTTCTGACTTGGAGTAGGTAAGATCGCCTTACGGTCGGTAATTGACCTCGACGTAAACGACGGGCGCTTCCAGGCGTTCCTGAAGCTGTTCCAACAGTACAAGGACGCCCTCGCGAAGATGCCAGGCGACTGGGCGCGTGTCCAGAACGCCGCGGATCCGCACGTCGAGGGCGTCACGGCGATGAGCGCGGCCCTCCTCGCCCAGGTCGCGCTGCTACATCGCCTCGAGCGCGAGGAAGAACAGCTCGTTCGCACGACTCAAGCGGGTGGCCGCGCCATGGACACGGTTGCCAGATCCGCTCGCACGGTCTACACGCACGTTGCCGATACGACGCGCATGCTCCTGCGCTGGACGGGGATCACCGGCCTGTTCTCCGGTCTCCTGGGCTTCGGCGGCCTGCTCGGCCTCGACCGAATGGCGCACAACGCATCCGACCTGCGCAGTCAGGGGCTGCAGAACTACGCAAACCCAAACTCGATCCTCGGCGCGCGCGTCAATTGGGGTCCGTTCTTTGATCCAGGCGCCGCGATGTCGAGCATCGCAAAGCACCAGAACATCACGGACCCGTCGCTGCCCATCATCGGCCTAGGCGGCATGATGAACGCGCCGACGGACCAGGTCATGAACGCGATGCTCCAGAAGGCGCGCGACTTCATGATGCACACGCCGCGCGAGCAGTGGCAGGCGATGCCACAGTGGAAGATATTCGCCGATGTGTTCGGCGAAGGCGGTATGCGCGCCATAGGCGGCATGAGCCAAAAGGAATTTCAGGAGCACATGAGCCGCTCGCGCTCCGACGCCGCGGCGATCGGGGTCAGCGATCCTACGCTCCAGGCCGCGCAGCACTTCGCGCAGCAGCTCGAGCGCACGGCGACGGTCCTCGAGTACAAGCTCATGGCCGCGCTTGATAAGGCGTGGCCCGCGCTCGATAAGCTGGCGTCCGCAGTAGGCGACGTTGTCGTTGGCCTCATCGGGAGCAGCAGCTTTAAGGAGGCGATCGACTTCGCCTCGAAGGGCATCGAGTGGCTTGGCGACTACTTGAAGTCCGACGACTTCAAGAAGGACCTGCGCGACTTCGCCGCATTCCTCGGGAAGATGGTCACCGGTCTCCGCGAAGCTGTGGGCGCGCTCACTAACTTCATCAACTGGCTCAACGGCAAGTCCGCCAACCCAGAGGGTGGCACTGACTGGGACAATCCCGACCTCTACGGCAACTGGAAGTACAGGCTGGAGCATCCGAGCGGCAGCGGCGTTGCGCCGGAGAATACACCGCTTGGCCGTATCTTCAACAGGCTGAAGCCCAATTTGCCCGGGACAAAAGAATACAATCCTTCTTTATCGCCCGACATATCTCGCCAGCCTTTTAGTTTGTGGAATCCCGGATCGTGGCTCCCAGGGCACCACATGCCCGCATGGACGCCACCTGCGCCGATAGAGGGAAAACAATCGGGAGCAGATCCGCGCGGGCAGGAAGCCGCAATTCGAGCGTCTGCCGCCCGATGGGGCGTAGATCCAGACGACGCGGTTGCGCTCTCGCGAGCCGAGGGGCTGAGTGCTCCCTATAAGTCGTGGGACGTGAATGGCTACTCCTACGGCGGGTTCCAGATGCACGAGGGCGGCCTTCTCGATGAGTTCAAGAAGGCCAATCCGAAAATCGATCCGACTGACCCAGCGAACGAGCAGAAGCTCAACGACTGGGCCATCTGGTATGGCTCACAGCATGGCTGGAGTAAGTGGTCAGCAGTAACCGGGGGCAAGGTACGGGCACCTCGCGCCACGCCGATGCCTGGGCAGCAGTCATCATCTACTGGCAGCAAGAGTTCGGCCGCCGCTGTTGACGACATGATGCAGCTTGCCGGCCTTAGTGGCAGCGATCCCCGTGTCCGTCAGTTCATTCGTGATAATGGCGGCACGATTGATCCCGCAACAACGGCCTGGTGCGCGGCCTTCATGAACGCCGCCTTGGCCCATGAGGGAATCCAGGGAACTGGAAAAAATACAGCCGAATCATTCGCCAACTGGGGTGTTCCGGTCACCGGCAACGTCCAGAAGGGCGACGTGGCGCTCGAGCCACCCGGCGAGGGTTATACCGGCCACGTCGGCGGACTGACAGGTCGCACGCGGATCGGTCCGAACGGCCAGCTCCAGTATGAGTTCGTGTCGTCTCACCAGAAGGGCGACATGTCGAACCCGTCGGGCGTCGACTGGCGCGACGCATCGCACTTCCGAACCATCCGACGTGCGCTAGAGATGGACAAGCAGAACGCTCCGGGATCTGCTCAGGAACAAGCGCCGAGCACCTCTGGCATTGGCAAGCAGTCCTCTTATGCCCAGCCCGTCTCGGTCGGCGTCGGCGTGAAGCTCACCAACATGACGGGCGGCAGCGCCATCGTCTCTGCCTCGCAGCTAGCATAGCCATGTATCCGTTCGGCATTGACCAGTTCGACTACACCTACCAGGTCGCGCCCATCGTGCTGATCGGCGGGCTGGCGGGGCAGATCCCCGGCGGCATGCTCTCGGTGGTCTCGTTCACGGCCGCCTCGATCTTCGGCTCGGTGGTGGATGCTGCGCTCGGTGGCAACTCGCTCGACAACTTTGTGCGATTCTTGCCGCTGGCGGGATCGACGATCATTGATAACGAGCTGGGTGAGTATCCCTTCGCAAACCAGCAGACCGCGGCGAACGCAATCATCACGCGGCCGCTGACCATCTCCTTCAGGATGCTGGCGCCCGCCGTTGGGCTCGGTGGCTTCCAGGCGAAGCAGGCCCTGTTCCAGTCTCTGGCGCAGACCTTCCAGCAGCACAACCTACTCGGCGGCCTGTATGGCTGCGCAACCCCGGCCTACTACTGGGACTCCTGCGTGATGCGCGCCATGCGCGACGTGACGCCAGAGGGCGGCTCGACCCAGCGCCAGGTGATCTGGCAGATCGACTTCGAGAAGCCGCTCGTCACGCTTCAGGACGCGGCGCAGGCGAACAACGTGCTCCTGTCGAAGATCGGCTCGGGAACGCAGCTAACTCCGGACGGCACGGGCGCCATCACAGCGTCGACCGCAGCGCCGTCCGTGGGAAATACGCCGTTTGGCCAGAGTCCTGCCGTATCCCCGCCGGTGCAGGGTCCTGGTGCTGGCTTCACTGACTTTGGCTCGATCTCGCAGCCAGGCGCAGGCTTTAATGATACGGGGCTAGCGTGACAACGCTCATCCCGTTCACTCCGACGGCGCGCCAGGCGTTCACATTCTCGCCGGTGCTCGACAGCACGACATACAACGCGATTGTTACGTGGAGTCTTTGGGGCCAGCGCTGGTACCTGAACCTCTACTCCTCGGCCGGCCCACTCGTGGTGGCAACCGCGCTGGTAGAGTCGGTCGACCCCATCGCGGCGACGCTGACTACCACGCGCGGACTCTATACGGCGACGGTCGTGCCGTTCATGAATGACGAGCCGAACGAGGGGTGGTCAGTCTCGTCGGCCAACGTGCCGTTTGGCACGCTGCTCGACGTGGTCAGCTTCACCTCCGGCATTGTTCGGCTTACGCAGCCGGCGCTTCTCACGGGACCCGACCCGAAGGCCTCGTTTGACTTCGCGGTCAACCTCGTGGGCGGCTTCGGGTTCACGAGCACCCTCGTCTTCCGCGGCTCGTCGCAGACGTTTGAGATTAGCCCATGATTGTTAAGTCG
>Ga0247682_1000282_pt1 | contig 16076 bp, 17 predicted proteins | sample CNK23_metaG_FD_190130 | JGI IMG/M metagenome (GOLD analysis project Ga0247682, IMG submission 190130) | Soil microbial communities from Purdue University Martell Research Forest, Indiana, United States - CNK23 | ecosystem: Environmental > Terrestrial > Soil > Temperate forest > Bulk soil...
TCGGAGATTTACGCGCGCGAAGGCGTGGAGTTGGAACGCTCGACGCTGGCGGACTGGGTAGGAGGAACGAGTGCGTTGCTCACGCCGTTGGTAGAAGCGTTGCGGCGCCACGTGATGAGCGCGACGAAGTTGCACGCCGACGACACGCCGGTTCCGGTGCTGGCGCCGGGCAACGGCAAAACAAAAACCGGGCGGCTGTGGACTTACGTTCGTGATGATCGTCCCGCGGGAGACTCGACACCAGCAGCAGTGTGGTTCGCCTACACGCCGGATCGCAAAGGCGAGCATCCGCAAGCGCACCTGAGCAAGTTCACTGGCACGCTGCAAGCGGATGCCTACGCAGGCTTCGAGCAGATCTACGAAGCCGGACGCATCCGGGAAGCGGCCTGCTGGGCGCACGTGCGCAGAAAGTTCTACGACTTGGTGGCGGCCCACAAATCGCCGGTCGCAGCGGAAGCGCTGGAGCGCATCGGCGCACTGTATGCCATCGAAAAAGAAATTCGCGGGCGCTCGCCCGAAGAGCGACGCGAGGTCCGCAACGAGCGAGCACGGCCGTTGCTGGAATCATTGAAGCAATGGCTGGAAGTCACGCTAGGTAAACTGTCCAGAAAGTCGGACACCGCGCTGGCGGTTCGTTACGCGCTGGGCCGATGGGAAGCGCTGCTGCGCTACCTCGACGATGGCGGCATCGAGATCGACAACAACGCCGCGGAACGAGCCTTGCGCGTGGTGGCCCTGGGCCGCAAGAACTACTTGTTCGCGGGATCGGACGCCGGCGGCGAACGCGCCGCCGCCATCTACAGCCTCATCGGCACCGCGAAGCTGAACGACATCGACCCTGAAGCATACCTGCGCGACGTGCTCACCCGCATCGCCGACCACACCGTCAACCGCATCGACGAACTCCTGCCCTGGAACCTCACCGCCGAATCTGCTCCGTTAACGTAATCCAGCGTCAAGACGGCCTTCGGATGACGCTTACTATCAACTCATGCGCGGCCCCCTCGCTATACTGTTGATCATAGACGCCACCGCTTTTTCTGGCGGGTCACTCCTTGGCGGCAACCACGCACTGGTGGTCGAAACTTGCTTCGATCAAGACTGAAAATAATCGGTGCGTCAAATTGCCTATCGCTCGATACGTGTCCAGCGAGAAACGAGGCAAATATCACTTGCTCGACAATGTTCAGGCGATTTTTCCGCCGACCTCACGGAGGGCCGGATGAGAAACAGAACATACGGTCCGTCCGAGGGTGCTGCACGAATCAGAGAACTGGTCATTGCCGCTCGGCAATTGGAACACGCGGAACTAGAAAAAATGATGGGACCGATTGTGCTGTTCGAGTGCGGCAGCTGCGGCTGCATCACCCGTGGGAGTTCTCCGGCGATTGCCGTGATGAGTCAAACCGGTTCGGCTCTCCAGAAGATTATGCGGCGAAGCTCGGCATTAATACCATCGAAGTAGAAGTTCGCGACATGGATGAAATGGTGCTTCATTCATCTTCAGCAGGATACTACTCTTGGAGCGAGCGATGAGTTCTATTACTTCTGTTCGCCATAATAGACAGCAATCACGTTGCTTCGAGGAATAAAGACGGCCTTCTTCGCATTTGTGTCCTGAATGAAGTAGAAGCCATCGTCTGTTTCATCCAAAAGCCACCCCTTTAGCTGTGTGGAATTGAGGATAGGCACCGATTTCTCGGAAAACTGAAACGTAATCGGAACAGGCACTCCGCCAAAGTATGCGCTCGGCAACGCGGGATACAACAAAAGTGCGAAGAACCCAACGATGCCTAGACCCCCGATTACCCCCTGAATCCAACCTAGTACTGAGATGTCGCTTGGATTCCTCAAAGCATTTTGCACTGCATTCGTTAGATATCCACAAATCAGAAACCAGACGACTAGCAGCGCCAAAGTCCTGTCGCTTGCTTTGTAGAGGCAAAATGCAACCCAAGTGTATATCCCGAAAAATCCCACAAGGTGCGGAATCTTGCCCCACTGATTCCACCAAGGCAAAGCCCAAACCGCGCTAGGAACTATCAGGGCAGCGCCTGCCCACCCGTAGTAATGCGAAAGAGATTGCTCGGGGAAACCGACAAAAGCGAATCGTAGAGTAATAAGGGATATTGCTAACGCCTCAAGTAGAAACCCCACACAAAGAGAAAGAAAGTCTCGAACGTCTTTCTTTGTCTCTGGCCATTTAGTCCGCTTCATGATGAACAACAATTCAGCGATGGGAATAGCCACAAGTGCGCAAAATAAAATACCTGCCGAAATAATTCTTGGACGCAAAAAGCCACTTAGTGGAATCCCAAACGATTCATGATGAATCGTGAGGACTAGAAATCCTATTCCATATACGACGACGCCGATAACCGCTATCGCGGAGGCGGCGAGTTGAATCCGAGTTCTAAGGAACTCTTCTGTCACAGCTTGTGTTATCCTTTCTACATTATTGGTAAATGGACTACAATAATTGAACATCATATCACGCCGGAATACAGACGGCCTATCTGCCACTGATTCTAATAACGTGCTGACCATGAGTAATTGGAACTGGCTTGGTTTCACTCTGGGAGCCATTGGTGTTTGCGCTGCCGCATTGGACTACCTATGAAAGCGCGGTTTGAAGCCAGAGGATACACCGAACGGTTCCCTATTCAGAATTTTCTAAGCGCCTTCTCCCGTGAACGCGGGCCCTTCGGCGATGGTGTCGGCACAACAGGTCTGGGCGGACAATATGTTACCGAATCTTTCATAGTCGGCCGCCTGTCAGTGGGGTCGCAAGCGGTTTTGGAACACTGGTAGTCCAAATGGGCGTCGGGTATCCGCGTCTTTGGATAGTACTGGCTGCTGCCATATTGCGCTCGGCTTGGAGGGTGGTCAAGAAGGTCAAGGGCTCCCCTTGGTTTTCCATTGCATTTGTCATTTTTTGGTACGCATTTATTTTGCTATTCCCATTTACATTTGGCGGGGTACAGGCTTACGAGGACTTAGTTTTGAATGCCTACTTTTGGCTCTTGCTCGGGCTGTTCTTCCGGCTCCCAACGCTCGCCTGCAGCACAATTTGAAGCGGATACTCAGACTGCTACTCAGACCCCTCAACTTGAGCCTCTATGAATTCGTTGGCTCGCAACCTTCGTCCGTTAAGTAACTTTTTTTAAGTTGTGGCTTCGCTTTGAAGCAAATCTTAGCGCACGGCCAAAGCGGCAGACCGTAGCGTTTGCTCAAGCATAGTACTAGTGATCAAAGTTGCGTTCACACCGCAGTTCCGAATAGGGAAGGCGATCATTCCAAAGTGGTACGCCGTGTGAGGTGAAGCGCTTGGTAGGGTCTCACTGTTTTCATTAAAGGTCTAAGTCGAAAGGCGTTAGTCATCTTCCCCCAAACATAAAAGCCCAACCACTGTCTGGTTAGAAAAATGCAAATAGCACGTAACGACACGGCTAAATCAATCCTCAGGTACCCCTCTTCGACCTGAGCTCAAGGCTCATCGAAAGGGAAAGGACCATGTGATGAGAAGGCCACTCCACTGGGCTATGTTTATGTTTCTCGCGCTGTCAATATCGTCGTCTCAAGCTCAGGCGCCCGCAAGTAACTGGGTCAATGTGCGAGACTTCGGCGCCAAGGGAGACGGTAAGACAGACGACTCTTCTTCGATTGTCCAGGCCATTCTCCATGCTGAAAATCTCGGACAGGGCGGCGGAAACGTCGTTTACTTCCCGCCCGCTCCAGGTGGCGGGTATTTGTTCGACGGGCGTCTTCCAAGTCTAACGAATAACATAAAAATCATGCTTTATTTGGATTCGAGACTCCTGTTGATGGGCACTCTTCAGCCTAAGAAGGGTTACGTTATCCATGGTAACAGCAGCGGCCAAATCGATGCGTTTTCGACCGACAAGCTTGCCGGAATCGCAGTGGGACCGAGAGCGACTCCTGCAGTATGGATCCATAACCAGGCGGGCGTTCGACTCGAGAATCTCGAGGTGCAATATGTGAACTACGGCTCGGACGGAATTGTGATAGATGGTTCGTCTGCCAAAATTGACTTGAATAATGTCTGGGTTAACATGCACGGAGATGCTACATCTGGCACACCCCTGCTAGTGAAGGGTGGCTTCGGTTACACCATCGAAGGCGGCGGATACGCATCGCCGGCTAGCTCAACCAGCGCGAGTATCCAATTCTCGGATGACGGTGTCTGCGATTACATTGGAATATTTAGGGTCCGTCATACTTTCCTCGGAGGGCATGGAATAGCACTAAGCTCGGGTTGCGCGGGAATGAATTCGTTGTCGTTTGAAGACCTCCTCTACGAAGCCGCCTCAGGCCCATTTCTAACGATGAACTCGAACTCGAGTCTTGGCATTTGGGGAGTTACGATCAGGGATGTAAATATGGCTGATTCTCAGGGTGATCCGAAGCCGCCGTTGATCGACGCGCATCACCTAGGTGGAGGCATCCGCGGAGTGCAGGTCATAAACAGCACCACTGATGGCGTTCAGTTGACCACCGGTGACCCGATCTCCGACCTGGAAGTGTGGAGCGCAGACCCGCGCGCCGGATATAAGCTCTCTCAATCAACGGGTTATGTTCTGCATACGCCTTCCGCGATTTACAACGCTATGCCAACATATCAGCTCGCCACGACTCCAGATTTCACCATTGTTCCGAGTGCGCTCACAACGCTCGGCGTCACACTCGGACAGTCTGCGAGCTATGGTTTGAATCTAACGGCGAACGCTGGCTTTAAACAAACTGTTGGCCTAAGTTGCAGCGGAGGACCGCCGGGATCAACATGCGCGGTCTCACCGTCCACGGCTTCTTTGAACGGCCCGGAGTCTTCCTCAGTCAGCGCAACAGTCACAACGGTAGCCCCGACAAAAGCGGTCCGCTTACTCCTGCGTGGCACCCGAGCGACCATTCGCAATTCTTGGCTGCTCACTTCAATAGCTGCACTTGGGGGGCTCATATTCGCGTCCTTCCGGTTTCAGAAGTGTCGCGCGCAGCTGCCAGGGACACGAAGCCGCACTAGCTTCGCAGCCATGTTGTGCGCCGCGTTGTGGGTTTCATCCTGCGCCCAAGCAGCGGCTGGCGGAGGTGGCTCTCGAGGAACGACCGGCAATTCGCCAACACCCGCGAGCACCTATACGATAACCGTTGGCGGGAACTGTGTTACTTGTTCTGTCGAATTATCTCATACCACGCAGCTCACACTGCTTGTGCAGTGACACTAGGAATGTTCTAGTTGCCGTGCGAGACATGGCGTTTTTCCGCTTCTTGCCTTCCTCTCCTTCCCAGTTTGGCGAGGCCCACGAGACTGTGGAAAGCCGATTGCCGTCAGACTTAAATTGAGAGGCCAGGGGTGCAGCGCTGTTGAGTTTCTCAGCCTTTTACCTTCGGCTATCTCGAGGTGCATTGCCGGTCATGCCAAATCCCCGATACTGGAACGTGAGGAATGGCGGAGGAGAGAGGCGTAAGAGTGGAGGGCCGCAACCCAGAACCTCTTCACGCCAAATCTTTAGTAAACCCAGATTTGCGGGAAACGGCAACCTCGAAAAACGATCACCCTGGACCGAATCCAGCCAAGACGCACCTTCAGGTTCAGCCCTTCAACGCCGCAAACGCTCTCTCTTGAGTAATAAAACCGGGGCTACCACAGCGAATGAAACCAAAACCAATGGATCGCACTGGTGAGCAGCCATAGTATAAAGGCGCACAGCGTGGTAAACGCTACGCTCCACAATAGTACTTCCGCAAGTCGACCGGCCAGCTCTCTCTTTCGCTTAACGGAATTCTTCAAAGCGGTACTAAGATCATGGTTCAGCTGTGCATTGAAGAGGGCTCGTCCGTTGTTAACGGGCACGCGGAGCATGGATTCCTCAAAGTACTCGTTCTTATCACGAATTATTCTCCCCACTGACGTGCTCCTTATCAAATCAAGAAGGCATTATCCTAATGTGTTTAGTCGCGTCCTGCCGATAATCCGTTGTGGTGTCGGTGATAGCTGGTTAGAGGAACTCGGGCGGACACCATTTGCACCTGGGACCTGCAGACAACGGTGTCTGGTTCCATTGAAATTTCCTTAAGCCTAAAGCTATCGCACCCAACCTGCCCTAAGCTCATCCAAGAGCAATGTCGGATCACCACCACCTGAGACTATCATTCCTTTGTGAAGGTCAAGCAACAAAAGAGGTGATTCTGACAATGAACGCGCAACTGGAGAAGGCGGCCGAACAGGCGAACGACGGAATATTCCAGGCAATCGAGAACAGGATGAGCAATCGGCTTCAGAGAGTCTCGTATGTGTCACCTGAGTAGAAACTAGCTTCTAGCTCTTAACATTAGAGTCCCGCTCCAGCGCAAAATGTGCGATTTACCCAATTAGGGAATAACTTAGGAAATGAGCTGCCAAGAAATTTGATTTGGTCCTTAACCTTTTCTTTCCGTTCGCAAAGCTGCTCCATAAGGTTATCGAGACTTGCACAGTCGTTCTCAAACCACGCAATGGGTATCCTGCTTGCAGCCTTCTTGAGGACCACTTCGTTGACGTCGTCCTCCAGAATAGCCAGCCAAGATTCGAAATCTTCGGTTCCCCGTACACCTTCATAAACGCGCTTATCCAAATACAGGCACCGCCGCGGGAAGTCTGTGAACTGCCACGCCTTTCCACCGAAGGACAGACTGTGGTCGATCATAACTGCACGATAAGAATTCGGCTCATCATTCACGAATACAGCCTGTCTGCTGTCAGTGTTTGAAGTCCAAATGTCAAAAACAAGCATTCCACAAAAGTCCTGAATATTTTCGACTCGCTTGAGGAGACTACTTGGCAAGAAGTCATAGGTTACTTGCACGAGCGGATCGACGGGATACCTGGAACCGAAACACTGGCCTGGCTCGCAAGGAGTTCTGCCAAGTGTTGTCTCAATGTATAACTCCTCCGAATAACGCACGAGGAGGTCGTTAACCATCACGACGGCTCCGTGAGCGACCGGAAGTGACAAAAGTTTCGCCAACGAAGTGCACAGAAGTTCGTTAGCGAGCACTCGCCTGCCTTGCGGATTGTTTGCAAACTTCACGACGTAATAGCGATCGTCGGAGCAGCGCATCAAATGCGATTGACAACCGCCTCGCATCCGTCGTATTTGCTCGACAGCTCGGACTGACTTTTCCGACACCTGTGTCCCAGTCTCTGACTGATCGGCCATCAATGACCCGTGCCCCTGAGCTGTGTCCAAGTATTAGATTTTACTTATAAGTATGTCTAGTCAGGTCGATTATGTCAGGTCAGTATTTGACGAGGAATTTCGCTTGTCGTCTGTGGGGTCGCGGGGGACCAAATTATTTCGAACCGCATAGAGCACCAGTTCAGTCGGCGAGTGAAGTTGCAGCTTGATGTTTAGTCGATTTCTATAGGTCTCGACCGTTTTTACGGAAAGACGTGTGAGCGAAGCAATCTCCTTATTAGTCTTTCCGCTTCCAACAAGGGTTAAAACTTGGAGTTCCCTGGGCGATAGGGAGTCGGAGTGTTCGGCCTTTTGTCGAAGAGAGACGCCCTGGATTGAGGGTTCTAACGGACCAACGCGTTCAGCATCCTTCAAGGGCATCATATTCGTGCACTGCAGCAGCGCTGACACACGGCGCACTTCCTCTGAAACCGGACCCAAAGGATCCGTCCTCTCACCTATCGGCCGCAAGAACTCACGGCGGTTCAGCAACGTTGCGGGGTCTTTACAGATTTGCTCCTGAATCCAACTCATGTCCGCCATCAGCGTCAAGAAATACGCCTCGATTCTCTTTTGATGGCTAGTCTCGACCGTCACTGCAACAACCTGACTTACGTTTTGAGTCTTAGATCTCACCGGAATCAAGTTGAAAAGCCAGTGACCAACTTCGCCGTGACCCGACAATCTCGTTGAAATCTCAATGCTCTGCTCAGACTGGCCGGTATCACAAATGCGCTGGAATGCAATCTCAAGGTCTTCGGCTGAATCCCCAAGCAACTCACGAAGCCTCTTTCCGACACACGCTTGAGTTGATGAGTGAGCGATCATGGCAGCAAACGCAGGATTTGATACCACCACCCGAGTTTGCAGATCAAACATGGCTAGACCGAGGGAAGCAGCGTTGAAAATGGCAGCTAGAAGTTTATCAGTTCGTTCGAAATATGTGATGTTTTCAGACTTAGTGACCGCAGACCCGTCAGCCAATTGTGCCTCCGATCTCGGCTGAGAGTCGGGGACTGAACTGAGCAGCACGCCGGTGCGAATCTGAGTGTGGAAGACCTTGCCGTGAATGAGCACAATTCAAACAGCGGTGCTTCCCGTGCCGGGTTGGGAGCATCCTAGATTCTCCTCAAACATCTTGGCCTACTAAGGACGCCAACATACATAACCCGACTGGTAAATATAAGTCAAGATAATTATATAGGACCAGCGCAAAACTGATTGATCCGAAGGTTTGACTATCCGCCTCATCCTCGGGATGGGGCCAACATGAACACCTGAGTCTTGGTTGGTCCGGCGCTAGTTCGAAATGTTCAAACCTAACCGGTACCTGAATCAGGACAGAAGCCGGGCTCAGACGGGTAATTCGTTCTGCCCGGCCTCCACCATGCCCGTCACGGTTTCTGCGCCCTCAATCAGCGTGCGGGTATGGTCAATGGAAAAGGGGAGTCGCTGATCCGTTTGATATTGCCATTTGTTGCTTACGCGTCAAACCAGCGGCGAGTAGCTGGATTGAACAAATTTGTACATAATCCGATTTGACACCGGAATCTGCACGAAGCTCCAAATGTGAAACGCCCTGGCCAATTCTGCCCCAACTCCGCGGCGAGTTTGTCCGCCGGGAGGCGGAGATTTGCGAGATCGAAATTTACGCCTCGTGGTAGGTGATGGGGCAAAACAGAGAGTATTATTCTATTGACAAGTCAGGTGTGTGACTATATAAAGCGGTTCGGCGAGGGGTGTCCCCCATCCACGACCTGCCTCTTAGAGGGAAGCAAGTTAGGATGACCCCACGCAAACGGGATACCCCTTCGTCTTCGGGAGGAAATAGGAATGTCTACCTTTCGCCTACGATTGTCTTCCGAAAGGCTCGGCTTTGACAGCTCATCCGTGGTCTCGACTCCGGTGCTCCTTTGGAAGAATTTCCACCTTTGCCCACATTGCCGAAAGCAGGGTCGGCCTGCTCTTGTCGAGACCTTGGACAAAGATGGGCCGATTATTACCCGTTCTGATGGAGAAACGTTCCACCTTATCCTAGGAGATAAACCGATCTCATTCCCGGCTGAGAGACCGAAGGAAAGTGAAGTAATGACGGCGGGATTTTGGTACGTTCACGAAGCCAACGGTGAATTCACTCAGACAGTTGTTGTACTTCTGCGGAGACCACGGAGGCGTGGCGTCTCACTTGTCCATCACTTGGAAATGATCGCCGACAGACTGGCCGAGAAACTCAAGAACCCAAGGCACTTCGCCACTCTTTATGAGTTCTATGGTAATCGACTACGCAGAGTCTCGTAGCTCGTCAAACGCAGTGAACGGGCTCGACTGGTGGCACCCCCACACCAAACATACTTCATTCGCGCCCGCTGCAATTTGCTGGTGCTTCCCAAGTACTACAAGGGTCGTGGAATTGTCTTGCTATCCCCTCCCCTGCGTCCATACTCGAATTAGCTTCTGCCGCTAGACTGCTTTCCGAAAAACAAGACCGGGAGTCTATCCGCTCCAGCACCCAGAATTCGGGCGTTTCGTTGAGTTTAAGTGTCTCGACAGTCCTGAGTTAACCCGACGACGAGTAAGGAGCAAAGTGGTCAAAGTCTCCCTAAGAGGCGAATGCACGAATATTCAGCTCACCACGAGCAATGGCGTACCGGCTCGATGTCTGGTTCGGCTTGAGATGGATCACGATATTCCTCTAACTTACGGTCTATCTGACGTTCAGATCCTCGTTCCCGCTGAATTTGCAACTTTATTTGAGGTCGGTCATCCGGTCACGCTCACGTTGGAACAAAATCGCAATTGAGGCGACCCCTGATCTTCACCAAGTCCCGCGCATAATAGAGCGATTGCTCGCCTATCTCCGAAGCGCCTCGAGGCAAGTTCTCCCACGCCATGTTAGTGACGCGGCCTGCGAATCGCCGAACACTTACCTTCACCCAGGCGATACGTTTTGGCATTTCTAGAAGGACTTCCACGGTTTCGCCTACGCATACGGTGGAATTTGTGGCGAAGTAAACGCCACTCGTCGAGATATTAATTGCTTTACCTTGATGTGCGCTCCCGGAGAGCGTCTCCATGCGATGAAAAGACAGCGGAGTGCGTAGCTTGAAACATAGAGTGATTCGTTTCTCAGGCGTAGCCATGCGTTCTCCTTTACTCGCGTGTAAAGGCCGAGGCAGGCTGCATCAATTTTAATTAAAGGGAAGAATTTCTGTCAGGCAGCACTCCGCGAGTAACTGTCCTACAGCGCAGTCTAACAGTTCTTGAAACTTCCGAAGTCGTCCGCTAGCCTCGATGCCTTCCATGACAAGGACGGTATGAGTCGAGGCTGCTTTTCTCTTTCTGTTTTCTCTTTCCTTCCTTCGAATTCCTTCCGTTCGAGCCGGGCCGCCGCTGGCGCCATCCTGATTAACGATTTACCAGGCAAGTAGACTGAGAGGTTGCGAGTTCCCACAACGGCCCTTCTCACTCAAAATAATCTCCGGTTACCCCGCCAATCGACCGGAATACACGGGCAACGTGCCGGGGTGTCGGGCCGCACTAGAACCTTGGTTAGCGCCCGGAGCCGACAACGATCCAACAAGGCAACCCGAAGGGCGCCCGCAAAGCTCGCTGTTCGCCTTCAGCGAAACTCAATGAAAGTTCGATTTCGCAAGAGCGAGGCTTATTCCTCAATTATTAGAGAATTCCAACACTTTGGACCTCATTCAAGAAAATAGTTCTCCCATACCATTAATAAATCTTGTGAGCCAACGAACAGCCGAGGATACTAGACAAGCTTCTCCGCTGCCTTCTCGACTCCCCGCTTGAAAGGTAAGACCTATGAGCATCGTTTCGAGAAAGGCTTTATGTACCCGGGAATCGAGCTGCGGTTGTACCGCTATGTTTCTGTACTCGCGGAGGAGTTGAATTTCACGCAAGCGGCAATGCGCTTGCACGTTTCACAACCCACCCTCAGCACGCAGATTCGTGATCTAGAGCAGGAAATCAGCACCAAACCGTTTGAAAGAACGAGAGGTGGGCAGCAAGTGGTGCTGACCCCTTCAGGCGAAGCATTCGTAGCCGAAGCCCGGCTCACGCTGCTGCATGCCGATCGAGCGGTACAGGAAGCGCGTGCCGCCCACGGGCACCATATCGGAACATGGAACCTAGGCTATTCTACATTGATCGACCTCGGTATTGTTTACAAGGTGCGAGGTCATTTGTCCGACGCACATCCCGCGGCTGACTTCCGGTTTCTTAGCGGCCATAGCCATTGAGTCCGAGCCGTGGTGACGCCTCGAGAAATCTACCACTCGGGCAGTTCTGGTGGCACTTCTGGTGGCACTTGGATTGGCAATTTGAGGCGGAACGTGGCGCTCGCGAACAAATCAAAATTGCTGCAACTAGTTGAAATGGCATAACTTGACGAGTCCGGGCAGATATTGGCCTAGCTGTCAAAATGGCTTAAAAGCCCCTCCCGAACGGGGGCTCGTAGAGGAAAGTGCCGAGGCCGCAGAAGACAGGCGACGGCGCGATGCGGAGAAGTCAAGAAAGGTTGAATTGTATCGAAGGCAAAGAGCCGGGCAGGGAGCCTGAAGGCCGCGTCGATTCGACAGATTCCATGCTGTAAGAGTCTCGGCGCAGTCTGGTCCCTCACCTTCCACAATATTCTTGGTTTGCCGCTTCATGCGCCAGTCAAATAACATCTTACGGTTATGTCAAGATAAGCACATGCAATGAGTATTTCGTTGAGCCTCGTTTAATCCTTTGGTTGAATGTCAAGAAGAACGAGGTCCGAATGAGTAACTCTGCGGTTCCCTCCCTCCCCTCTTCTGCACGCGCACCGTCCGAGCAGATTCAATCTATAATCCACAATGTTGTCCGCCGTCAGTGGTGGATGTGGTCTTCCTGCTTTCTAGTGATGTTATTGTTGACACTAGGGATTGCGTCCTTTGCGTTCCCGGGCCTGCTCTCCGAACAGAAAGAACTTTACACATTTAATCTGAACTTAGCCGTCAGGAGTTTGGTCGGTCTTGTTTTGCTCTTCAATGTTTACGCAATTTATCAGCAGTTGCAAATTCAGCGAATCCAATCCCATCTCAGGCAACAAATCGGCGCTTTCGATAGATTGGGAGAGCGCACTGAACAAGTATACAAAATAGCGGCTATTGATTCTGTTACGGGTCTGTACAACCGGCACTCTGGCGAGCAGCGCCTCGCAGAGGAGGTTTTGAGGTCGCAGCGACACTCCAGGCCCTTGACGATTTTAACGCTGGACTTAAACGGACTGAAACAAATAAATGATACCTACGGACACCCGGCAGGTGATCTCATGCTCAGACACTTTGCAGAGAGGTTGCAGAGCGCCATTCGAGGCTCGGATGTTCCGATCCGCCTGGGCGGAGACGAGTTCCTAATTTTGCTGCCCGAATGCAAAGTCAGCGAGGTACATTATGTCCTAAACAGACTGAGCGACATTGTGGGAGAATTTGAGGGGCATAAAATCCCTCTCAGGTTTGCGGCGGGATGGACCGACTATATTCCTGGGGAATCGTCTCAAGCGTTGATTATGCGTGCGGATACCGCTCTCTACGCCAACAAACGCGCTTTCAAAGAAAAACGAGAGGAAAAGGCAGCAGATGAAGCCGCCGTTCCATCCGTTCCGGCATCGGCTGGCAAATCGCCGAGCAAGGACGCTGTAAGCACTCTTAAGCCGAGAGAATTTCAGGTCCTCAAACTGTTGGTTCAGGGAAAGAGCAACAAAGAAGTGGCCGGAACCCTAAATATTAGTGTCAGAACGGTCGAGACCCATCGGGCTCACCTCATGAATCAGCTGAACGTACATTCTGTCAGTGAGCTGATTCTTTACGCTGTTCGCAACAAGATTATAAAAGTAGATGAAATAAGCCAATAGGCCCATACCGTTATTCCCGTATTTTGGATGAGTAGCCGGCTCAATCATTCTGACTCGGCTTCCAAATTTAATCGAATCACCCGTCCTCGATGCTTTTGAGTAGTTCACGGTAAGTAAATCCCGATGTAATTGACAGATTTTCAGTAGAACTCGGTATTGACCCGCAGGCGCGCATGTCATACAAGTGCTCACACTGTTTCAGTACGGGACACGGGATGGTAACGGGTGAATCGGAGTTGGCAACGCGCTCTTGTCAACCCGGCCCTGTTCCGCCCTCGCAGCCCGTATAGGCCATGGCCCCTACAGTCGATCGTCAGGAGGCTACATGCTTCGAGTATTCCTCGTAAGCGATGATCCTGATTTCAGCCAAAGTCTTTGTGAGTACCTAGTCGTTCAACCTGATATTCAAATCTGTGGGAAAGCCGCCATCAGCGTCGGAGCGGCTCTTGAAGCCAGCGGGCTTCTTGCTGATGTAGCCATTCTTGAAATGCCGACCGTGGATGATCTAGAAGTCATCGATAGCTTCAATAAATTGTCTCCGCAACTTCCACTTTTTCTGATTGCCGGACATGTTAGCTTTGAAACCGAGAAGCAAGCCTTATCGCACGGGGCAGATGCGGTCTTTCCGAAGGAAGATGCCCCCAAGTCCCTCGTCCTAAACGCACGGTGGATTTATGATGCGATGACACCTTAACGCTTGTGGCGTCCAGGGGGGAACCGCTGCAAGCGTCTCTACCAGGCCCGTGCTTATGACTTCCTCGATTGCACTGACAGGGACTTGAAATTCCCTCACCAACTGCGCCCGCGAAACCTGCCGACTCGCAGCCAAATAGGTACCGTGCAACTTTCGAGTTTGCAGAATTGCCCTAGGATCGCGCCCAGGTTCCGATTTGCGCGTTACCGGACCTCTACTCCCTACAGGGCTGATCTGAATGGCGAAGTTCGAATGGGCGACCGAAAAAACGGCTCCTTGTAATTAGTGCTTTCGGACTTCTTCTAGATTGACGCCGATCATGTCGCCCATTTTCAGCCGGTCATAATTCCTCTCTAACCACTTTCTGATGTCCGCGCGGACGCCCTTTCGGGGCGTACGCGTAGGCGCAATCCAGCACGTAAAATCAATCTCGTCGTCACCCGTTATCTTGACTTTGTAAAATCGACGGTCTCCCTCGCTTCGAAGGAACCTGATGGAGTAGGTACGCTTAGCTTTCCGATGCACTGCGTTTCCGCCCGTCACCAATGAGCGACGATCCTTGATGAGTTCACTCACAGAAGGGTCTATAAGAAACCCCAAGGCCATAGGAAGAGGTTTGCGTGAGAAGGAGATGGTTGCGAAACGCGGGTAATGTTATGACACCCACCAAGGCTGTACAGGTCCAATTCCGTCCTGTCCCCTGATGGGATGACTGGCATTATGCTTGGTTAGTCGACTAACCAGGCACTGACTCTCATCTACTGGAGAGCCGCATGGACCTTACCCGTCGGAGTTGGTACCAATCCTTGGGAATGGTAGGCTTCACCTATTCGGCATCGCCTAGAGGATGGATTGTCCGTAGCATGGTACATCGTGTTGGAACGCAAGATTCCGGGCTTCGACCACGTGGTTAATGGAAACGCAGTCGCAAGAGCGGACGACCAGCTTGACGCACTCGCGGACGAAAAAGGACTGCCGACTGTGATGAGTTTTTTCAGTGTATCTCCGGAAGAGCTCGCTGGTTTCGCTGGCGACCACGGTGTTTCGCTGAAGAAACCGGTTCCTGAGAAGTGGTTTTCTGCGGATGATGGCCTGAAGACAGTCAACGGTTTAATAGACGCGGCCGCGAGAGAAAAAGTCGACGCCCGCATTATCGCCGACCTGCAGGAATTCAAGACAGTCTTGGAAACAGCCGGACAGAATGGTGTCGGTTGGCATTTGGCTGTTGACTTCTAAACGCTTCGTTCAAAATTGCGTCCAACGCCAGGTAAACGCGGTAACCAGACAAGTGGAGTAATACTTTATATGTCCGGTTACGCGACTCTCAGTTCAGGTATTGATGGGCAGAAAGTTCCAAACGATGTTCTGCCCAGTCCGAAGAATTGTATCCCTCTATCCACGAACCGGGGAAAGTCGGTACGAATACTTCGTACCTGTAAACACCTTTTCCCTGGTAGCTTCGCATGACCTGGCCGTCTTCTTTCGTGATGCAATTGTGTACCCACTCCCCTTCGCAAAACTTCGGGCTCGAAATGAAAGGGCCGCTTCTAAGATATGTCCGAACGGACGAGGCTAAGCGAGGCTTCGCCATCTCTTGGACGACAGAAGCAAATGTCGCTTTGGCGGGAACTGCTTTGGCCTTCCTATTTGGCATACTTTCACGCTAGCCCTACAGAATCCGTAATGCTGTTCCATACGACACAGGCAAGCGGGGGTTGTCATAAAGGGCTCTTCCGGCCGACTCTAAGCGGCTAGCGCCTGATAAACGCGGTAACCGGTAAAGTGCTCACAGTCTGACTATGAACTCGAGTCCAGCAGGGAGGTCAGAGTTGACAACCGACAAAGTCTCCTAATTGCGGGCTCGGGCACATCTAGGCGTAGAGGCCTCCCCCTTCATTCTTTTCCGCGTCCCTCTAACATGGCCGATAGGCGCTAGAAATCAGCCCTCGCCTTGGTGTTCTTGATTGCGTTTTTCCTTTCTTTGGGCCTCTTAGTATATTGAGGGGGCTCTCGCTCGCTTCTCCCTAGGCTCGCCGGAGCCCTCCGACTTCGTCAGTTACTCCGCTATGTTGCGTGTCGCTGCATGGTAGCCAGCCGGTCGCGAAGACGGTTTCCCTACCAAGATACGCCCGGCGGGGCCTAGGAGTGCGCTCGACGAATCCGAAAACGCTGCACGAATCACAGTGCCATGAACATCGCCCCTGTCCATATCGACGCATTGAAGGCCCTCGGCTACACCGAAGCGGAAGCTCGCTTT
>Ga0247682_1000283_pt1 | contig 16033 bp, 19 predicted proteins | sample CNK23_metaG_FD_190130 | JGI IMG/M metagenome (GOLD analysis project Ga0247682, IMG submission 190130) | Soil microbial communities from Purdue University Martell Research Forest, Indiana, United States - CNK23 | ecosystem: Environmental > Terrestrial > Soil > Temperate forest > Bulk soil...
CACTTTGACAGCGTCAGGCTGTCGCTTTCTGCCCTTCCTGGCTAAACCCTGCGCCTGATCCGTCCGCTTCTTCCGTCAAGGGCTTCCGCTCCGCTCCAGTGAACGCCACAACCCGGCGCCCTTGACGGCGCGGACGGACAGGCGCCTTCCCCCGCCATGAAGGGCATTTGTTTTTCATGCACCGCTCCGCGTTGCGTGAAGGGCAAAAAACCAAACCTTCGAAGGAGAACAAAACCATGCAAGAAACGAACAGAGCAGCTTTGTTTCCGCTCGGCCAGATTGTCGCCACACCCGGCGCATTGGCTGCGCTGGCAAAGGCCGGACAAACCCCGCTGGACTTCCTGACGCGGCACGTGTGCGGCGATTGGGGAGAACTCGACGCGCACGACCAGAAGGAAAACGAACTCAGCTTGAAGCGCGGCTTTCGGCTCCTCAGTAGCTACCGCACTTCTTCGGGTGACACCAAGGTATGGGTGATTACCGAAGCCGACCGCAGCGTTACGACCGTGCTTTTGCCCGAAGAGTATTGATTCAAGAAAAGAGAAAAGGAGAAAACGAAAATGAATTCCGCAATTGCAGTAAACGCAAGTAACGCTGTCCCTTTTGTGCCGTCCTCAGTTCAGGACATTCCCCTCAATCGGATTCAAGAATCGAAAACCAATCCAAGACGCGCGTTTGACGAAACGAAGCTGGCGGAACTCGCCGGGAACATTCGACAGCACGGGGTCTTGCAGCCCGTTCTTGTCCGTCCCTTGCCGGACGGCGAGGACGGTTTCTTTGAACTCGTTGCAGGAGCGCGGCGCTACCGCGCTTCAAAGCTCGCCGAACGGGAAACCATTCCGGCGACCGTGCGCGAACTCACGGACACCGAATGCCTCGAACTGCAACTCGTCGAGAATCTGCAACGCGCCGACGTGCACGAACTCGACGAAGCGCGAGGCTACGCGGCTCTCATGCAATTGCAACCGGACACCTACACCGTCGAAACTCTGGCCGAGAAAATCGGACGCTCCGAGAAATATGTTTATGCTCGCCTTCGGTTGACCCATCTTGTCGAGGAAGTGCAGCAAGCCTTCTACGCCGCGAAACTGACGGTGGCGCACGCATTTGAAATTGCGCGGCTCCAGCCGAACGACCAAAGACGCGCTCTCGCGGAATGCTTTCCGCATCACCGGACGGCGGCGGCTCTCTTGAAGGACAAGAAGGCCGAAGCCGTCACCGTGCGGGAGCTCCGCGTATGGATTGAACGCGAAATACACCTAGACATCAGCAACGCGCCGTTTGACCCGCAGGACGCGGCGCTCGTGCCTGCGGCGGGAAGTTGCGCGGATTGTCCCAAACGCACCGGAAACAATCCGCTTCTCTTTCCCGAAGTACGGCAGAAGTCCATTTGTACCGACCGCGCCTGCTATCGGGCGAAAGTCGAAGCCTTCGTGCAGATTCGCGTGAAACCGCTGGAGGAATCCGGCGAGAAGCCTCTGCGCATCTCACAGGCTCCCGCGTGGCAAACCAAGAAACCGCAGCCGGATGTCCTCTACGAAGGCCAATACCGGCACATCGCCAAGAAGGGCGAATGCCCGCACTCGAAGCCAGCCGTGATCGTGGACGGACCGAGAGCAGGAACGGTTCTCCATGTATGCCGGGACGAGAAGTGTTCCGTGCATGCAGGCGAGACACGCTATCAGCCGTCGCCTCAGGAACGCACGGCGCGAGCGAAGGAACTTCTCGCAGAGCGTATCGAAAAACAATCCCGCGTCCGCCTTCTTGACGCTGTCCACAAGAAGCTGCCGGGAACGTTTACTCGTCCCGACCTCGAAATGGCCGCTCTCGACTATTTCCGCAGGCTCGGCCACGACAACCATCGCCGCCTTTGCCGCGTGTACGGTTGGGAAGAAAAAAAGACCAAGGCGGCTTGGGGCGGGTCGACCGTCGACTACGAGGCTGTCGCCGGGAAAGCCGTTCGGGAGATGAACGTGCAGGACCTCCAGCGTTTCCTGGTTGTATGCGCTCTCGTTTCCGACCTCTATTGTCCCGGATTCAATCCTCGTCAATCGCTCGCGAAGGATTCGAACCTTGCGCGAACTGCCGCACGGTACAAAATCGATCCTGTGAAAATCACTGCCGACGTTCGCGCGGAACTCTTGAAAAGAGCAGACAAGAAGGGGAACGGCAAGCCGAAACCAAAAGCGCCAGTTAAACCAAACTAGCTCTGTTTCTCGTGGGCCGCGCTTTCAGCCGCGGCCCTTTCTTTTTCTATGTTTCAGCGGACGCCCGGCGATTACGCCCGGCTGCCATTTTCTGTGCCATTACCATGATGAGTTTGCGGTCCGGCTCCCCCGCTTTGCTCAGGCACTTACGCAACTTGTGCAGGTAGGTCGCCTGTTTGCCGCTGCTGCCAAACGCGATGTCGTCCGATGTTTTCCTCTTCATCAGATTCGGCAGCTTGGGGGGTTCGTCGCCGTCGTAGAACAGTTGGTAAAGCGGAATTTCGAGAGCCCGCGCCAATTTTTCGAGCGTCTCGATCGCCGGTACCGTGTGGCCGTTCTCGACCCGTGAAATATAACAGCGCAGTAGCCCCGTCCGCTTCTCGATGTCACCTTGCGAGAGGTTCTTGGCCTCCCGCAGCTCACGCAAACGATCACCGATCAACATGATTGCCTCTTTCTAGGATTGCGAAGTACCGGGGACGGACCAACAGGATATTCGTCCATCCCCGTTTTTCCAAACGAAACCGGATTAGATTCCTCTAACCGGACCTCGAAACACCCTCATTGCTCAGCTTCCACGAGTCGCATCGTAACGCCGATCACGCGCCCCACAATGTCCGCCTCCCGCGGATACGCGAAGCGGCGCACCTGGCATTTCGACTTTGGATGCGGCACTGCGGACAAATACCCGTCCCGCATCTCACACCAACTGCAAATAAATTCTCCGCGCAGCTCCACGAAGTAGATTGGCCTGTCGTCCTCGTCCTCCCATTTCGTCTGCAGGACCTTTCGCTGATTCTGGTCGATCTGCACGATGGAACCCGGGCGGATTATGGGAAACATTGTTCGACTGGAAACGCATCGAGACCAAACTCCGAACCTCAATCGTCGAAGGCATTTCCGTGTTCCTTTCGCTCTTTGACGACAATCCGAAAGTGAAGCGTGTTTTCTGCCCAAAGCGCGAGTGCTACGACCCGAAACTCAACGCCAAAGGCCAGTATGGAAAGCCGTTGCCTTCGTTCTCCTGGCTCTTGGAGCAAGGTGCCGTTTGTTCTCTGAATTTCCCCGTAGGCATGAATGCCGGGTTGGCCAAAGCCATCGGCGTGATGATGAAGCTCGATTTCGAGCGCGCTGTGCTGAACCGAATTCCGCAAATTGAATCGGAGAAAGATCGGCATTTCCGTCAGGTTCTCTTCCTCTGCGACGAATACCAGCACTTCGCCACCGTCGGAGAAAGCGATCCGACAGGAGACGAAAAGTTCTTCAGCCTCTCCCGGCAAGCTAAGTGCATTCCGATCGTCGCGACGCAGAGCATTAGCTCGCTGCGCTCTTCGCTCCCGGGCGATAGCTGGAGAACACTACTCCAGACCTTTCGGACAAAGATTTTCCTTTGCCTCTCGGATGACTTCTCCGCGAAGACGGCAAGCGAACTCTGTGGCCGCGAGGACCGGCTCAAAGTTAGCTACAACCTCTCAGAAAGCGGCCACGACGCGAGAGTCAGTTTGCTCACCGGAAAAGCCGTCTCCCACCGGGCCAACATCACCGCCTCCAAGAGTTACAACACACAGACCGACTTCCGCTTCGACATGAAGACGTTCACCGAACTCCGGAACGCTCAGTCCGTCACGATTGCCTACGACGGATTGAATCCGATTCCGCCGACGTACTGCTACTTGAAGCCGTATTACAACGACCCCAACAAATCCTATTTCGAGCAACTTGCCGCAGGAGAACTCTGATGCCAGGTTTTGAAACCATTCTTCCGTTCCTCAAGCCAATCGAACATCTCATCCTCGACGATTCCGTCAGCGAAGTTATGGTCAACGGACACAATCAGGTTTTCGTCGAGAAGGCGGGTTTCATCGAGCAGGTTCGCGGCGTTTCGCTCGGTGAGCGTTCACTGCTCGTTGCCGTCAAGAACATCGCCCGGCGCCTGGGGGATGACATCTCGGAAGCGAAGCCCATCCTTGATTCCAGATTGCCGGACGGCAGCCGCGTCGCCGCAGTCATCCCTCCCTGCAGCTTGGGTGGCGTCACCCTCACGATTCGCAAGTTCAATATCCGCCACTTCGAGATCGCCGATCTCATCGCAGGTGGAACCCTCACCCACGGATTGGCGAACCGGTTCGAAGACTATATTTTGCAGCGGCGCAACCTGCTGATTTGCGGCGGAACCGGAACGGGCAAGACGACGCTATTGAATGCTCTTGGAAAGTTCATTCCTCCGGATGAACGCATTCTATTGATCGAAGACACCGCGGAGATACAACTTGCTCAATCGAATCTCGTTCGGTTCGAAGCCCGCAGGGAGCAGAACGGAGTGCCCGCGGTCTCCATTCGAGACCTTCTCAAGGCTTCGCTGCGCCATCGGCCCGATCGCATTTTGTTGGGAGAAATTCGAGGAAGTGAGGCATTCGACCTGCTTCAACTCTTGAATACGGGCCACGCCGGTACGCTGAGCACGATCCATGCAAGTTCCGCGAAACAGGGGCTGGCTCGCTTTACCAGCTGTGTTTTACAGAGCGGGATTGAACTTCCTTACCGTTCGATTAAGACGAACATCGCCGATTCCCTCAACGTTGTCATCCACATTGAACGAAGGCCCGGCCGGCGATTCATTTCCGAAGTCCTTGAAATCAACAGCTACGACCCGGACTCCGACCTATTCGATTTTTGCTCCATGTACGTCGCTCCCAAGGAGCAAACATGAACGAAACTTCTTCATTCGCGCCGCGGTTCCTGTCCGCGCCGGAATATGTGTTCGCTCTCCACAAGCCAAGCGACCATGCGGCGATCCTGGTCAGGAACCGCATCCGGAAGCAAACCACACAGCGGATTCTTTCCGCAGAGGCCATTGCGAGCGAGCCTTTGCAAAACTGGCTTCGAGAGCAGAACCAGTCCGGTGCCGACATATTCATTGGCATGAATCCCGTACGAGAAGGATCGCGAAACCGCACCAAAGAACAGATCCGCGAGATACGCCACACTTATCTCGACCTCGACGAGGAAGCCGGTGCTTCGCTTCAGGCCATTCGGACCTCAGGCGACGTGCCACTGCCGAATTTCGTTCTCGACACCTCGCCCGGAAAACACCAGGTCGTGTGGCGCGTGGAAGGCCTCGACACGACCCAGGCGGAAACGCTCTTGCGTGCTCTGGCCTCGCAGTATGGCGGCGACCCGGCAGCCACGGATATCTCCCGGCTCCTTCGTTTGCCCGGCTTCACGAACAGGAAATACAACGAAGCCTTCGTCGTACGCGTGCATCACGAAACAGACCATATCTATCACTCGCAGGATTTTCACATCCAAGAAGACTCACCCGAGTCGCCTCGGCATCTGGGCGACTCTCATCCCGCTGGAAGGAAACTCGCCGCGGGACACCGGAGTCAGTCCGAAGCAGACTGGGCCTATGCGAGAAGGGCCCTCGCTCGCGGCGACAATTCGGAAGACATCATTCGCCGCATCGCCGACTACCGCTCTGAAGACAAAGCCGATCCTTTCTACTACGCACGCCTCACGGTGATCAAAGCGCAACTCTCAATGATGTCTCGAGATAGCGATGGACCCGTCCTGCAGGTTCCGGGCGACAGTGCGTCTCATTCTGCGGTCGAGATCGCACCGCCCAATACGATTTCACCAACGCGTCACCAGCGTTGATTTTCTTCGATCTGTTTTTTAGAGAGACCGGCCATGAATCAAGCTGACGTAGAAGTGATAGACTCGACCGAGCTGGCGAAAAGGCTCAACGTGCCTGAAACATGGGTACGCTCGTGGACCAACGCAAAACGTACCAGCGATCCGATCCCGCATTTCCGGCTTGGACGCTACATTCGTTTTCCTTGGGGAAGTACGGAACTTCGCGAGTGGCTGAACCGCCAGTTGGTCAGTGCGAACGGGCAGGGTCATTAAGGAGGATCAATGACCAAATCCGTTCGTTATCAAGATGGATGTTTGTATGCAGACCATGCGGCATGGTACGTAAAGTATCGCGTCCAGGTACGGCAGGAAAATGGATCGATCAAATTCAAGCAGCGGGCAAAAATGTTAGGACGTCTGGAACGTTATCCACGCGAATCCGACATCATGCCCCTCAAAGTCGAGTTCATGCATCGGCTCAACGCCGGCAAGTTCACGCCGGAGACCAGCATGAACCTCAAGGAATTTGTCGAGGACATCTACCTGCCTTATATCGACGAGCTGCGTGCTTCGACAAGAAAAGGGTATCGGGAAATCTGGAAGAATCACATCTCGGATCGCGTCGGACAGATTCGTTTGCGTGAGTTCAGAACGGTGGATGCGAGCAGAATGCTCAAGGCCATCGCCGAAGAACACGACCTGAGCAAAACTACTCTGCAGCACATCAAGAGTGTGCTCAGCGGTGTTTTCAGCCACGCAAAGAATGAGGGCGCGTTCGATGGCGTGAACCCGGTCCAGGACGCCCGTATTCCCAGAAATGCACGCGAAGCGCGCGAAACCTTTGCGTACAGCTTGGCCCAGATATATCGCATTCTGAATATTCTGCCGTTGTTGCCCAAAGCAGTGATCGCCACAGCGTCCTTTGCAGGACTTCGCGAAGGCGAATTGCGAGGGCTTGAATGGACGGACTACGCGGGTGACTCGTTGAGCGTTAACAGATCCATTTGGAAGAGCTTTGTGAATGGACCTAAGACGCGAGCCAGCGCACAAGCCGTTCCCGTCATTCGGCAACTAGCGGAAATTCTGGACGAGTACCGCGTGTCCATGGGGAATCCGAAGACCGGGGTAATGTTCCACTCGGGCGGCGGCGACCACATGGACTTGAACAGAATGGGTCAGCGACTTGTCCGGCCAGCCGTGGAGTCATTGCGACTGGAATGGTACGGCTGGCATGCATGCAGACGCGGCATTGCATCGAACCTGTATGAACTGGGCGCGAATGAAAAAGTCGTCCAGCGCATCCTGCGTCATGCAAAACCGCACGTGACCAAAGAGCGTTATATCAAAGCCTTCGACCCGGCAGTCTTGGCGGCGATGAAGACTTTGGAGACGACTTTGGACGATTTCCACAAATGTTCAGCAACTGTTCAGCAAGTGAATTGAAGTAAATGTGGTAAGCTGTTGATAACAAACCGCGGAGAGGTGGCAGAGCGGCTGAATGCGGCGGTTTGCTAAACCGTTGTACGAGCTAAAACTTGTACCGGGGGTTCGAATCCCCCCCTCTCCGCCATAGTTAAATCCAATCTGTGTCGGAGTTTACGTCTCACCTTCAAACGGGAAGCTTTCTGGCAGCATTTTCCGCTTTATCCCAATTTATCCCAACACGCGATGCAACGGGCCGCGAAACCGTGGCATTGGGTCAAAAGGGGTTCTTGGTGTGGTGCACTCTGGGTGCGCAATAGCGTGCAAATGTGGGTTTTCCACAGAAATAAGAGCATTGTAAGTTGTTGAGAGGGAACGACTAGATGTGAGTACAAACAGGACAAGAAGAATTGGAAAACCGCTACCTCAGTCTGCGAACGCGAATGATTCTTACGTCCGTGCCGAGGAAGTCGCCTGCCGCGGCGACCATGTTCTTATGAAATTGCCCAGCCGCCAGAGAAGCAGAACGGTGAGAATGGCGCCGTAGATTAGGGGCCTGGTCTTGTTCGATTTCACCAGCCATTCGTAATGAATTACTCCAAGGATCACCGCCATATAAGCCAGCCGGTGCAGTCGCGCCGAGCGCTTCCCTCCCAATTTTCGAATCCATCCGGCAGTTGAGGTCACAGCCAATGGAATCAGCAGAACGAAGGCGAGGAATCCGACGGTGATGAAGGGCCTCTTAGCCACATCAACCCACATTCCCGAGAGGCTGAAACTTTGATCCGGCCCCAGGTAAGTCAACAAGTGCAAGCAAACGTAAAAAAAAGCGTACAGGCCCAACATGCGACGAAAGCGAATTAATTCCGGCAAGTGAAGAAGTTTTCGCAACGGCGTGATGCAAAGCGTAAGAATCAGGAATCGCAGAGTCCAGTCACCCGTCGAATGAGAAGCCCAGCAGCTTCAACGACGTGAAGCATAAGTCGGCTCTGTTCAAAGCTTCACAGTCTCTCCAGCCCTGCGGCTTCGCTGCTCGGGCCGAGATTATGATTCAGCAACGACTAGACTTATCTTCGACATAGGAGTCCTCATTGGTTGATACGCGGCAACTCCGAAAGTTACAGGAAATCGGGTCCTATCGATCTTTCTGTTGCCGAGCTGCATACGCCGCGACCTTAAACCGATTTCCGCATAGCTGCATGCTGCACCAGCGACGGGTCCCCTTCTTGCTGGTGTCGTGGAAATGAAGCACGCAGTTGGCACATTTACGCACGCGTTTGCGATCGCCCGTTGCAAACAGCGTCGCCGCGCTGTGTGCCAAAGGCGCAAGCAAATCTGCAGGCTCGCGGACTTCAAACCATAGCTTCGTCGAATACGCAGTTCGACTTTTGGTGAGTCTCGTGAGCATCGGATGCATGGCCATTACCCGGTTTAGTTCGTCGAGCGTCTGGCTGCGAATCGCGCGACCTCCTTCCCACGCGAGGATCTCCTCCCGCCATCGTTCGCGAAGATCTTTCATGACCTCTGTCGTTTTCTGTGCTTCGGTCGTTCCTTCCCATTGACGCTCGAGACGGGCGACCTGTTCCGAATCGAGGAGATCAGCGGCCTGGAACCACCGTAAGACCGCGCCTAAGCCCGGGAGAAGTTCCATGGGTTTGCGGTCTTGAATTGGCCGCGTGTTCAGGAAATCCAAGACCAACTCATTTCCCAGGAAAAGAAAGCCGTCTTTCCAATCAGACCTGTTTGCCGCCCTCTTCATGCACCAAACCTTCCGCAAGAATTATACACCATTAATGAAACCTTTTATCGGTTAGGTCATCTGACCCTATGGAAGCGCTCGGTGTCGGTCAGGCACTCGTTATGCCGCGCTCCAAATCAACTAAGGAGACTCAGATGATCAGCTACAAACATGCCGTTGTTGATGGCAACAAGATTTTCTATCGCGAGGCGGGTCCGGCAGCAGCCCCGACGATTCTTTTGCTCCATGGCTTCCCGACTTCATCCCACATGTTTCGCAACCTGATTCCAGCGCTTGCCGACAGCTACCATGTCGTCGCGCCCGACCTGCCGGGTTTTGGCTTCTCCGATGCTCCCGACCGCAAGAGGTTTCGCTACACATTTGAGAACTTGGCGAAAGTCATCGCCAATTTCACGCAGACGATTGGCCTCCAGCGCTTCGCCATCTACGTTTTCGATTACGGCGCGCCGGTCGGATTGCGGCTCGCGTTGCTGCATCCCGAGCGCATCACCGCCATCATCTCTCAGAATGGAAACGCGTATGAAGAAGGCCTCAGCGAAGGCTGGAATCCCATCCAGAAATACTGGAAGGAACCGACGGCCGAGAACCGAGCTGCTTTGCGCGATTTTCTGAAGCCTGAAGCGACCAAGTGGCAGTATGTCCATGGGGTGCAGGATGAAACTCTGGTACCGCCTGAGGCCTACTCGCTCGACTCCGCACTTCTTGCCCGCCCAGGAAACGACGAAATCCAGCTCGACCTGTTTCTCGACTACGCGAGCAACGTAGCCCTGTATCCGAGATTCCAGGAATATTTCCGGTCGAAGCAGCTGCCGCTGCTAGCGGTGTGGGGCAAAAACGATCCTTTCTTTCTGCCACCGGGAGCAGAGGCATTCAAACGCGACATCCGCAACGCGGAAGTGCGTTTCTATGAAACCGGCCACTTCGCGCTCGAGACGCATCACCGCGAAATTGCGGGCGCGATTCGAGATTTTCTCGCTCGCCGGCTAACGACAAAAGTGGCAACCGCATAAATCGATCGATTCCTAACCGAAGCGCTTCATGGGGCGTGCAATGGCTCGCACGCCCCATCTCGCCTCGATATCTCATACGGAAACGCTCAGAAGATAAGAGACGAAGAAAGGAGACAAAGAACCATGTCGAGTGCAAATTCAGACGTAACCGTAGTCCCTGTGCACGCTGCCTGGGCGGACGGTCCGAGTTGGAACAAAGTCACTGAGGAGCTGCAGAGAAAAGGCTTCCCCGTCGTTGCCCAGATTCCGTTGACTTCGTTCACGGAAGATGTGGCTGTATTGAAAAGGGTGCTTCTCCGCCAGAAGGGTCCCATCGTATTGGCGGGGCACTCCTACGGAGGCGCTGTAATTACCGTGGCAGCTGCCGCAAATCCCAATGTGAAGGCGCTGGTTTAGGTCGCCGCAATCGTTCCAGATGAAGGAGAGACCGGCGGCGATGTGCTTCGCCGCGTATCTCCGCATGCAAGCGCTCCACAGCTGCAGCCGGACGCAGATGGTTTTCTTTGGCTGACGGTGGACGCCTCCCGCAACGCTTTCTCGCCGGACGCAACGGCATCCGAGACTGCTCTCATGTCGGCAGCCCAAAAGCCCATTTCCGTGAAGTGTCTCAGAGAGCGGATGACCAAACCGGCTTGGAAAGAAAAGCCGAGTTGGTTCCTGATCGCGGAAAAAGACATCATGCTATCTCCCGAGACGCAGCGCTTCACGGCAGCGCGAATGAAATCCAAGATTGTTTCTCTGCCCGTGGACCATCATCCCTTGGCATCAAGACCCGACGCAGTCACGGACCTGATCGCCATGGCAGCCACCACGGCCTGAATCGAATTGTTGGTTCAGTCCTGGTCGGGGCCGATGCCGTAGGAATTCAGGACGTCGTGCATCAGCACGACACCTTTGAGCTTGTGGACATCGGCGCGGCGGACTACCGGAAGAAGCGTGAGCCCGGCAGCCCCCATGCGTTCGAGCGCGACGTGGGGCGATTGATCGGCGTGCAGATGCGGAAACGTTATGTCATCCGAAAGCTCGCCGAGCGGTTTTGCGGGTTCCTGCCGAACTGCCTTCTCGATTGTTTTTCGGCTGACGACAGCAATGACGCCGCGCGAATTGCGGATGGGCCAGGAGCGATAGCGGCTGCCGGCAGTTGTTTCGAGCGCGGCTGATACCGTCATGCTTGCATCGAGAACTTCCTCTGCGGGCCGCAGAAGTTGCGACACGGGACGAGCGTCCGTATTCCGCCGCGATGCTCCATGCGGAAGGTGGATTCCGTCCTGATAGGCGAGCGCCTCGTAGATCGGTTCTTTCTGCAAGCGAGAGGAAATGAACAAGCTGACGAGGTTCGAGATCATGAGCGGAACGATGACCGCGTAGTCCTGCGTTGTCTCGAAGATCATGAGAACGGAAGTCATCGGCGCGCGCACTATTCCGGCAAAGAGAGTTCCCATGCCGACCAGGGCGTAGGCACCAGGCGACGCCGTGTGCGCGGGGAGCCAGTGATGCGCGATGCTGCCTACCGTCGCGCCGACCATCGCACCGAGAAAGAGACTCGGGCCAAAAATGCCTCCGGCGTTCCCAGAACCGTAGCTGGTTGTCACGGCAACAAGTTTCAGCACGACGAGCAACGCCATAATGCCGAGCGTCATCCTGCCGTTCAAAGCGTCTCCGACGTATCCGTAGCCGACGCCAAGGACTTGCGGAACAAACAGAGCCATGATTCCGACGAGCAGTCCACCAGCGACGGGTTGAAAGGGGAAGGTCTTTTGCGGAAGACGCAGGAACCATTCACGCGTTTTGAGGAGCAATTTCGTAAACACAACGGAAACGATGCCGCCGATCACGCCGAGCGCTGCATAGATGGCAAACTCCAGGGGATGAACCAACTCGTATTGCGGCACCTGAAAGAGCGGGTGATTGCCGAGAAGCATGCGAAGGACGACCTAGGCCGTCGCGGAGGCCAGCACGACCGAACCGAGAATCGGTGTGTGCAGGTCTCCCGTGATTTCCTCGAGAGAAAACACGACCGCGGCGAGCGGAGTGTTGAAAGCGGCGGCGACGGCGGCGGCAGCGCCGACCGACAGCAAAGCTTTGACACGTTCGGCGCTGAGGCCGAGCTGCCGGCCAAGGACCGAAGCGATTCCGGCGCCGACTTGCACCGACGGGCCTTCAGGCCCAAGCGGGATTCCGCAGGCGAGTGTTGTCGCGGTACAAAAGAATTTTCCGAGGACGGTGCGAATCGTGATTCGCCCGCCTCGCGCGAAGAGCGAGGTGCATGCCGAGGCGTTCGGTCACGACGATGAACGCGACGACGGCCAATCCGGTCAATGCGCCGATAACGAGCGTGAGAGCGAGAAAGACTTGTTCTTCTCGTTCCCGTATGCGCGGAAACCAGCGCGCGAGCGGCATGGTCCATCCGCGCCCAGCGGTTTCCGGTCGTGATTCCATCTTTGCGGGACTCCTGTTTGAGCGCGGCCTCGTGTTCGTTACTCACGTCGCGCTATAGATACGTTATCCGATTGCGTTCACTTCGAAAACCCATCGCAAGCGATTCTTTGTGACGCGGCACCGCCCCGAAACTGGGTAGGAAATCTCAAAACGCGGAACTTGCACCCTCCACGTTGTTGGCCTTCGGACGAAAGAGATCGCGGATTGGTGGGCTCAAAAGATAGAACAGGAGAGCAGCAGCAATCGTGATTCCGACAGCGCCTTCTGGGACGCGTCCCCGAAAGAGGTTGACGAGATTTCCCAAGACTTGCGCGGCAATGAGAGCAACAGCAAGTCGCCATCCCCACAGGCGTCTGCGAAACCAATCGACGGCCGCGAGCGCCAACGCCACAGCGAGCAACGCAAAACCGAAGCCCGCGATTTTCCCGAAGGACGCCAGTTCCTGATAGGCGCGGGGATTCAGCTTCCAGCCGCGATCGAGCGGCGTGCCCGGGAAGAGTAAGGTCGTGGCAGCGAGGAGCGCCATCGTCGTGCCGAAAATGAGGAACACTCCGAACGCGGTCACGCCGCGCGGAGGGTGAGACGGGGATCGCTCGCCGGGAATTCTCACACGTTGACTATAAGGCAGAGCGGTTGATTCTCGGGGCGCATCGGCGTTTTTCCTCGCGGAGTTGCTCGCCGAAACTTTGTCGCGACGAGCGAATCTGACGAGGGACGGGGCGGGTGTCGGTGGGCGGCGCGACCGCCGTTCCATCCCGCTGGGAGTGTAGGGTGAAAGACGTTTCGCGATGTTCGGGCTGTGGCGTGCCGATGACTTCGGAGGCTCGCGCGGAGGCGCACTGGTATTCCCTCTCGAGAAGAAACGACGGTCGTTGCCCCGCTTGCGTGCAAGAAGATCTCTTGCGGATTTTGCTTGCCAAGGGTGACGCAGCACTTCACGAAGCGGTTCAACTGGCCTGGCCGCTCGACGCCGAAGCCGCATTCGGTATTCTACCGACTCGCTTGCGTTTGCACGCAGATCCGCGCTTCTCCGGCAAAGGTGTGACGATCGCCGTAGTGGATTCCGGGTTCTACCCGCATCCCGATCTCATTGCTCCGCAGAACCGCATCCGAGCCTGGCTCGATGCAACTCACGAGGAAATGTCTGAAATCCGTTTCGGCAAGAAGGACGTTCCAGAATGGCCCGACTGGGACGGCGCACGCGACTGGCAATGGCACGGAACGATGACAAGTGTTGTGGCCTGCGGGAATGGATTTTTGAGTCGTGGCTTGTACTCGTCACTCGCCCCGGATGCCGAGATCGTGCTCCTCCAAGTACGCGACACAAGCGGCGGGATTTCAGGCGACAGCATCGCGCGGGCTCTCGGATGGGTTCGTCGGAACGCAAAGGAGTTCGCGATTCGTGTCGTAAGCCTCTCGGTCTCGGGTGATCCGGTCTGGCCACTTAGCGGAAACGCGGTGGACGAGGCGGTCGCTTCGCTGGTTGAGGATGGAATCAATGTCATCGCAGCCGCGGGCAACGATGGCGAACGCAAGCTGCTGCCTCCAGCGACGGCACCGTTCGCGTGCACGGTTGGCGGCATCGACGACAAAAATACGTTCAGCGACGAGGACGTAATGCTGTGGCACAGCAACTATGGAAGTGCCAGCAATGGTGTATCGAAACCAGAGTTCGTGGCACCCAGCATCTGGGTAGCGGCGCCGCTTCTTCCGCGGACGAGAGCGGCCAAGGAAGCGAAGCTGCTTTTCGAGCAGCGCGGCCAGGGTGATGCCAGCGTCGAAGATCGGTTAGCTGAGTTGAAGCTCATTACGCCGCACTACCAGCACGTGGACGGAACGAGTTTTGCGGCCCCTCTCGTTGCAAGCGCCGTCGCCTGCATGCTGGAAACGAACGCGGACCTCTCGCCGCTGCTGGTTCGTTCGATTTTGATTGAAACCGCACATGCGGTTCCGGGAGCTGATCGTGCGCGGCAGGGCGCAGGGGCAGTCGCGCCCGGACAAGCGGTCGCTCTTGCGTTGGCCGAGCGTCACGGAAGGAAGATCGGAAGCGGGGCCTGTCCGCAGGTTTCAGCTGCCGGAGTTGTGTTTTCGCTTCACGATCACAACGCTTCGCGAGTTCAGGTTCTTGGGAGCTGGAACGACTGGAGGCTGGAGGCGGTGGAAGCAGCGTGCGTAGAGCCGGGATATTGGCAAACGCATCCCGAAACGCTTCCCGCTGGACGACACACTTATAAGTTTCTTCTCGACAGTGATAAGTGGCTCGACGATCCCGCCAACCCAAAGAAGGCGCCGGATGGCCTGGGCGGCTTCAATAGCGTCGTGGATGTACCGTAATGCGAGGAACAAAATTCCGGTGAAGCGTGAAACTTTGTGGCTTCGAGTGAGTCCCACTGCCTAGCGGGGTTGCCCCCACCGCAGCCGATCCGTTGGCTGCAGACGACCAGAAGAGGAAGACAACCGATGAATAAGACCGAAACGATTTCGGCCGGACAAGGCCCGGCGAGCACCGCGCAAGAAGAAATGCTGAACCTGAAAGAGACGATGAAAGCGATTGCCGTGCTGCCAGGCCGGCCCAACACGATTCACTTGCGCGAGGTACCGAAACCGCATGTCAGCGACGTGCCGAATGGCCGCGGTGTCTTGGTGAAAATCTTGCGTGTCGGTGTGGACGGAACGGACAAAGAGATCAACGCCGCCGAATACGGGGCGGCGCCCGCTGGCGACGATTTCCTGATTCTCGGCCACGAAAGTTTCGGCCGTGTGGAAGCGGTGGGTCCGAATGTCACGGAGTTGAAGCCGGGCGACTATGTTGCCGCGACCGTGCGCCGGCCAGGGTCGAGTTTGTACGACACCATCGGAACGTACGACATGACGACCGACGATACGTACTTCGAGCGCGGCATCAACTTGCGCCACGGATTCCTAACGGAATATTACGTGGACGATCCGGAATACATCGTGCGCGTGCCTTCGGGTCTAAAGGAAGTCGGCGTGTTAATGGAGCCGACGAGCGTAGCCGAGAAGGCCATCGCACAGGCTTACGAGGTACAACGGCGCTTTCGTGTGTGGCGGCCGCGGCGTGCGGCGGTGTTGGGTGCCGGCACGCTTGGTTTGCTCACCACTTTATTTCTCCGTCTGCGGGGGCTCGAAGTCGTTACCCTCGGGCTTACTCCTGGACCGTATCTCAATTCCACGATCGTCGAAGCCGTTGGAGCACGATATGTGAGCACGAAGACGATGTCCCTGCGGGAGGCCTCCGAAACATACGGCCCGTTCGATATCATCGTCGAGGGAACGGGCTATTCGCCGTTGGTGTTCGAAGCGATGGAGGTTCTCGCGAAGAACGGCGTTTTGGTGATGGTGAGTGTTACGGGCGGAGAGCGCAAGCTCGAAATCCCGGCGGACAAAATCAATCTCGGGTTCGTGCTGGGGAACAAGGTTGCTGTCGGAAGCGTGAACGCAAATCGCGAGTACTTCGAGACGGGCGTGAAAGACCTCGCAGACGCCGAACTGTCGTACCCAGGATGGCTACGGCGGCTGTTGACCCATCCGGTCGAAGG
>Ga0247682_1000287_pt1 | contig 15904 bp, 29 predicted proteins | sample CNK23_metaG_FD_190130 | JGI IMG/M metagenome (GOLD analysis project Ga0247682, IMG submission 190130) | Soil microbial communities from Purdue University Martell Research Forest, Indiana, United States - CNK23 | ecosystem: Environmental > Terrestrial > Soil > Temperate forest > Bulk soil...
GGGTGACGGAAAAAGGCTGGTACGGAAGTACTGGAGCCGAAGTACCATTGTGGGAAAGAGATAGGGAGTGCGATTATGTCATGGAAGCGTTACACCGTTACAAATCGAAGGGAGAGCGCGATGGTAAAGATTAGCGACGATGTTTCGGACGGAGCGAAAAAGCAAATCGAAAAGATTATCAAATGGGCCAACGAGGATAAACTAGCAGGCGGCGAGAATACACGCGAACTGTTGCTTATTTCCGCGTGTGAAGTCCTTTATTCTCAAGGTCTTTTGGATGGAATGAAGAAGGCCAATGATACGTGGAATAAATCCTCTAAGGAAGGTGGAAAGTGAATATCCTAGAAAAAATCGAATCGTACTTGAGCGATTACGTAGCGTTCGAAGACCAGAACATCCTTCTAGCGCTCGCTTCGTGGACCGTAGCGACGCATTTCTTCGAAGACTTCGACGCATTTCCGTATCTCGTCATCACTTCGCCGACGAAACGCAGCGGCAAGACGCGGCTCTCTGAGCTTTTGTCGTTCATGTCCTGTAACACAAAAAACTTTTCCGCCATGACGCCTTCGACGTTATTCCGGGTCATCGACACGGAGAAAGATGTCACCCGATGGGACCGCGAAAAGGAAGAGAATAAAACTCCTACGATTGTTTTCGATGAAGCGGAATCCTTGTCGAGTGAAGGCGCTTCTACCATGCGAGCCGTTCTCAATGTGGGCTATCGCAAGGGGCAGAAAATTCCACGCACGGTGGGGCAGAGTGTCATCGAATTCAACACGTATTGCCCGAAAATCTTCATCCTCATCGGCGATGTATACGACACGCTCCGTGACCGTTCCATCGTCATTACCATGCGGCGGGCGGAACCTAAGAAGCGTTTTTCCTTCGACACCGTGAAGACGGGAGCGAACATTATACGCAAAGAATTTTTGCCGCTCATCAAAACGGATTCCGAAATCCGCCAGCGCATCAAGCAAGCATACGACTGTGACCGCGTCGATTTCTTGCAAGACCGCGACGAGGAAATATGGCGGTCGATTCTCGCAGTCGCGCGAGTGCTCGCTCCCGGACGCTATAAGGAAATCCAGCGTACGGCGGTGGACCTCAGTGCGGCCAAAACGGCGGACGCGAAGAAATTCACAAACTTGAATATGTTCGAAAACGACGCCGAAAACGACGAATACGCCGTGATGCTCCTGAAAGACTTGCTCAAGGTCATCAACGGAGACAAGAACATATTTTCAGAAGCGGCGCTCGAAAAACTCAAGGCGCTCGACCTCTCGCCGTGGAGAAAATATCGCGGCGACGGATTGACGCTGTCGAAAATGGCGGACATGCTCTCCCGCTTCGGGGTCTCTCCCGTTCCCGTGCGGCAAGGCGGCAAGGTCGCACGCGGATACAAGAAAGAGGAAGTAGAGGAAGCGGTCAAAGGTCTTTAGACCGTTACAACGTTACACTTTCTTCGGGGACCGGGATTTTCTCCGGTCCCTTTTTCTCTGCTCCGTCTCTAGGCCGATTTTTCTCTTGAGTGATTTCCATGCGTCATGCTTTCGCCGGTCCTCTGAATCCGCGAGGGACGCGGAGCTTTCCATTATAAAGGATGGAAAACCGTTTAGCAAAAAATCCCCGAATACCTTTTGTTCGAATGGCGACAATCCTTCGCAAATCAAGCGTGCCCCGCCTTGAGTCGCTACCGAGACACACTTCGCCAGCAACCGTCTCCGCAGGAGTGAAATGACCATTGTGACGTATGACAACGTGCCATCCTTTTCGAGAGCGGTCAAATCGTATGTTTTTAATTCGTAGCCCAAGAACGCGACAAACCGCAAGCAGAGGTCTAATTTTTGGCGAAGCGGGTCTGTCGAAATCAAGATGGAATTCATTGGCTCTCCAAAGCTCTTCGACGTTACCGAAGCGAGAAATTTGAAACTTGTACCGCGCCCACCGCCGCTGAAAGTGACACCCACGCCGCTTGTTGCGGAGACAGATGTCCTAGGCCCATTTCCCGCGCGTTTGCGACGGTCTCCGGGTCTTCGGGGTAGCGCCAATCGGGTGAAGTAAATTTCCGGTCAGGGTTTCGCCAGCGGATTATTTTTAATTGGATTCCGCGCGGAGACCGGCCATGCTTGATGCGATAGCGAATTGCTTCCGTGAGCACGCGAGCCGTGATGGTCCGTCCTTTGGGAATTCTCACGCGGGCGGAAATCTGAAAGTCGAGCGGGTCCCCTTTTTCACCGTGCACGGTTCCGGAAATGAGCTTTTCGCTTTTCGGAAGGACCTTGCGCGGTCGATGCTTCGGTATTTTCTTCTTACTCTTCTTGGCCATAATCTACTCCGCCCTCCACTTCACGGTCCGGCTCGAAATCGTCCGCTTCATCGTACTCGCGCAAAAAATCCTTTAGTGACCCTATCTCTTTTTGTTTGGGTTTCGCGATGAATGTGAAAAATTTCCCGCCGGTCGATATGTGCCCTTCGGCGTTTCGCCGCGAAGAAATGAACCATTCGAAGAGCGGATTTTTTCTCTCAAGGTCGCGCAGATGTCTTTCTGCGAGCGATAGGTTGCGATGTTTACCGATGATTGGCTCTATTTGTGCCATTATCTTCTCGACTACACTGCCCCTTGTGTTTTTAACGTAACCGGAGACTAACAACGCCACAAGTAATAGTGCTAAAAATTCCTCAATAGGAAGCCCGTAGATGCACGTTACAGGGATTCGCCATGCTCGATGTCATCCGGGCTATTTTTCGCCTTTTTCGCCCTGATTTCTCCCGTAACGGCAAATGGACGGTTATTCGGAAGTAGTCCAAGCTCCTGCCAGATAAGCTCCGCGAGCTTCGCTTCGAGAATGAGGATGGCGACACCGTTCGAAGAGTATTCGTCAAATTGCACGGCGAAATCGCCGAAGAGAAAAATCATGCGCTGCTCTTCCTTGTGAAGGTGAGCGATTGCTCCGTGCAGAATGGCGATGGCGTTCCGCTCGTGCAAGGGGAAGGATTCCTCTATCTTGTCGCTGTAGTCCGACGCGAACGCGTGATAAAGGTCGCGAAAAAACTGCTTGACCTGAAAGAAGAATCCTTCGATTAACTCTTGCATGGCGGCTCCCCTTTTTTTAGAACGGCTCTTTCTTGTCGCCTTCCGGACGGTCGATGTCGATGGAAAAATCCGTCCGGGGATTTCCCTTGTTGGTTGCGGTCTCTCCCGTACAGACGATGGTCACGATGTCGCCTTCCTGCAAGTGCGACGTGCCCGCCGCGTTAATCGCCATCATCAATCCGGTCATTTCGGCCACGCCGATTTTTTGCAGCACTTGCGTTCCGTTCAATTCTTCGGACGTGGACAGATACTCCGGGTTGACCTTGAGTAATTTAGACAGAGCAAGCTCAACGCACCATGCCGTTTTTCCCGGCTCCGGTTGCGTCGAGAATCTCCGCGTTACTTTGCCAGAAAGCGTAGTCCCTTTCGACCAGAATTTTTGCTTGAGGATGGGGACCGCCGCGTCTGCTGTGTTGCCTGACATCTTTGCCATTTCTTTTTCTCCTATAACGGTGTGAGTTTGTCGTACGAAATGTAGGGCAAAATGCGCTGCAAGAAATCAATCTCCGGTTGCCCTACGGTGGGATTTCGAAAAGACCTTCGCAGCGCATGCCCACACGCGAGAGACTGAAACTGTTTTAAGCGGCGGTAACCCTGCTCGTCGGTCGCCGCATGAAGCTCCTGAATTTTCACGTCCGCTATTTTCCGAATGCTCGCGCCGAATTTTCGCGGTATCGCGACCGGAACATGCTTTGCGGGAACGCGAAGGTCTTTCGATTTCTCTTTTTTTCGCGATGGAGCCGTGCCGTTTTCGTCGATGAGAGCTTTTATGGTAAGCGTGAGTTTCGAAGAATGCGAGAAGGCGAATGGCAAAAGGCGGGAAGTGAGGCCGGTCTTATTCCACCACGAGCGGCCATCGTTCGCGAGTGCGCTCGTGAGACACGCGATAATGCCGCGCTTGCCGTTTTGAAAGACTTCGATGCCGCCCGGAGTGGCGAGAGCCTGAATCCCTTCCTCGGTCATCGCATTAATCATGGCAAGGGTGTAACGGTTCACCGTCTGCTTGTGGGACATGATGGCCACGAGGTCATTGAGCACGACATGCGAGACTTCGGGTTGCGTCTTACAAATCTCCACAAGCCCCTTTCCAGTCACATCGGAGAAGACTTGAATCGCCTTGCAGCGGCGTTGATTCACCACGGAAGTCTTGCCGCTTTCCGGACCTGCAATCAAAAGGACGCTGACCGGCTCGTGGTATTTCAATCGTCCGGTCATGATGACCGATTCCACGAATTCACTAATCAAATTCATTCCAATCAACATTAGGGGTATGTATCCTTGAAAAATAGGACTACCGCGATACGCCGAATTGTTCTATCCTTCGAATCGTTCCAAGTCAAGCGGTTTTTTCTACTATAAGCAAAAACATAGGTATACATAAATTCAAATACAATACCTACCCCCTCATTTTGCTGGGGGTCAGTATTGTTTAGAGATTTACCTACCCCGGCTCCGGCATATGCATGAATACTGGCGATTCGTAACGGTGTAACGTTTTAGCCGCCTAAACGCTGGCGATTTAGCGACGCGATTAAAACTTGACATTTTGGCACCCATAAAATAGGCTCCCGGAAGTGCGAAAAGCCCCGTAAACACTGCGCGAAAATCATATCCGGAGAGCGGCGAAAATGAAGACGAAGGAAAAGGCAAATCAAAAGCAAATCGAAATGTCAACAGAAAAGAAGGCCGAAAACGCCGAAAAACGACCCTCAAATTTGATGCAAAATGCGAATTCTGCTCAAAATGACGTTTCCGAGCGTGGATTTACTCCGCGCATCGTCCGCTACCTCGTGAACGATAAAGGCGAGGTGCAATGGGACCGCATGCAGAATCGCACGAAGGAAGACCTCAAGGATTTCGTGAATCGTCCGGAATCCAAGAAACATCTCGGCCTTGAAAGGGAAGTGGCGGCAATAGACATTCCCGTTTTCGACGAGGACGAAGCGAATTCCCTTTTGGATTTTCTCGAAACCGTGGACGGAGTGGCGGCGAGCAAGATTTACGGCGTGCCGCGCGAAGTAACTTCGGTGGCCTTCACCTTCACACCAGAGCATCGCAAGAAATTGAACCCACGCATTGTCCGTCTGCTCAACAAATGGGGTCCGATGTTTCTCAAGACGTGGAAAGACGAATTTGGTCTCGGCATGGTCTTGATTTCTGTTTTGAGCGCACAAGCCCGAAAGATGGATTTCATCATGGAGCAAAGAAAGTTGGGTATCCGCCTTCCGCCGCCCGTCCGTCCTTCGCCGCCGCCCGCTCCTACGCCGATTGACGCCACTTCGAAACCCGCTCCAAAAAAGGACGAGCCGCTCCCCGGAGACTCTGTTACGATTCCATCGCCACAAGCGGCGGACTGACCTTCGATGCTAGACCTACTTATCGGCAAGCGAGAATTGGGAAAGACAACGCTTGCCGTTTCCATCTCCCGCAACTCTCCGACGCGCGTTACTTTCGACCCGCGTCATATGATTAGCACCACGTCTGACATTTTGAGCGAAGGGCAAATCGAAGGCGTGCTCTACGGAATGCTAAACGAGCGGGCGGAAATTATCGTCCGTCCGCAGTTCGACATCGAACGCGCCTTCTCAGAAATGTGCGCGGAGATTTATTCTTGGCTAAAAGACAATCCCGGAGAGCCTTTCTGTTTGTTGCTCGATGAAGCCCGCTTCGTGAAAAATCCCGAAGAGAATCTTCATTTCGATTACATCGTGCGCTGCACGCCGCGCAGCGAAGTGAATGTGCTCTTGACGTGTCATGGGGTAGTGGACATCTCTTCGGACCTTCGCCGCATTGCCGACTTCTGGATTTTATTTCAATTGACACTAGAGGGGGACTTAGATAGAGTCCGCGAAAGATGTGGAAACGAAGTAGCGGACGAAGTGCAGAAGCTCAATCCTTATGAATACATTGTCTGGAATGACGCAATCGGTAGGTGGAAAAAACACACCGATAAGGCTGCATGGTACGTTCGACTCGAAACGGGAGCGGTAAACGTATGACGATGACTCTGACGCCAGACATGATTGATGCCACGGTAATTCAGTTGCGCTCCGTGATGGAGTGCGCGGCTGGAATTCCGGAAAAGGTGAAAACCTCCGGAACGCAATTTTTGAATGACCTCGACGAGTGGTCGGAAGAATTGAAAAAGAAAGCGGACGCGCCCGATGCTTCGGCTCCGGAAGCCGCGTCCGCTTCCGCTCCGGCTCCCGGCGAGGCGAAAGAAGGGTAATATGTCAACTCCCCCAACGCCCCCGCAACTCCGCACGACGGAGCCGCCAGACACTCCTCCGGCTCCGTCACCTGCTCGCGTTCCCGGAACGGGTTATCTGCAATGCGATTTCTGCGAATGTAAATTGACGAAGACCGGCGAAGTCTATCAGGTCTCCGAAAAAGCCCGCGAGTTTCGCGACGAAGGCGAGAAGCATCGTAAGGCGATGCAAAAAGCGGATGAGGAAATCACGGCTCTCAAATCTCAGCTTGCGGCAAAGGATGCTGAAATTGCCGCGCTAAAAGGTTCTGCTTCCCCGGCGACGGGTAAACAGAAATTTCTGTAAACCGAAAGGAGAAACAGGTGGAAGTTATTTCTTTGGGCGGGGCATTCGTGCTGATTCTCGCGGTCCTCGCCGGTCTCTTTCTCTTCGGCATGTTGCAACGCCGGGGATATACGGGGACGAAAGGGGTATAGATGACCGGACACCTAGTTAATTTTCTCATCGTTGCCCTTGTCATCCTCGCCGCGCTCTTCCTTGATTCCTATATCGGAATCAGTAAGGGATTTTAGTAGTTAAACCGTTTCCGGGCGTATCCCGGAACGATCAGAGACTCGCCGGAACACCACTCCGGCAGAAAAGAGAATAGCGATGGCCGCAGCCGCCGCTCCAAAACTCTCGCAAGCTCATGTCGCAAAGCTCATCGGCCGAAATCAGGGACCGGAGTTTTTCTTCCAGCAAGCGTGGGTTCCGCTTCAAACTGTCCAGATTCCCAAAAACGTCAACTTGAACCGTCCGCTAGAGCGCCTGATTGTCCGTTTGGACTTTCGTGCGACGATTGCGGGCGCGAACATGGCGACCGTTTTTCCGGAAGCTCTACAGTCGCTCATTCAGCAAGTGCAGTTGCAAGGCCAGCATAAGGTGTTCGGCGCTCTCGTGCCGATTCAATTGACTGGCGCTGACATTTTTGCGTGGCCTTCGCTTTTCAAGACGCGCGGAAATGTCATTCTCATTAACGGGGTTCGCATCAATCCGCTCGGCGTGCCGAACGGGATTCCTCTTGCGACCTTCGGCAACATCGGCGCGTATGACATTCAGGTCTTTTGGGAAATTCCTCTCGTTCCCGTCCTGCCTGTCGCGGCCAAGCTCAATGCGGTTCCCTTCCTCTATATGCAGAGCGATTGGGCGGACACGCTCAACTTGCAGCTGACGATGGGGGACGCGTCCTCACTCGGCGTTCAGGGTGGCGGCGGAAGCATCACGTTTTCGGCGTTCGGGTCCGGAGCGGGCAACCCTCAATTTTTCGTTTACACCAACTACGAAATTTTGGGCGCTCTCGCCGACAAGTTGACTACCGCCGTAACGGTTCGCGCAATTCAGCAAGTGCCGCAAGGCAACATCACGGCGGCATCCGCGAACCTCGTGAAGCTCGCGCAACTCCAGAAATACAAGACGCTCAATGCCGTCTTGAAATCCGGATTGCTCGCGGCGGGAACGTCTCCGGGAGTGCAGGTCTACAGCGCGTTGTCGGACCGCATTTTCGAGCAGACGCAAATCCGCGTTGACAACAAGGCCATCCGAAACAACCTCTCGAACATCACGTATAAGGATTACTTGGCGTACGCGTTCGATGCGGTTTCACAACCCGAAGGCTATCTCCCGATGACCTTCGTCGATTCCCTCAACCCGCGTACCGCTTTTGACGGCGATAAGGTAAGCGGCGGCTCGACCTACGAAGTGGATTCTCAAATCATCGCGGCGAACGCGGCAAACTACGCCGAAGTGATTCAGGAATACTTCCAAGGCACGCCGTCCGGTCTCGTCTAGCACGGGTATCCGGTTTGCACGAAATCGTTTGGCATTGGGGGGATCATGGAAGCAGCATTCGACGACTTGTTGGCGGCTCCTTCATCTGGCGGGGAGCACAACAATATCATGCTCGCGGCCTCGATAACGGGCGGGGAGAATTCTCCGCCCACTCCCCCCGATGCGAACGACCCCGGTTTGGAGTCAAATCAAACGCAGAGAGGGTTCTCAATGAAATGGCTATGGATTATTTTGGGTGCGCTTGTGCTTCTTTTCGGAGCATGGTACTTCGGTCTCTTCGGAAGTTCGACGCCTAGCGCCTAGTCCGGGAGCGGGCATGAATAAAACCGTACTTATCATCGGGGCGGTGGGAGTGGTTGCTATCGGCGGCTACTTCGTTTACAACGCTGTGTCGCAGCATAACACGGAGTGCGCTGGCGATTGGACCGACAACATCAATCCCGCTTGCCTTCTGGAATCCGCCGGCAATTTCGCGAAAAGCGAAGTGAATACAATTCTGATAATTATCAGTCTTGTTATCGTTCTGGTAGTGGCTCTGTTGGCCTTCGGACCCGGAACGGAACATATCGCGAGCGCAACTCGCTCGCTGGCGGTCCTATGATTGTTTTCTTGGGATTGCTGGCGATTGTTCTCATTATCTACGAATACGAAAAGAGAGGCGGCGTGGCAGACATCGCGAACTATGCAGGAAGGGCGGGATTTTCCGGAGTGGACCTCGTGACCGCTGTCGCCATCGCGTACGCGGAGAGCGCGGGGGACCCAAACGCTGTTGGAGACCTAGACCTTGGGCGCTCCATTGGTCTTTGGCAAATTAATCTCAGAGCGCATCCGGAGTATACGGAAGAATATCTCTTGAACCCGCAAAACAACGCATTTGCGGCATTCCAGATTTACCGCGATGCGGGTTATTCTTTTCATCCGTGGAGCACGTTCAAATCCGGCGCGTATCTTTCGCACGTCGATAAAGCGCAAAGCGAGATCGGCGACAGTTTCGAAATCGCGAGCGAAACTCCGGACATGGAAGGGGAAGGCTAATGGCAGAGAACAACAAAGACGTGGAGAGCTTCGCTCTCGGTTTGATTATCGCCGCAATTGTCTTCCTTCTTTTTCGCCGGGAGCTTGAGCGGTTTTTCCGCCGTGGATGCGACTGCGAATCCGGAGCGGGAGCGGGCAGCGGTTCTGGAGCCGGAGCGAGCGGAACGGCGGGTTGCAAGAAATGCGCGGACGGATGTACCGACAATGTCGGCCTTCATCTTCCGGAAAATCCGGGAGTGAGTCCGGGCGCAAGTCTTTCCGGATGGAGTTTTTCTCCCGGCTCACCGCGCGGCGGCTCGCCTGTCGTTTTACTCGGCGTAGGCAATTCCTACGAAGCGAATCTCGGATACAATCCTGCTCCCGTGAATTAACGTCCGCGAAGCGGACACGCTATAAGGAAAAAAATTTTCAGGAAGGGGTAAGAGCATGGCGGAAGAAAAAACGGTTCTCATCGTGGGCGGAGTGCTTGTCGTCGGAGCAATCGCCTTTCTCATGATTCGCAACTCCGAACGGCAACGGCTCGCGGCTCTCAACCAACCCGGATTGATGTACCAGAGCCAGACCGACTACGCCGTCGATTCCGGCCTTTCCGAAATCATCGGTTCGGCGAGTCACGGAATCTCAAATCTTTTTCAAAGCTGGGGACGCGACTCTACCGGCTCGAATGACCCCGGCCTTGTCGGTCCTTCGGAGCCTTACGATTTCACCGCAGGAGACGAATACAGCCCGGAAAACGCGAATCCCTACAATCCGGACTATGGAGCGATTTCGAACGGCTACGCCGCTGCTGATGACGAAGGTTAGGGGTCTACGGTGAGTGTCAGCACCAAAAATTTCACGGTCAACGATTATCTCGCGGCGGCTCCGCAAGTAGGATTGCCGTCGCGGAATTTCGTTCCGCAATCGTTCCGGGCGGAGTGCGAGGTTGTGGCGCAACGCAACATTCCGCCAAAGGCTCCACCGGGATTCGTGAATCTCGCGACCGCGTGCCTCATCGCTCGCGGAATGATTTATTGGAAGAGCACTCCCGGCGATTGCGGCTCTCCCACTCATGTCGATTTCGGCTCCGCGCAAATTACCGGCGACATCGGCAACGTCGCCATGGGAATTGCCAGCATGGCGGGAGCGCAACTTCCCGGCGTCGGCGAGGCTATCGGAATCATTCAGGGAATTTTTCAGCATCACGCGCAAGCGGTCGCAAACGAGCAGGCGACCATCTGCAAGGTCCTCGGCGTGATGAATCAGGTATTCAAGCGTTACGATGCCCTTGTAGCTAACGGTAGCATTAGTCCTTCCGCCGCTTACGCCGGTATGCAAAATTTTATCGCGCAAGTGGACGAGCAACTCGGAAGCATCATGAAGCAGTGCAATTCTGCTTGCGTCTGGCAAGGCGTTCTCGCCGCTCATTCCGATTTCGTGCAGACCTATTATCCGGCGATTGCGCCGCGCGGATTTTTCTCCCACGCTCCCGGAGGCGCTCCATCGCTACTGGGGACCACTCCGGGCGGCGTGCTCTACACGGGCGGAGGTCTTGAGACCGGACCCTTGCCATCGGGCGGATACGGGTTTACAATCTCCGCATCTGGTTTGCTCTTGGGTCTCATGGCCTTGATTATTATTTTCGCACTAGCCGGGGGTTTAACATGATGCGGAGAATTTGCACGTACAATCAGTGCGGAACCGTTTTGCAAATTTCGGACGGCGAAGGCGCTCAAGCGCAACTCGACGTGCTCATGGAAAAACATATCGCCGAGAATCATTCGACCTTCGAAGAGCGAGCCAAGCCCATTCTTGCGAATTTGCGTGACCGCATGGCGTATCTCGCCGCACAGACCGCAACTCCCGGAACGGTTTCACCGAAGGAAGCTCGCGCGTATTTCACCGCAATCGACACGCTCTTGGAATCGGCTCCGGTCACAAATCCGCTTGACCTACTCACAAAAACGTTTCAACGTCACGCGGAAGCGGTCGCGGCTGATTCCGGAGAGCAAACCAATGTCGAGCAAGTGGAGCAGGTGGCGGAGCAGTTGGAGCCGGTGGCGGATGAGACGGAAAGAGATGTCGCGCAGGCGGAGGGGAATGCTTAAAGGATTTTCAGAAGCGCCGTACATCTGGCTTGGGATAATCCTCATTATCCTCGGTACTATCATCTGGATTTACGGTGATGTCCTTCACGGGTGCCTGTAAAGAAAATGGCCGAGACCACACAAGCTCGCATTGAATGTTCCATCGAAGGGTGCCCTTGCTGGACCTTCGAGCCGATGCACGAAAACCCGCGCTATCGTTGGGCGGTAGACATGAAACTAAAAGATGACGATGACAAGGAAGTTAACGTCACGCTATGCCCGCATCACGTCCACACGCTCATGTCCGTCAACGAGGATTTTTTCGCAAATCTTGAGCGGTCTGAAAAACTTCTCAAGGAAGGAAAAACAAATTAATGTTGGACCGCGCAAGGGCAAGTAAAATCGGCTATGGCAACGCGACCGGGAATACGGTAGCCGCTTCGAAAATCGTTCCCGCTGGCTCGCACTGGATTATCACCGCAATCAGCGCATGGCGAACCGTTCTCGGCTCTCTCAACACGCAAAACTACGACACCATCGCATCCGGCATCTACATCGTTCCGCCGAATACGCCGCTTCCCACGGGAGCCTTGCAGGAAATTTTGAACCCCAACCTCATCCACGTTCCAAAAAACATGGACCTTTTTTTCGAAGGCGTTCCGGAAATCAGAAGCGCGGTAACGACTGTGTCTCGCGCGAGAATCGACGCGCCGTGTCAAGGCGGCATCGTGGTGCCGTCGCTGTCGCAAATCGTCGCGGTCTTCGCGCAAGGCAACGCGGCGAATCCTTTGCAACCCGGAAATCTCGTGATGTCTTTTCAATATCTCATCGAAGAAAATTGCGCGTAGCGGGTCACAAAAGTTTAGTGAGTTAAAAACGAAAGGAACAAAAAATGTCCGACTCCATTTTGCCGCCTTCTGCAACAAGAAACTTGATTCAGGAAGTGAGTAAGAATCTGACGAGCGCCGACATTCTGGCGCTTCTCGGAACCCCTGTTACGCTCGTGCCCGCTCCGGGCGTGGGCTTTCAAATCGTTCCACTCGCCGTCATCGTCAAGTTTTTTGGCGGAAGCGTTGCGTACACCAACGCGGGCGGAGCCGTAAACGTCAAGGTAGGCGCGACGATGTTGCAGGCGCTTACCGAACAATTCATTACCACGGTCGCGCCGAATCGCAGCATCGGTGTTATCGGATTCGCCGGAGCGGCGGAATTGCAGTCGAGCGCGGCCAACCCACCGGACACGGACAACGCTCCTATGACCATGAATAAAATCACGAATAACTACGCGGCGGGAAATGGCACCGCTCGCGTGACCGTGATTTACATGATCGAACCGACCACCTAACGGAAAACTTTCGGGGTCGCGCTACGGCGCCTATGGTGAACCATGCAACAACCTATCTACACGGACAACAGCACGCTACTAGGCGACGGGACCATTATTGACCCCCTCGTCGCCAATGGTCCGGCTATCTCCGCCCTTCTCGCAAGTCTCGGCCTCGGCGCAAACTGGCCAATGCTTTTTGGTGTCGTAGGTCTAAAGACGCTGCAATTTGTCGGACAGCTAGGAGCGGCGGGGCAAACGACTTTCTACACTGTTCCAGCCGGACGGCGTGCTATTTTCGTCAGTCTCTTTGTGCTTAATCTTTCCGGAGCCGTCTCTTCGATTTCCGCTAACGTGGGAATCGGCGGAACATTTTTCCTGCTCAACGCTCCAGGAGTGGTTAATAACAACGTCGCACAAAACTTTAGTCCCTTGGGATACACCGCCGAAGCAGGCGAGTCTTTTTCCATCAACTCGACCGGCGCTCCCGGTTTTCCCGTCAATTTCAGTTGCGTTGTTTTCGAATTCTCGGCGACCTCGCTAACAGCGTCCGCGAAACTTTCTCCGTCAGCAATCGTCGCCGGAAACAATACGATTTTCACATGCCCCGCTGGATTTCTTGCGCTACTCGGCACGCCTAATCTTCCCGTGGGAGACCCCGCCGCTGTAGCTCTTCTATCGGGTCCATCGGTAGGATGTGCCAATCAATCCGGAGCGAGCAGAACGTACAATGTTTTTCTCGTTCCGAATGGGTCCACGCCACTCGCCAGTAATCAGCTAAGAGTAAACACGTTAGTGGGGAATCTGAGCCAGCAAGCAACTCTTCTGCTCCCCTCGCATATTCTGAACGCTGGCGACTCCATCGTGGTCAACTCGGATTCGAATGCGGCGGGACAACTCATCTTCACGAATTATTGCTTGCGGACGCCGTAGAGGTGCCGATGGACTACAACGAAAAACTCATGTGGCTCTCCATCGCCATCATTCTTCTTTTTACGCTCGTTGCGGGCATCGGTTTGTTTTTGGACTTGCGGAAATCTCCCGAAGGTGAACCGGCATGATAAAAAGCATCCTGTTTTTCGGCGGCGCATCAATCGTGCTTTTGGGCGGAGCGGGTCCCTATCTTCTCGCCGAGGCTCCCGCTTCGATTCAATCGAATGAGACCTTGCAGCCTATCGGGTCCTTTGTCATCAACAATGCGAGCCTCATCACGATAATCGGACTGCTTCTCATCGTCCTCGCGGTGTTTTTCTTTTAATTGTAACGGTGTAACGGTTTGGTACCCCCGTTAACTACCCGTATACGGGACTAGGACGGGGGTACTATTGCGTCTAAATCCCTACCCTGCGAGAATGACGGTGTTGCAAATCGGGGAGCGGTTTTAGGCGAGCGATACAGGGGACCGCTCCCTTACATTTCGGAGAGCGCATGACACTTCCTAAGATAGACAAATCCCTTGCGTTGCAGGTCACACAATTCCTTCTCATGGTCATCGGCGGAGTTGTCTCCGTCGAATTCGTTGTATCCCTCAAGGCTTTTTACATGATTCTCGCTTCGCTTTTCGGAGCGGGCATCTGGACAGTTACCTACAAATTCGCCGAAGGCATCCGCGCGAAGTTTTTCCGTCGCTACGGAATCATGGGTGAGGTCCAGCGATGAGCACGGAAACGAGATTTACATTAAAGCGGAAGTAGACCGAGACGCTCTCCGGTCCGCGTTGCAAGAAGCTCTCCGTCCACTCATCGAAGAAATTGTGTCCGAGGAAGTGGACAACGCGGTATCGGGCCTCACAATAAACTAAATGAAAAACAAGCCCATTCTGGTTTTCGTCCGCGAGAAGGTCAAGAACCGGCTCACTCGCATCGCTAGAGAGAAAAACATTTCGTTGAGCGCGGAGTGTGAGCATCGCATCCTTGCTTCGATGAACGCGCCTTTTTTCTTGGCAATGGTCGAGTACGGATACAAGCAGGCGGAGCAGGGAGTTAATCTACAAGAAGCTCTTGAGCGAGCGAGCAAGGTATTCGCTCCGTCCAACGATTTCAAGGAACATTTTAAGGAAGACGGAGAGCGCATATTATGAAACGATTCATAGACTCCATTCTCGCGGGTCAGTTCGATGTCGAGACCATGAAAGGCGAAATAATCGGTAGCCTGAAAGCCGACCTGCTTCCTTCTCTTCGCGAAGCCGTCCTCGTGAACATCACAAATGTTTTTGACTGGTTCACGTCGCATCCGGACCAAGACGAAACGCTCGCTTTCAAAAAGTTGGCCCCGCTCGCCAAGATGCCCTTTCCGACGATGTGGTGTGAATGGGAGCAGGCGGACGTAGATTCGGAACTTAGGACCGGCTACGCGGGAATCCTTTGCCTTGAGGACCCTGAAAATCCCCGCTTCATTCGAGCGTTCAACTTTACCGCCAGTTCCGCCCATCCTCGCGCTATCTGTTGCGTAACCGGCGACATCGAACTAAGCGAAGATTTTTCCGTACAATCCATAACTCCGTGGATTAGTAAACCGATGCGTGAGCATTTCGAAAGAGACGATGCTCCGGGCGCTCCGGAGCATGACCACATCGCGAACGAATTCTATTCCGGGGTCTTCTGCATTCCCCTATGCGCCTTCTCGTTTTTCAATTGCTCCAACGTGCAAGTGCGTTACGCTCGTCCGACAAAATCCGAAAAAAGGAAAGAGCGGAAGAGTGGTGTCGCGCACAAGCCGATGGGTTTTATCGAAATCCACAAGAACATGGTCCGCACGAAACATGACTACGAAGCAGGGAGCGGCGAAACCGCCATAGTTCCGTACATTGTTCGCGGCCATTTCAAGCGGTACGATAAAGACCACAAACTCTTCGGGCGCGTCGAGGGAATGTGGTTCTGGAAGGCGCACGTACGCGGCGGCGATGATGCAAAAGCGCGGGATTATCGCGTGCATGAACCAGATGAGAAACATGCGGCGGACTGCATCGTGCAGGATGGCAAACAGTGATTATCCCTTCGGCGATGGACCTCTATGCGGCGGCGGAGAGCTTGAAAAAAGAACGGCTCCGTCTCGCGAATCTTTTTTCTCTGCAAATCGCGGAGCTTGATGCCGCTTTTCCTACCCTGCAACAGGAATACGGAGTAGCACTTCCTGCCCGTTTCGCTCACAATGATTTCGCGAGCGGCTATGAATTTGGTTTGCAGGTCGCTCGCATCATCATCCGCCGCGACATCATTCTCAAGAAGCTCAACATCAACGCGGACGGTGTTCTGTAACGGTGTAACGGTTTGGTGAGGGTATCGCGTGAGAAGGCGCGAAATTCTCATCCGCATCTGAGGTGCGGCGGCGCTCTCCGGCCATCTCACGA
>Ga0247682_1000288_pt1 | contig 15860 bp, 7 predicted proteins | sample CNK23_metaG_FD_190130 | JGI IMG/M metagenome (GOLD analysis project Ga0247682, IMG submission 190130) | Soil microbial communities from Purdue University Martell Research Forest, Indiana, United States - CNK23 | ecosystem: Environmental > Terrestrial > Soil > Temperate forest > Bulk soil | place...
TCGCTGACAGAGCGGGATCCACTCGATGTTCAATCGCTGGCACGATCCGTGCCCGCGAAACCGGACGCGACTTCCACCGCGCGTTCTTCCGTGGCGGTAAGCCATTCGTCTTTATCTGTTTCGCCTACGCACGTAACCCTCTCTCCCGCACTGGACCCGCCTAGAGCTGAGGTGGCAAGCACCGACGTGCCGGCCGCATCGCCTAAAACAGAAGGACCAGTTCCCGCTACTCCCGCGCCGACGCAGTTGGACGCCGACCGGCTTGGGGAAAAATACCGAACGCAGCTAGCGGCCTTGGCGAAAGATGGGCGCGAGAAATTTAATTTCGTAGATTATGCGCCGCCGGCGTTCGTCGTCTTCCACGACAAAATGGCACTGCAGTTCTCGATGCGCAACACGATTGCGTTCGGGGCCGGAAAAGCGTCGCTTTATAAACGTGCGGCGGAGAGCTTCGATTTGTTTCTCGCTCCGAAACTAGCCGATCTGCACGCGCGAATTCCGGCAGACATGGAATTTCAACTGTTCGATTTATCCGTCATGAACAAGCTTGGCCCCGGTCCAAAGGCTGCATCGGAAGCGGTGGAATTCATCTGCCCGCGTGCCGCGTTGCGCCGCTTCGTGAACGCGGAAATCACCAATCAACAGCTGCTCGATCAGAGCATAATTCTTGTCAATGGCGTTCGCATTGGTCTGAATCTTCAGCTCGTTGAGTAGACCAAGAGCTATTTCTCTATTTCATCGAGAATGCGAGCGACTGCTAACGGGAGCGGTGGATTCGCGGATAATCAATTCCGGCGGAACGGCATATTCCTTTGGGTAGTCCTTGAAGCCTTGAATGCGTTGCAGCAGAATGCGCGCGGCGCTCTGACCCATGTCGTGAAGAGGCTGTCGAATCGTGGTCAGGCTCGGATTGTGATAGGCGGCGGCGCGAATGTCATCGAAGCCAACGACGGAAACATCTTCCGGGACGGAAAGATTTGCATCGCGCAGGGCGCGAATGGCACCAATCGCCGCGATGTCGTTGAAGGAAACCAGCGCCGTAAATCGTCGCTTGTGACTTAGTAGCTGCTGAATTACGGGATAGCCCAACTCAGGCGATGTGAGATCTTTTTCAAGCTGGATGGTGAGTTCGGGACGGATTTCTATTCCAATTTCTCGGGCGACGGCGACAATACTTTTCCAGCGATCATTGGAATCCGAACTGAAGGGCTGGCCTCGCATGAAGGCGATGTGACGATGGCCCAATTGTTGCAGATGGCGCAATGCCAGTTCGGCGGCACGCTTGTGGTCCAAAAGAACGTTCGTAACTCCTGGAATCTTTTTGTGGCCGGCGACAGCGACCACTGGCACGGACAGTTCGTGTTCGAGAGCCGTATCGATTGCAATAATTCCTTCCGCTCCGCGACCTATCAGGAGACGCGGATATTCCTCGACCAGATCAGCTTTGTGGCGGTGATGAGCGCTGAAATAAAAATAACCTTCCTGCATGAGGTGATCGCCAATGCCGCTCATGACCATTGTGTGGTAACCGTCGCTCAATTCAGGCACGAGAACGCCGACGGTGAATGTGCGCTGCTTCCGTAAAGAGCGCGCGAGAAGACTCGGTTGATAGTTGAATTTGCGTGCCGCAGCGCGAACGCGTTCGCGCGTTTCCTGAGGGATTGAGCGGCCGGGAACGTTGTTGAGGACCAGTGAGACGGTTGCAGGGCAGAGACCGAGATAGTCAGCGAGGATTTTCAGACTGACCGGTTTGCCGGTTCTCGACTGAGATTTTTTCCCTTGAGGCATCGAGTCTTCCGAATCGGCTTGCTGTTTTGAGGGCGAAGGTCCGCCGTCAGCGGCGTTAAGAATACCCCGTGGTCCTGATGGCTGCATAGGTTCCGTGGCCTGCTCCCGGCGGAGATGGAAGCCAATCCAGAGCAGGAAACATACACAAAGCGCGGAAAATACGCTAGACAAACGATTGTCTGAGGATAATTGAGAATATTTCTACTTGACAGCAATAACTTGCATGCCCCAAAGTACTCCACAAATGGGGTGCAGTACCGGGTCCACAGACAACCCATAGTTGGCTGACCCGGGATTGAGGGATCCACGCAAATCGCAAGTGAGCGCGGGTTCGGGCAAATGGCAGCTGCGACGAAGTTGAGCAATCCGGGCGCGAGGCTCGGTGGTGCATGCTCGCATTGGTCCGCAGCAAGCCTGGAGGCGTGATGCGAACTATTTCCTTCTTCATTCGGGGTGTTGTGTGTGCAGCGGTTTGTCTCGTTGCTGCGGGTTTGGTGTGTGCGCAGTCGGACCGCGGAACGATTGCGGGGACCGTGGAAGATTCGACCGGTTCTGTAGTGTCCAACGCACAGGTTGTAGCGAAAGCCAAAGAGAGTTCGTCTCAATACGCGGCTACAACGGGACCAACCGGTGGGTACCGGATTCCGGACGTAAAAGTCGGCGTGTATACGATCACTGTGACCGCCAGCGGATTTAAGACTGACGAAAAGACTGGAGTGGAAGTTCAAGTCAACACGGTTGCATCTGTCGATTTCGCGCTAACGATTGGCGACATCAAGGACACCGTTACGGTTATTGCGGATGCTCCATCCATTCAGTCCGAAAGTTCGGATATCGGCACTGTCGTCAGCACCAGGCAAATTGAGGAACTACCACTGGCTCTTGCGGCGACAGGTCAAAGCCACCTGCGCTCAACGGAATCCTTTGTTTTCTTGACTCCCGGCACGGTAGGTCCAGGAACGTTTAGCGATGGTTCCTCTTCGGGGATATTCGAATCGAAAATCTCCGGTGGCCAGAATTTGGGCACTGAAGTCATACTCGATGGCGCCAGCATTGCCCACGCCGAACTTGGTCCGACGTTTGACGAAAATGCTCCCTCGGTTGAAGCAATTAGCGAGTTCAAGGTCACGACCTCAACCATTTCTGCTGAATTTGGTCGTACTTCCGGCGGCGTGGAATCCTTTACCACTAAGTCCGGAACAAATTCTTATCATGGTGCTGCGTTTGACTTGTTTCATAACGACAAGTTGAACGCGGTTCCCTGGAACAACATTGCAAACGGCTCGAATGTTAAGCCACGCGACCATCAAAACGACTTCGGTGGAAGCCTCGGTGGTCCGGTGCGAGTTCCCAAACTCTACAACGGTCGCGACAAGACTTTCTTCTTCTTTTCCTGGGAGCAGTATCGCAACAATCAGGGCGGCACCAGCGTCGACACGCTGCCTACCGACGCTGAGCGGAACGGCGACTTTTCTGCGCTGCTCGGCGCAGACACAGGCTTGATTAACCCGTGTGATGGAAGTCACGTGTTGACGGGTCAGATTTTCGATCCCTCGACGACCCAAATCGTCGCTGGAACTCCCTGCCGCACAGCTTTTCCCGGCAACAAGATCACGAATCTGAGCCCGGTCGCGCAGAATGTCCTGTCCTTCCTCAACGTTCATGCGGATCCGACAAAAGGATTGAAAAACAATTTTATCTTTAACTCGAATAACCCGATTCTCGATACTACGATGTCGTTCCGCATCGATCAGAACTGGGGCAATAGCAATAAGTTCTTCTTCTCCTACAGCAGCCGCGATCAGGAGCAGTTCAACGGAACCCAGGCCCTGCCTCCTCCCCTCGACACTAATTTTTTCAAGTCCCGCTTCTCCCACTATCTCCGGTTCGGATGGGACAAGACCATCAGTCCTTCCCTCCTGAATCATTTCAACGTAGGATTCAACCGACTGCGCGACCCCAGTACGGCCGACAGCTTTACTGGCCAAGATTGGCCGAAGACGCTCGGAATTTCCGGTATCGACGGCGTTCTTTTTCCCACGTTTAGTTTTCAGGCAAATGATCTTGGTATCGGGTACCAGGGCTTCAGCGCGTCGAATTTTGACATTGCCATTCCCAACGGGCTTGTCGTAGCCGACAGCGTTTCCTGGGTAAAGTCACGCCACACTTTCCGCTTCGGTTTTGAGTGGCGCCACTCCCAATTTTCCAGGCTCAACAACGGGAATAATTCACCCGGATACTCCTTTAGTTTCTTCCAGACGTCATTCACGCAAAATAACTCTCAGACCGGCGACCCGTTCGCCAGCTTCCTTCTGGGTCTCCCGCAATCGGAGAATGCACGCATTTCATCGCTCGTTCCCCGATGGAACCAGAACTATTACGCCGGTTACGTGCAGGATGATTTTAAGTTTCGGAAGAACCTGACGTTCAATCTGGGCTTCCGTTACGACGTCGATACTCCTCGTCATGAAGCTCATGGCGCTCAGTCGGTTTTGGACCTCAACACGCCGAATCCGGGCGCGGGTGGGACGCTGGGGGCGCTCATCTACGGCGCCAACGCCACTGGCGCCAAGACGTACTACAAGAACTTCGGCCCTCGCCTCGGTTTTGCCTATGCACCGGAGAAACTATTCGGCCGGTTAAGCAACACGGTAATCCGTGGCGGATATAGCATTTATCACGCTGCCCTTTTTTATACGGACTTTGGAGATGGGCTTAGCAGCGGTGCCACTATCAATCCGACTTTTACGTCCCCCGATAACTTCTCGCCCGTACTGAATGGCGGGAAGGGTTCATTAGACTCGGGTTTTCCTGCTTTCGCCCCCCCCACCGATTCTCAGGATCCTTCTTTGCTGAACGGAGGATTTCAAGGAAATCCTGACTTTGCCGGGCCGGACAATGGCCGCTCGGGCATGGTGCAGAACTGGAGTCTTGAAATTCAGCATCAGCTCGCTCCCGATCTCATCTTCAGTCTCGGATACGTCGGCAATCATGCTACGCGTTTGAATTCGAATCTCCAGCAGCTGAACGAAATTGATCCTAAATTTCTCTCTTTGGGGACAAAGCTGAACGATTGTCTAAATCCGGATACGACCATCTGTGCCGATGGGGGCGTGGCAGGTCGAGCTACGCTTGCAACCCTGGGCGTCACTGTGCCCGGATGGTTCGAGACGTTGTATGGACCGAGTGGAAACGACCTCGTTGGCCAGTTACTATTGCCGTTCCCCCAATACAAGGGCATCAATACGAATTGCTGCTTGGAAAACCTAGGCCAATCCACGTACCACGCACTTCAGGGGAAGCTCGAGCGACACTTCCGGAATGGTCTGAACCTGCTTGCGTCTTACACCTATTCGAAAACGCTCACCAACGCGGACAGTGCGTATGGGGGACTTACGGCTTTTGGCAGCTCGGACACTTTCACTGCCCAGAATCCCCACGATTTGAAATCGGAGAAGGCCCTCAGCTACCAGGACGTTCCGCATTCCTTCGTTCTCAGTTATCTATATGAATTGCCTGTTGGCAAAGGTAAGAAGTTCCTGAACAAAGGCGGCGTTACCGACAAGGTGCTCGGCGGATGGCAGATCGGGGGCGTGCAGCGCTACCAGTCCGGTGCGCCTTTCATCCCCTTCACCAGCGACGCCCACAACTCCCAGTTTGGCACGCCGAACACTCGCTTGAGCCGCATTCCTGGCGTGCCGCTGCTCGCCTCCAATTCGGCCTCCTACAATCCGTTCTTGGGCGGCAGCGGATGCAACGAGCAACCGGACGGCACATACCTGCCACAATCGACCAACAATTTCTTCAATTGTGCTGCGTTTCTTGATCCGAACGCGGCAAGCCTTGTCGCTCAGCGCGGCTATACTTTCGGTAACCTTTCCAAGGTCTTTGGCGAGATCCGCAGTCCGCATTATCTAAATGAGGATTTCTCGCTTATCAAGCGCTTTACCCTATACGAAGCGCACGTCTTCTCCTTTAAGGCGGATTTCGTGAACCTCTTTAACCGGCACACCCTCGGCCGCGGCGATGGCTGCCTTAGTTGCGATTCATTTGGCCGCCCGGGCGCTCAATTCGGTGGCTCGCCATCGGCACTAAACGCACAAAAAATGGTTCAATTCACGTTCCGCTATCAATTCTGACGCGGGACATAACCGGAATGAGATCGAGAACCTCCGACGCGCCGATACGCGTTGGAGGTTTTCTCGTCTGCAGTGCGCTCAATATCGAAACTCGGTATAGACTTTCATGGTGAAGTTATCGACAACAAAACTTCCGCGTGTTTATTCCCCGGGCTTTATTTTTGCTTGGGTGCTGTGCCTGTTATTTCTCGCCCGTCCAGCGCATGCGCAAGACAGTGCGGATTCCACGAACTTGTTTGAACGGGCGGCAGAAGCAATGCGCAGCGGAGACCTAAATAAGGCGGGCGAGGGGTTTGCTGCCGCCGTTAAGGCAAGTCCCTCATTCGCAGAGGCTCATTTCAATTTGGGTTTGGTGCGTGAAGAACAAGGCCGATTCGAAGAAGCGGTTGGCAGTTTTCAAAAGGCACTGAGTCTGAAACCGCGCTTGCACGGCGCAAATTTATTTTTGGCGATCGCGTATTACCGCATGAATAGCTTTCCTGCTGCGATTGCAGCTGTGAACAAAGAGACCGCTGTATTCCCGAAGGATGCCTCGTCGTGGATGTGGCAGGGCGTGATTCAACTCGCGATGGACCGCCCGGAGGATGCTGCCGCGGCGCTAGATAAGGCGGCGAGCCTTGCACCGGGCAACGTGGACATCCTATATCACCGGGGCCAAGCCCACCTGCTCGTTTCGAAAAACAGCTACGGACAAATGTTCAAGGCCGATCCTAAATCCTGGCGCGTTCATCAGGTGTTGGCGCAAGCAAACGCCGAAGCGGATCGGCCAGTGGATGCCATCGCGGAATATCAGGCAGCCATTAAACTCGCGCCCACACAGCCGGGTCTGCATGAAGAACTCGGGTCGGAATACCGCAACGCGGGAAAGCCACTGGAGGCAGATGCTGCGTTTCAGCGTGAGTTGGAAATCGATCCGTTCAATGTGCTGGCACGATACAAGCTGGGAGTGCTGGCGATTGAGCGGGGAGACGGAGTGAAGGCCAAAGAGCTAATCGAAGCGGCCTTACAGCAAAAAGCGGGGCTGCGACATTCGGACTACAACCTGGGGCGTGCAGAAATGTTGCTCGGGCAAGACGAGAGCGCGCTAAAGCACTTTCAGACGGCGAGTTCCAGCGAAACCGATCCGGAAGTTCTGCAACAAGCGTGGTTTCAACTCGGCATTGTGTTTCGCCGACTGCACAGGATGCCAGAGGCGCAGCAAGCAATCGCAACCTTTCAGCGATTGAAGAACGAGCAAGCAGAAAAGTCGCAGGAACAATTGAAGAAACTTAGGGCGCAGCAAGATTCTGACGTGGCGCAACCCGCAGAGACGGGAACAACTCCGCAAGAGCCCCTTGGGGACGAGGAGATCCATGAACAAAAGCTTCTTTGTTAGCAAGGTCTTAACAGCGGCTTGCGTGACTGTGACGCTTGCGAACGGCGTGCGTGCTTCTCCCCAGGCAATTTCTACTGCTCAGATTGAAGTTGTCGAATCCAGCGAAAATCGGACACCGGGGCTGGAGAAGAAGGGGCCGCTGCGGTTTGGGATGGCGCGAACTTCGGCGCTTACCATTCGCGTTGATGAATCGACCCAATATCAAACCATCGATGGCTTTGGAGCGTCCTTGACGGATTCATCCGCATGGCTGCTGGATCGCAAACTGACACCGGAGCAACGGAAGGAGGCGCTGGAGCAGCTCTTTGACCCCAAGAGTGGAATTGGATTGAGCATTCTCCGGCAGCCCATGGGTGCGAGCGACTTTGCGGTGAATGAATATAGTTATGACGACGTCGCGAAGGGCGAAAAAGATTTCAAGCTGGACAAATTCTCCGTCGAGCACGATCGGGCGTACATTATTCCGCTTCTGAAGCAGGCCATGGCGCGGAATCCGAATCTGAAAATCATCGCATCGCCGTGGAGCCCACCGGGATGGATGAAAACGTCGCAATCGATGATTTTTGGCGCGCTGTTGCCGGAAGCTTATTCCGCGTTCGCGAATTACTTTGTGAAATTCATCAAGGCGTACGAAGCGGAAGGCATCCCGATCTACGCGATTACGATGCAGAACGAGCCGCTGAATATCCCCGGCAACTATCCGGGGCTGGGAATGACGGCGGTCGAGCAGGGTGCGTTTTTACGGGACCATCTGGGACCTGCGCTAAAAGCCGCGGGACTCAAAACGAAGGTTTTTGTGTTCGATCACAATTGGGATTTGATTGAGTACCCGATTTCGGTTCTAAGCGATGCTAAGGCCGCCGCATTTGCCGCCGGCACAGCGACGCACTGTTACGGCGGTGTGCCAACCGCACAGAATGAATTACACGAACGATTTCCAGAAAAAGAAATCTGGATGACGGAATGTTCGGGCGGTGATTGGCAAAAAGGGAATTTGCTCGAGCAGCAGGTACGACTGATCATTAATTCGACACGGAATTGGGCGCAGACGGTCGTGTTGTGGAATCTTGCGCTCGATCAAAATCACGAGCCGTATCTCGGAGGTTGTACGACGTGCCGCGGCGTCATGACGGTGAATCACGCAACCTCTCCGGCACAGGTGACGCCGACCGTGGACTTCACTGCGCTGGGGCACGTCAGCAAATTCGTGAAGCCGGGCGCGCGGCGAATCAAGTCAAATTCTTTCGATCAGGGGAGTCTGGAAGACGTTGCGTTTCAGAATCCAGACGGATCGATCGTTCTGCTCGTCTTGAATAGTAGCGGGGCGCCACTCCCGTTTAATATTGCGTGGAAGTCAGAATATGCATCCTATAAATTGCCGGCGGGCGGCGTGGCCACATTCGTGTGGCAAGCGGCCGCACCAAAATAAAGGACGGCCAATGTTACCGTGGCGCCTTGACGGAAACTGATACCAATACTTTGTCTAGACTCCCACCACTCTACGGAGCGAAATTGAGGCACCGCACCGCGATCGCCTTGTTGGCTGTTTTTTTCGCGAGGGCGCCCATTCGCGGACAACAGAAACCGGAAACGGTGCGCCCAAATGCGTTCCTACCCGGTAAGTTTGTCGACATCACCGAGCGCGTCGGAATCAATTTTCAATACCGGGCTTCACACACATCCAAGAAATATTTGCTCGAAACCATGGGACCGGGTGTGGCCCTGTTTGACTACGACAACGACGGCCGGCTGGACGTTTTTGTTGTGAATGGCGCGCCGCTGACCGACCCGATGACCAAAGGCGCGATTCCGCAAAAAACGGGGCCAATATATTGGAACCACCTCTATCACCAGAAAAATGACGGAACGTTTGAAGACGTGACGGAAAAGGCCGGACTGCAGGGCGCGGGATACGGCATGGGGATCGCAGTCGGCGATTACGACAATGATGGATTCGAAGATTTGTACGTAACGGCCTACGGCGGAAACAGGCTTTATCGCAACAACGGCGATGGAACGTTTACCGACGTGACCGAGAAGGCTGGTGTAGCGGGCGGTGGATGGTCAACCAGCGCGCTTTGGGTGGATTTAGACAATGATGGATTGCTGGATCTGGTCGTTCTCCGTTATTTGCAGTGGGACTTTGACGATGTCTGGTGCGGCGAGCATCGCGAAGGCTACCGCGCGTACTGCCATCCCGACTATTTCAAACCAATTGCGCCGCTCGTCTATCACAACGACGGTAACGGACACTTTACGGAAATAAGCGAGAAAATTGGACTAGCCAAGGCGGGCAAGGGGCTGGGTGTTGCCCTGGCCGACTACGATCGCGACGGCAAAGTGGATTTGTTTGTCGCAAACGATTCGATGCTTGAGTTTTTGTTTCACAACAAAGGAAACGGGACGTTTGAAGAGGTCGGATTGTTTTCTCAGGTGGCAGCGGATGGTGATGGCAGGACGTTTGCCGGAATGGGCGTCGATTTTGTCGATTACAACAACGATGGCAAGCCGGATCTGGTGATTACAGACTTAGCGAATCAGCGATATGCACTATACAAGAATGACGGCGAAGGATTGTTTTCGTATGCAACGATTACTTCAGGGCTTGGCCAAGTGACGATGCCGCATTCCGGCTGGGGAATTCACTTTATCGATTACGACAACGATGGATGGAAGGATCTGCTCGTCGCTCAGGGACACGACCTGGACACGGTTGAACTGACGTCGCCCAATTTGCATTACCGCGAGCCGATGAGCTTGATTCGAAATACGGGGACGAGTTTTGTGGATGTTTCGGCCGAATCGGGATCTGCATTTCAGGCGCCGTGGGTTGGGCGCGGCCTCGCAATCGGCGACATCGACAACGATGGACGCGTGGATGCCGCAGTTACGACGAATGATGGCGGATTGCATGTCCTTCACAACGAGACCGCGACGACAAATCATTGGCTGACCTTGAAATTGGTCGGACACAAAAGCAACCGCGATGGGATCGGTGCGGAAGTGCTGCTGAAATCGGGCACGGGGGTGCAACTGGCGACTGTAACCACTGGCGGGAGCTATCTTTCTTCGAGCGATAAGCGCGTTCACTTCGGCCTGGGCGGCGAATCCTTAGTGGCGACAGTTGAAATTCGCTGGCCAAGCGGAATCCGGCAGACACTGCACGACGTTGCCGCGGACCAAATGTTGCAGATTGACGAACCTATCTCAGCTACGGCGGAAAAGGGATCACCAAAGTGAACGGTCTGTCGGCGAAGCCAGCACTTAGACTCTGCCTCAATCTCCACGTTGGCCTTGCACGATTTCTTTTCATTTCTCTTCTGATCTCTGCCCCGTCCGCGTGCGCGCAGAGTTCGACAAGTCAAAAACCACCTCAGGAGCCTACTGGAGCCGCAGCAGGAGTATCAACGGGTGCGGCTCACCCCCCGGTTAAAGACGACAAATCACGTCCGATTACTGCTGGGGGATTCGTCGACGGAGCGCCTGTCGTATTTGTCGACATCGCCAAGCAAGCTGGGCTCACCAAATTCCACCACCACTCGGGTAATCCGGACAAAAGCATGATCATCGAGACTCCCGGCTCGGGCGTGGCGCTGCTCGATTACGACAATGACGGCTGGCTCGACATATATATTCTGAACGGTTCGACGGTGCCTGCACTTCTAGGCAAAGAACCTGCGCCCAGAGCGATGCTTTTTCATAACAATCATGACGGGACATTTACGGACGTGACGGACAAGGCCGGTGTGGCGAATGAGCGGTGGGGATTTGGCGTGGCCGTCGGCGACTATGACAACGACGGCTGGGCGGATATTTATGTCTCAAATTTTGGCAAGAATCGCCTTTACCATAACAATCACGACGGAACGTTTACCGACGTGGCTGAAAAAGCAGGCGTCACACTCGGCGGATGGTCGGCAGGACCTACTTGGGGCGACTATGATCACGACGGCTTGTTAGACCTCTTCGTTCCGGGCTATGTCAAATTCGATCCGAGCCATCCGCCCGGCTCCGCGAAGGGATCCCTTCCAGCCAGTGCGTGCCAATTCCGCGGTGTGCAGGTGATGTGCGGCCCGCGCGGACTTATCGGCGAGCGCGATCACCTATTCCACAACAACGGAGACGGTACGTTCACGGATGTGAGCGAACAAGCCGGTGTCGCCGATGCTCCGGGTTACTTTGGCTTGGCGTCCGTATTCGTCGACGTTGACGATGATGGATGGGTGGACCTCTTGGTCGCCAACGATTCGACGCCGAACTACCTTTACAAGAACCGCCACAATGGCACGTTTGAAGACGTGAGCTACCTTTCCGGTTTTGCGCTGAGCGAAGACGGTCGCGAGCAGGCATCGATGGGAATCGCTGTCGGCGATTTCAATCATGATGGCAAAGTGGATTTTTACGTCACCTCTTTTTCCGACGACTACAACACCCTGTATGTAAATGATGGTGACGGAAATTTTACCGACAAGACCGCGAGCGCCGGCCTCGTGGACCCGACGATTCCGTTCCTCGGTTGGGGCACCGTTGCGCTCGACTTTGACAATGACGGCTGGACCGATCTCTTCGTGTCCAACGGCCATGTTTATCCAGCGGTCGATCAGCAGGATTGGGGGACAACCTGGCTGCAGCGGCCACAGCTTTTCCGAAATCTTGACGGAAAGAAATTTTCAGAAGTGCCACCGGCGACAGGAAGCGGACTCGCGGAGCTGTTGGCGGGACGTGGCGTGGCGGTTGGCGACCTGTTCAACGTCGGTCGTCAGGACGTCATAATCAATCAAATGGACAGCGTGCCCGCGCTGATGCGCAATGTAAGCAAAAGCGACAACCACTGGATCGCTTTCCGTTTAATCGGGGGACCCAAGAGCCCGCGTGACGCCATTGGCGCCAAGGTTTTTGTTACCGCTGCAGGAATTCGTCAGCGTGCTGACGTCTTTTCTGGTGGAAGCTATGGATCCAGTTCAGATCAGAGAGTTCACTTCGGTTTGGGCCACCACGATAAAGTAGAAAAGGTTGAAATACACTGGCCCAGCGGTTTGAAGCAAGAAGTCGCTGTCACGGCAGTCGATAAGATCCTCACGGTGACGGAGGGCAAAGGAATCGTTCCAGAGAACTGATGCTGGGAACTCACCGAAGCGCGCTATGGGCTCTCTGACCCTAATTGGTCTGCTGGTGCTGGTGCTTGCGCCGACGTTTGGCCAAGGTTCCGGTGCTGGAGGCGACGGGCAAAATCCAGCCGCACCGGCACTCGACGCCAACGTTGAACTCGTAAGGGTCAAAGGCCTGCTCGATCAATCTAAGTTAGATGAAGCCGAGAGCGCTCTCCGCAAGTACACCGCGCAACATCCACACAATTCCGATGGATATTTTTTGTTAGGCCTGACTCTCTTTCGCCGGGTCCAGTCGATGGCAAAATCGAGCGGAACATTCCTGGCTCCTGGCGAAGTTCCCTCGACAGCGCTTGATCCCAAGAAGCGCGACTCTACGATCCGCGAATCGCTCGAAGCGTACACGGAAGGCGCGAAATACGGAAAGCCTTCGGTAGACGATCTAAAAATTGTCTCGTTCGATTTTGTACTTATCGGCGATTATCTAAGCGCTGACAAATGGCTCTCCCTCGCCGTCGAGTGGAACCCGGCCGATGCGGACGGTTGGTATTATTTGGGACGCGCGAAATATAACGAGAATCGCTTCGAAGAGGCCGTCCAGTCATTCCAAAAGTGCCTCGCGCTGCGGCCGCGCTACACACTCGCCGCGAATGGCATCGGACTTTCTTACGAGGGCCTGAACCGCATTCCCGATGCAATCACTTGGCTGCATAATGCGATTTCCTGGCAAGATGGCAGCGAAAAACAGAGCCCGGAACCATATATCGATCTTGGTGAACTCTTGACCCAGCAGGCTAGGTTCGACGAGGCCCTGTCGCCTTTAGGAAAGGCGGTCGCAATCGATTCGCGTAACATTCGCGCACACGAAAAACTCGGAAAAGTCCTCCTCAGCCTAAATCGCCTTTCAGAAGCGCAAAGCGAAATGGAGCAAACTATTTCCCTGGATCCGGCGCGAGCCGCACCGCACTACCTGTTGGGACAAATCTACCGAAAGCAAGGCCAGCTCGACAAGGCGCGTTCAGAATTGGAGCGCTTTCAGGTTCTCAAGGCGAAAGAGCCACCCGCAAAATCCGGGATGCAGTAGCTATCGTGTACCATTACCCGCGGACTCGGTTCAGAAGTCCATTCAGCTTTCGTTTGAATTAGACCGCCAATCCTCATAGACATCCTGCTTCGCGCTTCTGGGCATCCGAAGATACAGAACTGGGAACATAGAACGCCCATCGGTGTCCATCTATTGGGGCAGGTTCCCGCACCCCGAAAAACCCCGTGCAAGAAAAGTTCGACCAGTCGTTCCAACACCGTGCGATGGGACGTGGGGCGATAACAATCGCCTGACACCCAACGCGAGTGTCAAAAATCGATTCTCCGGGAGAACCGTATGCCGTCCAGCCTTCCCAACCACACTCCGAGTCGAGTCCTCGCATCGACAGTTCTATTGATTACCCTGTCGATGGTCGCGGCGTTTGTTCACCTATCGGCAGGCACAAATGCCACTACGAGTTCCGCCACCTATTCGCACGGAATCCTGCGACTTGCCATTCCTTATCTTTCCGCCAAGGCCGGCGCCGGCAAGCTGACGATGGAAGTGTTGGATCCTGAAGACCGTTCCATCGGGAGGACCGAAAAGGAAGCTTCGGCGGTCGCCGGAACTTCGCAATGGTCGGCCGAGATAAGGCTAGATAAGCCGCTCCCGCTTGAAGAGTTGGTGTGGCATCGCGTCCGATACCAGTTCCGCTATGACAACGCAAAAGTCGAAGGAATCGAGGGAACGGAGACGATCTCGAACATACTGCGCCTGCCTGTCCTCCGGATTCTCGGTCAGCAATCCTATCTTTCCGGCAGCCGCGCCGCAGTGCGAGTCATTGTCAGCGACTCGAAGGGCGACACTATCCCCGGTCGGAGTTCCGTTCGAATTGAACTTGAAACTCCCGGTAAAGACCGAACAACTCTTTTCTCGGGCCTTTTGAACCGTCGTAAGACGGCCGAAGTCCAATTTCAATTTCCAGAGGGTCTAGTCGGAAATTACTCGCTGCACTATAGTGTCGAGACTTCACTAGGCGTCGCCGAATACGCGCAGGTTATCCGTCTCCAGGATAAAGTCGGCATTCTTCTGACGAGCGACAAGGCTATCTATCAGCCGGGACAGATGGTTCATGTCCGCGGCTTGGCGCTGGACCGAGCCGACCATCGTGCCGTTTCTAAACGCGATCTCTTATTTGAAATTGAAGATTCTCGGGGAAACAAAGTATTCAAGAAAGCGACGCGCACCGATGAATTCGGAATTGCCTCCGCGGATTTTGGGCTGGCCAGCGAAGTCAATCTTGGAACGTATCATCTGCGAGCGATTCTCGGCGAAGCCGGATCGGACTCTACAAATACTGCAGAAATTGCGCTCAGCGTTCAAAAATACGTTTTGCCAAAATTCAAGGTTGACCTCACTTTGGCGTCAACCGAGGGAAATAAAAAGCACGGATACCGGCCCGGTGACCACGTGGCGGGCACTATTCATGCAAACTACTTTTTTGGAAATGCTCTCGATTCGGCAGAGGTTGCTGTGAAGGCAGAAGGGATGGATGTCACATCGTTCCAGGCAGCTTCCGTCGAAGGCAAGACGGATCGTGACGGTACCTACCATTTCAATCTGCAACTTCCCACATACTTGGCCGGTCGGCCGCTGAACAAAGGCGCCGCAAGATTGTTGATCGAAGCCACAGTGAAGGACACGGCAGGCCATACCGAGACGCGTGGCGAGCCTATCACGGTGAGTGACTCCGCATTTTTGCTCACGGCGATCCCCGAAGCGGGGAGCGTAGTTCCCGGAGTTGAGAATCAGATTTTCATTGTCGCTGCGTATCCAGACGGCTCGCCAGTCCAGGCGGATCTTACGTGGCGGTCCAACGCGGCCGGCGAACAACACGCCAAGACAGATGCAAGCGGTGTGGCGGTGGTCAACCTCAAAACACCGCAAAAGTTTGAGTCGCTGCAAATCGATGGCAAGGACAAAGATGGCGAGAGTGTATCCGTTTCAATTCCGTTGCAGGTCCGGGCTGGCGACGAACAGATTTTGCTTCGGGCCGAGCGGGCCGTTTATCGCCCGGGTGATTCGATTCGTTGCAAAATTTTGACCACCAAGGCGCGCGGCACGGCGTATGTCGACATGGTGAAGGACGGCCAGACCATCCTTACTCAGGATCTGGAAATTAATAATGGCCAGGCCGATCTCGAGTTTTCGGCCACCGCTGATATGGCCGGCACCGTGGACGTGAACACCTATATCTTTGGACAAGGCGCGCAGCCGGTGGCGGACCACCGGCTCATCTTCGTGCAGCCCGCCGATGAACTGAAAATAGAAACTGTCGCGGACGCGGGCGTTTACAAACCGGGGGACGATGCTCGAATTCGCTTCCATGTTACCGATCGGCGCGGACAAGGCGTGCATGCTGCGCT
>Ga0247682_1000291_pt1 | contig 15772 bp, 34 predicted proteins | sample CNK23_metaG_FD_190130 | JGI IMG/M metagenome (GOLD analysis project Ga0247682, IMG submission 190130) | Soil microbial communities from Purdue University Martell Research Forest, Indiana, United States - CNK23 | ecosystem: Environmental > Terrestrial > Soil > Temperate forest > Bulk soil...
CTACTGCGTGGAAGGTGCTCTGGCTGCTGCTCTGGGCATGAGCATCTCCGGCATGGAGGATCACGAGCGGAAGGAGCTGCTGGCCTGCCCGGTCTACGACGCGGTGCTGGAGACCCTGAACCACCAGATCCACCAGGAGCTCGTGGACGCCGGACACAGAACAGGGGACGAGCCCAGCGACTGGTACGACAAGGGTGAGCTCACGAACTGGAACGACTCCGACGAGCGGACCGAGCAGCAGGTCGTCGACCTGCTCCGGAAGACCGCCAAGCGGGTTCTGGGAGCTGCGGAGTGACCCCGCGGCAGAGGAGCTACGACGAGGTCGACGACAAGGTCCGGGAGGACATCAGGACCCATGGCTGGTCAGACATGTCCATCTTCCCGGTCAAGGAGGACGGGACCGTGGCGTTCAACTACTCGGTCGGGTTCACCGTTCGGGACCACCCCGAGGTGATGGTGATGGGCCTGGACTACCGGACCATGCACGGGATCCTCGGCACGGTCTACGAGCAGATCAAGTCGGGGACCAGGTTCATCCCGGACACCTACTTCAACTTCGTGTTGAACAAGCACCGGGTGGCCTTCGTCGAGGTGACCAACATCGTGGAGGACACCGAGTACCCGATGTCCATGTCCCGCCGGATCATGGGCCCTGACGTCAAGGGCCTGCAGCTGGTCTGGCCGGACGAGAACGACAGGTTCCCCTGGGACCCGGAGTTCAACCCCAAGATGCGGGATCTGCAGCCCCTACAGGGACCGTGGAGGGGTTGAGATGCCGATCAAGGACCTGATCGAGTCCGACGTTCCCTTCGACCGACTCAGCCATCTCGGTGACGAGATGCAGAAGATCGCGGACAGACCTGAGTTCGATGACGTGCGAGGAATCATCTTTCTCGCCGACCCCGAGAAAGGCGGGATCGTGATGTTCGGCTATGACGACACCGCAGCCGGAGTATCCGACCTTCTGATCCACATGAAGGCGCTCTTCCAGTCCATGGGGAAGGGGTTCGGTGTAATGACCGACCAAGGCATCATGATGATTCCGGAGGACTGATGGCCCGGGGACAGCTCAGAATCGACGAGATGTTCGCCTTCATCCAACTAGACCCCCTCGATAACACCGAGGGGGTCATTGCGTATCTCTCCGAGCAGGGGTGGATGCCGATGGTGGGAGCAGACATGGCTCGGGTGGAGTACCTCCGCCCACTGGCCCAGAACGTCGCCGACGACACCGGGAGACCGGTGCAGCTGGTGAAGTTCTCCACCCGCGAGGAGTTGGAACTGCTCCGACCGGAGGGGACGTGAAGCTGATCCAGGTCTGGTGCGTGAGGTACGACGGAGACCCTCGGATGGACGGCAGTCATGAGGCGATTCGTACTCACGAAGTCCTATCACGAGATCTAGCGATCTCCATGCGTGAACTGATGCTGACTAGATCAGTCCAAGCACCCAAGCCGAACCTCCGGATCGAGACCCGGATGGTCTCTGACTGGGAAGAGGAGTGAAGTGCAAGGAGACCATGGAGTCCCAGGCGGAGCCTGGGCACACCCACACGTGTTCGGGAGAGCACGACTACATGGATGGCGCACACTGGTGCGCCGTCTGCGGAAGATGGTGGTGGCAACGACCAGAGAAGAAACCAACGAGAACCCGCGGTTCGTCCGCCCGGAAGGGTGCATCTGCCTGATGTTCACCGACATCGGGGAGAGACGGATCGCAGATCTGACATGTCCAGTGCACGGGGTAGACGGCTCAGACCCCGGTGACGGGTTCTGGGAGGTGAAGGATGAGTGACTCGGGTGACATCATCCAGCTCGACTCGATGGCGCTGATGATGCTCCGGCATCTGCAGGAGCACAGCGCAGAGGAGCCTCCCCAGCCCAACGGGGAGGAGGGTCGCTACGAGCACGAGGAGATGTCCTCTCACCACTATGAGTGGGCACGCTCGCATCAGGCGATCCGTCTCCTGCTGGGCATCCAGTTGGTGAACCTGGCGGAGGAGCAGATCAACCAGAAGGGAGATGGCTCTGGGTGAGCATCAAGTGGTACGCGCGTGATGGCAGTGAGATCACCCTGGAACAGGCCGATGAACTGCTCGGTGACTACGACTACAAGCGAGTCGAGCTCACCGAAGTCGGCCCGTACACCGTCTCCACTGTCTGGTTGGGACTGGATCATGGGTTCAGAGAGAACGAACCTCCGGTCATCTTCGAGACCATGGTGTTCACTACCACGGCCTGGAACGAGGATCGGTCTTGGGACGATCCAGAGCACGAACCACTGCTGGACATGGACTGTGTGCGGTACTGCACAGAGCATGAGGCCCGAATCGGGCACCAGGACATGGTGACTTTGATCCGAGCTACGTACGTTGAAGACCCCTACGAAACACCCTCGGAAGCGCCTTTTGACCCCGAAAAGTAGTGTTTTTAGTGGCTTTTAGTGCCCTAGATAGGCTATAATAAGAGGGTCAGGGCAGCTGCATACCCTGATACTGGTCCACAGGACCGGACACGGAGAACCCCCGTCAGCCCCACGCTGGCGGGGGTTTTCGTGTTTCTACACCCACAGATAGATACGGAGATCACCATGCTCATCGAGAACCCCAGCGTCAACGAGGTCAAGAAGTGGTTCGAGCAGGACCACGTCACGATCACGTTCACCACGGAGAGCGGCTCGCGCTACACCCTCGTCGCCCGTCCCCTGATCAAGGTATTGGTCAGGGACAACACCGGCGAGGCGTGGAAGAGCGACGAGATCGAGGTCACCTTCACCTCGGTCCGCCTCCAGGACAAGGACGCTTTCGTGAAGTGGGAGACCACTGGCGTGAAGTCGTTCTACGTGGCGACCAACTGACCTTCTGGTCACTGCCCCTCAACAACACGGTTGAGGGGCTTCATTCATGGAAAGGGAAGACCCATGGGTAAAGGGAACGGCAACAACATGGACTACGCCGAGCTGGTCATCACGGCCTGCACCGGTGACACCGCGAAGGTCGTCTACGACGAGCCGGCGTTCCGAGACTCTCGGGCCAAGGCCAACATCGCGATGGCCAGCCTGTCGATGGTGGGTCTGGCTGGCCACCCGATCGGCGAGTACCAGGAGGGCAGCACCGCGCAGTACTTCGAGGGGATGCCCGAGTGGGCGCACCTGATGCGGGTGGAGATCAACAAGCTCAACCACCAGTCCGACAAGATCAGGCCGTACACGCAGCGTGAGTACACCTGCGACCACACCAAGGAGCCGGCATGACCACCTCCCTCGACGAGCGCCCCTTCAGCCCGGACACGAGGAAGACCGTGATGATCTCCACGTTCGTCGGCTGCCTCGGTCTGCTCCTGGTCGTCTTCGCGATGACTCTGGCCAACAGCCACAAGGACAAGCCGAAGGACTTCTCGGGCTTCGGCTGCAGCTACATCCAGACATCGCTCGACAACGGCGGCACGCTCAGCCGCCAGGACCAGCGCTGGTACAACCAGCACTGCTGATCTTGGGCGTCTCGGGACGCCCAGCCCCCCATCACACCGTGGTGGGGGTTTTTGTATGTCCACTCGAAAGGAATGAGATACACGATGTCGGTTCTCTCTCAGATCGAGATCCCCGAGGGCAAGCACGTCCTGAGGATCCTGGACAACAGTGGTGACTCCGTCATCACCTACGACCCGACGATCGAGGCCGAGGTGGCTGACGCCATGGCCAAGTTCGACGAGTCGATGTCGAAGGGCATGCGCGCCTTCGTCCTGCAGACCGAGTCCGGTGGCGAGGGCTACGTGACCCCGGTTCTGGACCCGCAGGAGCAGGTCCACGTGGTCGTCCAGCCGCAGTACGTCGGTGGCTGAGAAGTCCATCGCGGTTCAACGACGGGAGGCGGAGGAGCGTTCAGAAGCGCTCCTCCGCGCCGTCATCCCGGACCGCGACCTGCGATGGAAGGTCGAACGTAGTCCACTCGGGCGGGTCGTCAAGCGGCATCTGACCGGCGCAGAGTTCGTCGGCCAGTCCGGGCGATACCTCTACACGATCAGCTTCCACAGCACCAGCGAGAACATCGGTCGCAAGCACATCGAGACCGGTCGGAGTGGCGGCCTGTGTGGTGGCCCGTACGCCTGGGGCGACTACGTAGAGCCCAACCAAGGCCTCTACATGGGGGTCGGTCAGAACAGTTCATACAACAGAGCAGTCGAAGAAGCTCGTGCTCAGGGCACCCAGCCTCTGTCTCTACCGAGGTGGGACATCTGGCTGGGGCAGTACCTTGCTCTGAAGTACGACGAGAAGGTGTTCCTGCAACACGCGAACGCCTGGTGACCAGCAGGCGGCGGGTATGGCCCACTCCCCCGAGGGCCTAGACGAACGCCACCGTCCCCGCCGCCTGCCTGGCTGTGACAGGGGGTCATAGCTCATCGTTCACGACGCCTCCGGGGGGTGGAGTCGTGGGCGGTGAAGGGTGACCCCACATTCACCCCACACAGAAGGGAAGACCCATGCAAGGAGATCCATACCAGGTAGCGATGAGCTACTGCGACGGCCAGGTGCTCCTGCACGACCACGCGGACGTGCGCGAAGCGCTCCTGGACTACACCGACGCACTCCAGGAGGCCTTCGAGCCGACCCTGGGCGACCAGATCACCGCCGACGAGGGCCTCACGCCCTTGAAGGACCGCCGGCACGTCAGGCAGGTCACCTTCATGAAGTACGACGAGAAGGGCGTCCTGATCCGACACATCGACTCGGGAGTGATGAACGAGGACTGCTCGCATCGCACCGTCACCACCTGACATGGCAGGACCCCCAGAGGTCGGCATCTCTGGGGGTCCTGACTCACCATGAAAGGAATGAGAGGTCAGCCTATCTGATCTCTCATAGAGGGGTCATCCGAAGGGGAAGCGGGTGGCCCCTCGCCCGACTCCGGACTGCGCGATCGTTCCTCCCTGCTGAGGGGGAGGGAGGAACGTTCGAGCCGTCCGGCTCAACCTCGCTGGGGACCCCGATCGGGGGACGGGGTCCTCAGCACTACACATCGAGAAGAGGAACGACATGACCAAGACATCCGTCAAGGCCAAGATCAGAACCGATCCTGAGAACCCGTACAACACCGGCAACTGGTGCTGGAAGGTAGTCGCCTGCGGCTACTGCGGAGCTCAGATCGGTCAGTACTGCGTCGTCAGAGGCACGAACCGGATGGCGCAGTCCGTTCATGACGTGCGGTTCGACATGCGACGCGCGGCGTACGACGCCTGGGAGAAGGGCCGCAAGCACGGTCAGCGCGAGGTCGCTGACGCACTGGCTCCGATCATCACCGCCTACCAGGACCGCAAGGCCACGATCACTGAGGTAAAGGCGGGCTAGATGGAGTTCGACAGCCAGATGATCGACGGGAACGAGTTCCTCATCAAGAAGGAGCTCGTTGTCGCCCGCGAGCAGGTAGAGCCGCACGAGTGCGTCTGCCTGCTCATCAAGGGACCTCCCCAGACCCCGGAAGCGGTCGAGGTTCTGGAGAAGGCTGCTGAGGCCGCTGGCATCCCACTGGATGTCGCGCACGACCTCTTCGACAACCGAGACAAGTGTCACCGCATGGTCGACAACCCCGACCAGGCGTTCTGTGACGGCTGCGAAGAAGCAGAGCACCACCTCGCCGGCAACCAGTTCGGCGGGGCCCGCAACATCCACAAGAAGGGCAAGGACGTATGAGCACTGTCAGCTGGTTGGAGCTTCTGCTCTTTCTCACCGTGACTGTCGGCACCCTCATGTATCACTTTGGGCGTGGGATCGGCAAAGAGCAGCAGAAGATCTACGTGGAGGCGCGGCAGGCCTCCATGAGGCGACACCCAAGCAACCACATCAGAGTCATCAAGTAGTAGCATCCGATCAGATACACCACACCATGAAAGGTTCAGCAATGCCCAACAGGAGAGACCCGAAGGTCCAGCACACCGCCAGCCTCCACGAGAACGCCGTTCAGGCGATCGCGGAGGGCAAGGTGGCACGTATCCCCAGGACGACCCGGAGAGACGCTCAGAACCGCTCTCAGGCCGTCCACACGCACATCCGATGGCCGGCGGAGATGTGGGCACTGGCCCAGGCTGCCGTACGACCGGGAGAGCGTCTGGTGATCGTCAGCCAGACCGAGGCTCGGACGGTGTACATCCAATGAGCCAGAAGCCGGAAGAGGAAGACGAAGAGCAGCAGCAAAGCATCGCTGCCGTCGCTCGCAAGGCATGGGGCGCTGGGCACCGCGACCGGGATTCCGATCACTTCGAGGATCCCGCCTTCCGCGGTGTACGTCCGGGCGGTAACGCCAAGCCCGGCGGTGCCCAGACCGTCAAGCCGGAAGACACAGTCGGATCCATGGACCTGTGCTGGTGCGGTCTGCCGTTCGACCATGACTGGCCGGGCAAGAACGCCAACCCGCCACTCCGACACCCCCGCAACCCCGACACACTCATCAAGGAAGAGACCATGGCTACAGCCGCAGCACCACCCACAGAGGAACAGCCGCGGATCGAACGGCGAGCACTCCGCGCTTACCACGCGGATCTCGCCGATGTGATCCTGACCGCGGTCAACGAGTACCACGTCAAGTACCGGATCACTCCGCACAGCGTGATCCTGTTCCCGCCTGACCAGTCCAAGCCGTACGCGATCAACGCCAGGAACAGCGACCGTCAGGTCAAGGGCGCTCGGATCTGGATGGCCAAGCACTGCGTGCCGCTGGACCAGCCGATCAAGCAGGCCGCGCGACCAGCACCGTCTACCAAGCCGGTCGACGAAGCCACCGTCAAGGAGCTGGCGGAGGCGCTCAACAGTCCGGAGCATCTGCACGACGAGCCGGCAAAGACGGAGGCGCAGGCTGACCCTCCTCAGCAGCCTTCGCCGACCATGGTTGCCACCAAGAAGACAGCCGCCAAGGCTGCGCCGGCTAATCCACAGCCTGTGGACAAGCCTGTGGAGGAACCCACAGCAGCCGACTTCGCCGGCGTCCAGGGTGTGCAGCCTTCGGACGTGGCAGACGCTGAGGGGTGGATGCCCTACATCAAGAGCAAGTCCAAGGAAGCACACCCGCACATGCTCATCAACGCCGAGGGCAAGGTGAAGTGCAAGCTGTGCGGCGACATCCTCCCTGGACGGAAGAGCGTCGCCGGCCATCTCCGCACCCACCACAGCGACACCACCACGCTGTGGGGTCCGCAGGCCAAGGAGAAGGCGGTCACCACCTACTTCACCAACAAGGCCAAGGGCCAGGTGGAGGAGGCGATCGGCATCCTCCAGAACGCGATGGGGATCGAGCCTCCGAAGGTCGACACCTCCGAGATGGAGGCGGAGATCAAGGCTCTGAGGACTCAGGTCAAGGAACTCAGCGGTGGGTCCGCTGAGGTCAAGGCGCTCACCAAGGAGAACGAGCAGTTGACCGCCAAGAACGCCGAGCTCACCACCAAGCTCGCCGACCTCGAAGCCAAGCAGGCCCTCCTCCGGGAGACGCTGGGCCTGTAATCAGATCTGGAGTCCCTGCCCTTTTGACCAGGGCAGGGGCTCCTCTATGTGAAGGGAAGACATAGTCATGACCACGCGATTGGCAGTCAGACCGATCGACGCAGATGCAGATCTGCTCGCTCTGATCCGCGAGCTCGAACTTCTCAACAACATTCCAGAGAACTCTGGAATGCGAGTACCGCTGCATTACCACCACACCAGAGATGAGCTCGTCGCGCACATCAGGATCCTGGAACGGATGCTGTCGTCTCGCACCAGAGCTGCGCAGAGACAAGCGATCGAGACCCAGCAGTGGGAGAGACGTACAGGTCGCACCTACCCAACCCAACGCAAGGCAGTACCTGAAAGGAACGGAACCATGACCACACGACGTACTCGAACGAAGGTGAAGGACAGGCCGGACACATCCAGTTTCCAGGCCTTCCTCGACACCGCTCAGGAAGAGCCCGAGAAGATCACCCTGGGTAGCGAGAAGATCACCCTGGGCAAGACCCACATCGTCGATCCCTGCATGCTCGACAGTGAGCACGAGATCGACATCACTCCGAAGGTCAGGCTGCAGCCACGTAGGCAGCAGAAGATCAGCCTGACTCAGCCGAAGATCACTCTGGCTCCGGCAACCCCGCCGGTAGTCGACATCCCGGCACCAGCAGCGTTCGACATCCCTGCGCCGGCAGTGTTCGACATCCCAGCAGCGGAGACTGGAACGGAGCTGCTCGCGCCGTACGCCAGGCACGCGGCGACGACTGAGGGTGAGCTCGCGATGCAGCTCGACACGATCGGGCTGCGGCTGGCTCCGCAGACTGAGCTGCCGTTCATGCTGTCCAAGATCCTGGATCGGGACAGCGACGAGTACAAGCGGAACCGGTACCAGGTCGGCGTGTACATCATCAGCGAGATGAACGAGATGGGCTGGTGGATCCCGCGCTACATCGGGATGTCCACCGACCTCTCCACCCGTCTCTCGACGTACGCCAGTGGGAGGAAGGGGAACCCGGTCGACCGAGTAGCCGAGCAGCACCTGTGGTCCGCCTCTGAGCACGAGCGGAAGGTCTACGACCGGAAGCCGGAGAAAGTGCGTCGGGAGTGGCACCAGGCCTGGATGGACAAGCGCAACTTCCAGGTCACGGTGGCTCCCACCGACACCCTGCTGACCGCTCGCCGGCTGGAGTTGACCTTGATCCGCATCCACGAGGGGCTCGGCCTGCCCTTGTGGAACAAGATCAAGTACGGCACCACGACGATCGAGCCCTTCCCAGGTCCGGTGGTCCTCTAATGCCCGAGCAGGAGTTCAAGCAGGCCAGATGCGCTGTGGACGTGCTGGCTGGGGTGCTACCTGGCACACCCGAAGACGAGTTCACTCGCCGGTTCTTCATCACCAGCGAGGAGTGGCACGCCGACGAGGGCAAGAACCAGGCAGAGCTCCTCTCCGACCTGGCCGGCAAGGCGACCGCGTGGGCGACCTACATCATGCTCCAGCCCGACCGGTTCAACTGGGTCAAGCTGGAGTGGGTGTGGTTCTGATGTGTGAGGAAGGCACCCCACACCTGATCTGGTACGACCACGCCTCGAAGCTCAGCTTCGAGTGGGACGGGAACGGCGAGATCAAGGTCAGCAACGGCGACTCGTTCAAGGTCGACGGCACGGTGGGGGTCAGGAACGCCTCCATCTCCCGCTGGCTGAAGTGGTTCGAGCTGGTCTGCCACAACTACACCCGGACTCTGGTGAAGGAGTGATCTACGAAGTGGTTCAGGCCCAAGACGCAGACGGTGTACCGCACTTCTGCTACCACGACCCATCCACTGGTCTGTCCTTCGTCTGGGACGGCCTAGCCCTGGAGATCGACGTCAGTCAGGACGGCCAGCCCTGCGGCCAGATCCCCCTTCCAGTCGGCACCCACAGCGCCGCTCGCAACCCCGCGCGGTGGCTGGCTCAGTTCGAGGTCCACTGCCAGATCTACATCAAGGAGAAGTCGTATGAAGTTGCTCTTGCTGGCCCTCGTGCTGGTGATCCCGTTCGTCGTGGGATACCTGGTCGGGAAGGCCAGACAGCCGGCACCACCGGACCAGGCGAGTCTGCTGAGGGAGCTGAACAAGCTCCGTGAGACTCAGCGCCACCTGATGTTGGAGGCCGCGAAGCACGCCACTCTGGGCGATGACTTCGCGGTCATCGCGTTGGGGATCATCTCCGACGAGGAGACCCGCCATGAGTGACTGCAAGAAGTGCAGGTACCAGCGCGAGGGGAAGTGGGATGGCGCAGCCAGCGTCAACCATGACCCGGACTGCCCGGTCCTGGAGGTCAACGCTCAGGTGGTCGTCTGGCAGGCCACCGACGAGTACCACGAGTGGGAGATCGACGTCACCACTCTGGCGACCAACCGGTTCCGCGGAGAGCTGGTGGTCAAGCGGGCAGAGGACGGCAAGGAGATCCTCCGCGAGGAGGTGCCGGTCTCCGATGGCAACCCCATCGCCCACCAGCACGACGTGAACCTCTGGGGCCAGATGGCGCTGGGGGCGATCGACCACTTCAACGCCCAGAAGGAGACGACGCATGACAGCGGCGTATGAGTACGTGCACTACACACCGCTGACCGTCCGCCGGCGGGACTTCATCCTGGAGAAACTCGCCAGACCCACGTCGGAGAGCTGGATTCGGATCTCCTCTCAGGAGTTCAACGACTTCGGCGGTCAGGCCTTCTTCGAGGGAACTGAGATCCAGTTCATGCACGACAGCGGATGGTTCACCACCTCGGAGAGCAAGGGCTGGGATGGCCCGAAACGGAAGGTCCTCTTGGACGTCAAGATCATCGTCCACGGCGGCAAGGGCTGGGCTCCGTACCGGTACAGCTACACCAGCACCACCAGCACCAACTACACGATGACCATCAGCACCAACACCTTGATGTCTGGCGGTCAACCACCACTGGAAGGGAAGACAGAGATGGAACACCACATCGAACGATCGAAACTGATCGACGTCGTGACCAAGAACAAGGAGGCCTACGACCTCGTGCTGAAGCGAGCGCAGGCTCTCTACCGCGACGAGATCGAGAAGAAGACCGAGCTCCACGTCCAGGGCCAGATCGGCGTGGGCGGGATCAAGGTCGAGGACAAGGACGGGACGATCTCCATCCCGACTGACATGTCGGACACCTTCGACAAGCAGCTCCGGGCGCTGGACCTGGACTCCCGCGACGTGATCATCCTGGACGACGACGAGTACCTGGTCTGGGTCGAGGGTCAGTCCACCAACATCGCCAACCTCGGGGCGGTGGCGAAGAGGCTGGAGGAGCTGCCGTGAAGGTCTACGACCGCGAGGGCAACGTCATCGAGATCCTCGACTACAACGGCACTGTGCTGAACGAGCAGGCTCGCAGTGCGCGGGTCCTGGAGCGCAGGACCGGCCAGTTCCGGATGGGGCCGGTCCTGTTCTGGTCTGGCTGGAGTGCCGTGATCCTCGGTTGGCTCGGCACTGCTCTGCTGCTGACCATGTCCATGCTGTTCTGGGCCGGCAACCATGAGAGCCCGGCCTGGGCATCCGGGTTCGGTGGCGTCTTCCTCGGAGTCGCCACCTTCTTCGGGATGATGGGGATGGTCCTCTACTACAACAAGCACGGCATCCCGAAGCGGCTGAAGGAGAAGCCGGTCGAGATGTACTGCAAGTCCTGCCAGCAGAAGCTGGAGGAGGAGCTGGAGATCGGCCAGCAGCAGCGGGCCGAGGAGCTCCTCACCGAGCTGGCGACGCTGGGCTACGGAATCCCCGCCATCGAGGCACCGCGAGATGAGGAACCAGCCGGTTGGACTCCTCCTGAGGAGCCTCCGTTCAACAGGGGGAAGCGGTGAGATTCCTCCGGGAGAAACCGGGCTACATCGTCATCGCAGGGCTGTCACTCATCGTGATAGCCCTTCTGCTTCTCTCCGGCTGTGGTGCTCAGAAGGCACAGGAGCCGTTCAAGGACGCGAAGCGGGGGACCACCAACTCCTCGCCCGCGGACACCATCGAGATGCCTGACGGCTTCTCGAACGTGGCCACGAAGTGTGACCACGGCAACCGGATCTACGTCATCTTCAAGTCGGACTCCAGCTACGGCTCTGTAGCTGTGGTCCCCAACGCACCAGATTGTGAGAACCAGTGAGCAAGACTGCACACGTCTACAACGACAGAGAGGCCAAGCTCGGCGACAGAGTGATCGGCCTCTGCGGCAAGGACTTCAAGATCAAGGTCGCGCTCTGGGCTGACCTGCCCAAGGACTACCCGATCTGCCGCGACTGCGTGGACACCGCGCTCGGGGCCCTGAAGGAGGCCGACCGGCTGATCGAGTCCACTCGGATGCGAATCGCTCTGCTGAAGTCCCGGTTCGATTCTCTGCACGAGGCTCTCGGCGAGGACCTGATCCTCGACGTGCTCGCCGAGACCGACCTGGCCTGGCAGGACGAGATGGCCATGCGGAACGCCCTGAAGGCCGAGAAGAAGCGGCTGAAGACTGCCTGCACCTGCGTCTGGACGTCCCAGGAGGTCTTCGAGGTCAACCCCGAGTGCCCGATCCACGGCGGCGAGGAGCCTCCGGAGATCGAGGAGGGCGCGGTCGGCATCGAGGATGTCGAGCTGCCTCCCGACCCGCCGGCGGTGACGGAGTGAAGCCCACCACGGTCTCCACGAGCGAGCTCCTGGAGAAGCTCCAGGAGAACCGGGCCAAGCACGTCGCCGAGTACAAGAAGGCTCGGAAGACCTGGCTGAAGAAGGCCATCAAGGAGCTCCGCAAGGTCGCTGACCGAGCGGAGAAGGACAAGAAGCTGAACGGTCAGAGCTTCTCCCCGCTCAGGGAGCTGCCGAAGCCGGTCAGCTACGTCCACTCCTACGACGTGATGATCGCTCGCCTCAACGCTGAGGTGAACGACCAGGTCGAGCTCGACGAGCGCGACTTCAACGCCTACTGGCTGGACAACTGGGATTGGTCGGGAGCATTCGTCGGCACGACCGCCCTCTACAACGGATAGGAATCCAACACACATGAACAAGATGAAGAAGGCCGCCCTCGCACTGGTCGGGGGCGGCCTCGTGATCGGAATGAGTGGCTGCGGATACAACGTCCCCAGCGACATGGTCGCCGTGCACGTCAAGAGCGGCCCGAACGACTCCAAGCAGGTCGTCGGCTGTGTGCCCTCGGCCTCCCGGAAGCACTGGTGGTCGACCAACGACGACTACCCGCTCTTCCCCACCTCCGAGCGGGAGTGGGACGCCACCGGCCAGACCGGGAGCGACAGCAAGGACTTCACCTCGGTCACCAAGGACAAGGTGGTCATGAACATCCCGGTGACCATCCGGTTCACCCTGAAGACCGACTGCGACACGCTGGAGAAGTTCTACACCAGCTACGCACGTAGGTACGCGGTGCACTTCGACTCGGATGGCACCTACAACGACCAGTGGGAGACCCTGCTCCGGAAGCTGGTCGCTGACCCTGCCGACCAGACCCTGGACCGGATCGTCCAGCAGTTCAACTGGCAGAACGTCTGGAACGACCCGAAGACCAAGACCGACATCGAGCAGCAGATGAACGCCGCTCTCCAGTCGGACAACAGCCTGATGGTCCAGACCGCGAAGGGTCAGTACTTCGAGGGCATCTCAGTCCTGATCGGCACGCCGGCTCCGGAGAACTCGGAGCTCTCTGCCGCGGTGGCCTCTGAGCAGACCAACGTGGCCAAGTCCGAGGCCCTGCAGGCGCAGGCCAAGGCGGAGAAGGCCCAGGCCGAAGCGGAGACCGCAGTAGCCAAGGCGAACGCGGCCAAGCAGAGGGCCACCCTGGAGGGCTTCCAGCTGAAGGGCATGACGCCAGCACAGGCGCTCCGGGCGTACAACGAGAACCAGCTCATCGCCCAGGGCGGGAACCCGTACCAGCCGCAGTACATCGTCGGCGGAACGCTAGGAGCAGGCCAGTGATGAATCACTTCTTCGACACCATGCAGATGATCGGTTGGGCGATCATCGTCAACCTCGTGATGGAGGCGTACCACGCACGACGGGCCCAGGAAGACCTGGGTCAGTACGACGAAGGAATGGAGTAGAGAGATGAACGAGGGACTCGGCCCCGATTCGACGGGGTCTCTCTGGAAGAGGTTCGACAACACCTACCGCAGCTGGAGCACCACTCGGAAGCTGGTCACCTATCTGGTGGCCTTCCTGCTGATGACGGTGCTCTCGTTCGGTGCGTCGGCGCTGCTCGACAAGGCCAGCGCTCAGTGTGCGTTCAACGACCCGGACGGTAACTGCCTGACCACCCACCAGGTGGTGAAACGGTTCAAGTCCGGGAAGATCCACCACGCACACGGGTTCTCGCCGGCAGCGGCGTTCAAGAACCCACGGCACTTCCGGAAGGACGCCCACCACGCCATGGTGGTCTTCCTGAAGCATCACCCGAAGGTCGAGGGGATCCTGCGTGCGAAGTACCTGACCAAGGACCCGGGCTGTACCGACTACTGCCTGGCCTGGAAGGCGTACGGAGACCTGATGGCCCACAGCAACTGCGCTGCGGGCAGTCCGATCAGCATCAACCCAGCCACCTGCACGGCGTTCGAGTCCGGACACCGAAAGGCAGTGGAGCGCGGGATCACCGTGGCCTACTGCGGCGGTGCGCTGGTGCTCGGTGCAGTCGGCGCGTTCTCCACTGATGGAGTGGCTGCCCCAGCAGCCGCCACCATCTACGGCGGCATCGGGTGTGGATGGGGCTTCTTCGAGAGCTTCTTCGACTGATGATCTGGGTGCTCGTGCTCCTGCCCCACTCCAACTTCGGCTTCCGGGTCGAGAAGGGAGTGGTGGTAGAGGCACCACCTCTCGCTGACTGGGCCCTTGGCATGTCAGCAGTCCGTGTTCTCAGCTACTACCTGGCCCGAGGGGCGAAGTTCGCTCGGGTCAACCTGAACTGAAGGGAAGACATGAAACTGAAAGTTCAACTCGAAGACGAAGAAGTCGTCGAGGACTGGTCGGAGTTCCGCGACGTCTTCGAGGCAGCCGCCCAGGAGGTCGGTCTCGGCATCTCGATCATCATCCACACCGACGAGGAGCTCGAATGAGCGACCACGAGCACGAAGCGCACCCGCTGATGGTGATGCTGTTCAGTCAGCAGTCCTTCGTGGGGGACGCCGAGAAGGTCGAGAACGAGATCATGCCGCTCGAAGAGCAGCTCGCGTTCAGCGCAGGTGACTGCGCGATCGTCGCTCAGGCCAACACCCAACTGGAGAACGACCTCGTGTTCGTGAAGGCGCTCGACGCCAGCGCACACGAGGCCACCTTCCCGGACTGGTCCGAGCGGGAGATGAACTCGTTCGTGCTCTGCCAGTTCTTCTCCGCCGCCGATCCCGACGACAGCATCGGCTGGTTCAGCCGGCTGAAGCTGATGCCGATCAAGGCGTACCGGTACAAGGAGGCCCGGACCTGGAAGAAGAAGGGCTTTCCCACCGAGATGCCGGAGTGGATCCTGCGGTGCCACGACAAGTACACCGAGGCGCTGTCTCAGCACTCACCAGAGACGGTTCCTCGCTCCGTGCACTGCCCGAACTGCAACTCCACCGATGTCGAGATCGACGTCGTCCGGAAGCTGCAGTACAGGAGCCGGGTCGGCTCTCTGACGATCGACGGGCACGAGTTCTACGTGCCGGTCACCGAACCTGAGGAGACCTCGACCCACGTCGCAAGACTGCATTGCAAGAGCTGTGACTCGAAGGCCGATCTCGGCGACGAGGAGTGGCAGCTCCCAGGGATCTCCAACTAGCCCTGGACTGTATGTAGTGTTTGTGATACAATAGACACGTACCCGAGCGACTGCATGTGCTCAGGTACCAGCCCTCACAGCTCCGATAGCTGTGGGGGCTTTTTGCATGTCCGCACAACTCACAGAAGGACAGACTCATGTCTACTGCAACATCTGAACGTCCCGTGGTGGTGACCACCACCGCAGAGATCGCGACCACCGAGGACAACATCTCGTGGATCGCGGGCGCGAAGGACACCACTGTCCGCGCCGCCAAGACCGGCTGGAGCTGGTTCACCAGGGCCATGAACTGGATCGCCGACGCCGCCGTCGAGGTCTACGACTGGATCGAGGACAAGGTGGTCCGGGGCTCCAAGTGGCTCTGGGCCAAGACCAAGAACGGAGGGGCCCGTTCCAAGCGGTGGTGGATCGCCTCGTGGAACTGGATCGCGGATGGTCTGATCGCCGGCTGGAGCTACGTCAGCCCGGCTCTGTACTGGGCCAGCACGCCGGTCCGGTTCGCTCTCGGTGCCATCTTC
>Ga0247682_1000296_pt1 | contig 15678 bp, 36 predicted proteins | sample CNK23_metaG_FD_190130 | JGI IMG/M metagenome (GOLD analysis project Ga0247682, IMG submission 190130) | Soil microbial communities from Purdue University Martell Research Forest, Indiana, United States - CNK23 | ecosystem: Environmental > Terrestrial > Soil > Temperate forest > Bulk soil...
AAAATCACATTCAACATACCCAGCCAAGGTGAGCAATTTCACAGCCATGAGCGATTTCGCACGGAGATTTCCACAGAATGCGAGTACAATGCGCGTATGTTGTTGTCTGCCATGTACTTCGTTGCCCAACTAGCGTGCCTAGCCGTACTGGTATCGCGAAAGTACGCTCGCATCTGGCCCGTGTTTGTTGCACTTCAGGGGCTCATCGCGTTCCAGGCCGGCATGCGGCTGTACATGATCGCAAGCGGTTTAGACGCTCGTGCCGACTGGGTGCAACTCTGGCTACCAGGCGAAGCGCTGCTGCTCATTGCGGCAATTGCGGCAACAACGGAATCGCTGTGGAAATCCCTGAGGGAAATCCCGCGATCGCGACCTCAGATTTTCTTCGGGTTGTGCTTTGGGATTCCTCTCGCAACTTCCTGCATCGTGGACGTTTGGCCGAGCGGTGATTGGTACTCGAGGTTTCTGGTTTTGAGGGCCGACATTTTCCTCATGCTGGCATTGCTGGCATTCGTCGGATTCTGGGGTGCGCTCCACTATGCGCAGCAGCTCCCCCGGGTCGCTCGCATGCACGCCGGCCTGCTCGCTGCGCTCTTCGGCGGCCACGTCATCATGGTCGACTGGTCGCAGTGGGGACGGAGTAATCTCAACTACCGCATGTGGGCCGCGCTATGCTGCGTCGGATGGATCATAAACTGCCAATTTCTCCGTTCCGAATTCGCATCAATAGATCGAAGATTTGCTGATGCCGCTGCTCGGCTGAGCGCCTATCGTCAGCAGCTTCCCGGCGCAGCTCTGCATGATCTTTTTCCAGCGTCGACAGTCGGTCGAGGACGCTAGCATCCGCAGTTACACCCACTGTGGGCCTCCGTTCTTTCATCGACTTCACCACTCCCCATGCGGCGCTGGCAAATGACAGCACCGCTGCCGCCAACCTCCACCCCGACGTTGGCTCATGATCCCCGTTGGCCATTGATTATTCCTCGGTATCAGGCGGCCCACCTGGCTTCTTCGTGGTCGCCGCGTCCTCGTCTTCGAGCGGCGTAATCGGGCTCTTCGGTGGCTCTGGTGCGGTCGGCGGCAGCGGGTGTTTCGGGTGCTTGCTCATGGCGGGAATTATCGCACATGGAACCGATGCGTGTAGAATCATGAAAGCATGGCGTCCTTGGCTAAACAGCGCATTGACAAAGCTGTACATCAGGCCCGATTTCTCTCGGCATACGAATCGTGCGCCGACATCTGCCTGGCTGCGCGATGGGCCAAGGTCTCTCGTACGGCCCACTACCAATGGCTCAACACCGATCCGACTTATGCTGACAGATTCGCCGCTGCGGGTCGCCGCTGCGTAGACGTGTTCATCTCCGAAGGCGTTAGGAGAGCAGTGCGCGGTGTAGATAAGCCGGTGTTCTACAAAGGGAAAATTGTGGGCAAGATTAACGAGAGATCCGATGCTCTGCTACTGGCATTCCTGAAAGCAAAGGTCCCGGAATTCAAAGAAAAGGAAAAAGAGTCGTCGGTCCCTAATTCATCAAATAGCATCACGTTCATTCTCCAAATGATCATGCAGGAACTGGCCGATGCCCCTATCGAGATTCGCAATCGATTAGGACAACGGTTGATGGCTCTCAGTGCACCCGCATCATCTGATTGAACTCGCGATTGCCGCCGATCCAGCGCTGATAATGGATCTCATCGGCAAGCCCGGTGATGAATGGCAAAAGCGCCTACTTCGCAAGCGCTACATGCGGATGCTGCTCTGCTGTTCGCGCCAAGCCGGCAAGTCCACGGTGACCGCATGCTTTGCATTGATCGAGGCTATCTGTTGTGCTCCAATTCTCATACTGGTCATCTGCCCAGCGGCCCGACAGTCGAAAGAGTTTCTGCGGAACGTCTCGCGATTTCGAAAGAAACTGGGCGTCAAAATCACGCAAGAGTCCACCGCGCATATAGAGTTTGCGAACGGATCGCGCGTCATCGCGTTGCCATCCGAAGAGGAAACCATTCGCGGATTTTCGGAGGTTGGGCTGTTGATTCTTGACGAGGCATCACGCATCCCGGACGAACTCTACAACTCCGTGAAGCCAATGCTCGCGGTGAGCAACGGTCGCATTGCAGTCCTGTCCACGCCATACGGCAAGCGCGGATTCTTCCACAAGGAATGGACCACTGGCGAGGATTGGGAGCGCGTGATGGTCACCGCAGAACAATGTCCGCGCATCACGAAAGAGTTTCTCGACAAAGAGCGCCGCGACCTGGGCGCGATCTTTTTTCGACAGGAGTACATGTGCGAGTTCGCGGAGTTGACCAATGCGGTGTTTTCATTTGACGATGTGCAGGCCGCGATGTCGCACGACGTGAAGCCGCTGTTCGGTGTGTCGATGGAATCGGACGCCATCAGTGATAAAGTGAAACCGTTATTCCAATGAGCCTCTACGTCGCATCTCTCGACCTCGGACAAATCAACGACTACGCCGCTCTCGTCATTACGCAGGCACGCGGCACGATGGCGAAGTATACGATCACCGAACCTCATCCAGAGATAGGCTTGCCGTGGGATGTCGACCGCTACGTTGAGACAATGCCGCTGACGCAGCTTGACGTCATCCACGCTGAGCGCTTCCCGTTGGGCACCAAGTACGCCGTGGTCGCGAGCGAGATGGCAAAGCGCATCGAGAAGATTCCGAAGCCACGCTACTTCGTGCTTGACCAGACTGGCGTGGGACAGGGCGCTATCGAATTCTTCACGTACCTTTCGCCGATCGGAATCGTCTTCACTGCGGGGCAAAAGGAAAGCTCAGAGCAGGACATCTACGGGCAGATGAGCTTCAATGTTCCGAAGCGCAATCTCGTGTCTGCCGCCCAGGTGCTGCTTCAGAACCACATCATGAAGATTGCTGCGGATCTTCCTTTCGCCAGCGTGCTCGCAAAAGAGTTGACTGCGTTCAAAATGAAGATCTCGCTCGCGGGCCACGACACATACGAAGCTTGGCGCGAGCGCGACCACGATGATTTGGTGAACGCTCTGGCAATGGCGTGCTGGATGTCGAACATGATCATCAGCACGAACGCGCTGGAGCAACTTGGCAGGCAGAGATGGGAAGAGCCGCCGGGCATCAGTCCCTACTGATCGCCAGCAAACGGTGCAGGAGGATCTGTCGGTGCACGTGAGTCCGTATTGAGTTTGCGCGGGATTTCCATCATATGCGTGCCGCGATTCTCGTTGGCGAATTCCCGAAGCGCGGTTTCGATCTGATCAGGCGGAATTGACGGTGGCCACTTCTCTCGGTTCACCATCCGCAGCCAAATATCAAAGTTCACAGCGCCTCGACTTCCGACATCCCCGTAGATGCTTCCGTTCATCGCCCCGACAGCGCAGGCCACCGTCCATGGATCTAGTTGCTTAACGATTTCCAGTGTTGTCATCGCTCTCCATCTCCATGCGCTCGTACCTCTCCACATTCTCCAGCAGCAAATCCAGCAGCCGCGCTTCCTTCTTCGTGAGCGTGCGGCGGTCGGCGGTTTCCATCAACTGCCCAGCCGTGCGCGCGATGGCGAATTGTGCGAGAGTCATCGGCCCAACCTCACCGAATGCAAGACGGCTTTAATCTGCAACTCTGGATCTCCTTCCGTCCATCCGCTTTTCCAGTGATCCATCAGAATCTGATAGAACGGCACGCGCTGCTCTGGCGTCAATTCGGACCAGCAATCTTCGCACAGTGGGAAGCATGCGCCGTGCGACTCAATACCTCGACCCTCGCATCCCTCCACATCGCACTGTCCGCCGACCTCGCGCAAGCAATATGGTGTTGAGTGGTGCTGTAGCCCGAGTTTCCCCGTGTAGTCTTGCCTCGGGCGAAATCCCCACGACCGCCCGCAGCGCGTGCACCAGCCGTTGGTGGTCCATATCTCACGAGTGAACGCGCCATTCTTCCAGCGCTCAAGCAAGACTGGTTCGGTGTCGGATGGTCTCGGCGGTACGGCTAGCATGCGTTCCTTTCTGGGGGCTGGCGTGTCGGGATGGACTCGAACCACCACCAGGCATGCAGTTAGCTTGGTCTCGTGCGCGCTCCACCACGCCACTTTGCTACCGCCGCAGCTTCGTAGGCTGCCGCTCTATCCAATTGAGCTACCGACACGTAATCACTTGGAGGCTGGCCCCGCGCCTTATCAGGTGGCCCCGTTCATGCGCAGCGTTACTGCCAGCCATACTCCGCAAGTTCCCTCGGCCATTGATCCGCGCCCTTCGCGAAGGCGGCAATCTTGCGGTTCAACATTCTGTCCCAACTGAACAGTTGAGAAAAGCATACCACCGCTTGACAACCTAACGCAACAGGATTACTGTAATCTGGTATGCCCAAACCGCAGGTGCGAAAGTTTGGGCGCGTCAAGCTCGCGACGTGCCCCAGATGTCGCGAGACGTGGACCATGCGCAAGGAGCGCCCAGTAAAATGTCCGAGATGCCAGACGAGCCTGAAGTAGAAGTGGAGTATGACAGTGGCCCGTTCTGCCGTCACTGGGCGGATCCTTACGATTGCGACTTGACATGCGCAACATGCGGCCACGAATGCAGGAACCACGAATACGGCGAGCCAGGCGAGTGTTTGATCGATGGATGCAAGTGCGAGGAATGGAATGGCGAATAGCGATCTAATGCCAAGCAAAGCTGAAGTGACGCGCGAGGATGGATGGTATTGGATAAGATTCGTTAGCTCATGCGATGATGCGTGGGCTGTTGCGTTGTGGATGAATCTAAAACCGGAGCCTCATTCAGTTGTAGACGATGGACAGTGGTGGGTTAATGCGTTAGGTCCCGGATGGAAACACACTCAAGTGTGCGTGCCGCTAGAGTGCGTCGCTGAGGTTGGTCCAAGGGCGCTGCGCCCACACGAACTCCTAAACCTATTTGTTGATCAACTCAAGAAACTTATCCCCAGTCAAGCATTATCGTCAGAAATCGGCGCGAGGATAACACGCGATGGCAAAGCCTAAAGTTGACGTGCGCCGATGGCCCGATGGACGCGCTGCGGTTGTGGTGGTTGAGTGCAAAGTGAAGCGCGGGGTGTGGCGACGGACCAGATTCGCGGTTACGGAGGAAAGCGATGCGAAGTGAGGCGGAGATTCGGCAGGCGTTGTCGCAGGTAATGGAAGTTGCGAAAAACGCGCACGACCATGGTGATTCCGACATGCAGCATAAGCTGGCCAGTATTCGCGGAGTTCTTAATTGGGTAGTCTGCGAAGAATCTGGATTTGGTGACCTGTTGGAGGATTGGCGAAATATCGACAAGCGCCATGCGGCCCGCAAGAGGGCTCAGCGCCAATGAGCGAGCCGCTGGTGTGCGCCTTGATGCTCGTTAATAGCAGGCCCGCAATGACGTACCGGGCCATCGCGTCCTTTCGCGCGCAAACCTACAGCAATGCCGTGCTGGTCGTCTGGGATACTGGAGCGCAGCGCGTAGAGCCCAAGCAGGAGCCGTTCGACCGCGTGTGGTGGTGGACTGGCACGCCGAGGTCTATCGGAGCCATGCGAAACGACGCAATCGCGTGGGCGCTGAGCGGTCCGACGCCGCATCCTGACATCTTCGTGCACGCCGATTCGGACGACGTAATGCACAAGGACAGGCTGTCCGAGCAGGTTGCACTTCTTCAGTCATCGGGTGCCGAGGTAGTGGGGTATCGCGAGTGCGCGTTCTGGGACTCGCGCAAAGTCCAAGGTGGCGGCATTGCTGGTGCGTGGGTGCGCGGTCAGGCTGGCGAAGCTTGGATCTACCGCGCTCCCGACCCGAGGCACATCGTCGGCGCGAGCATGGCCTATACCCGCGCAACTTGGGAGCGCAATAAATTCCGCGACATCAATACCGGCGAGGATTACCACTTCGCAATGCGGTGCAATGTGGTGGGGGTGAGCGGGCTGAACGGCAATTACGAGCACACCAAAAACCCGCTGGACGGGAGTTGGGAGATGGAGCCCCGCCTAATCTGCGGTATCCACGGCAGCAACACCGCAGACTACAGCAAACTCAGCCGGCAGACGTGGCGCAGGGAGCCGGGTCTGGACCGGATCTGCGCGGAGAGGATGAAGTTATGAACTGTCAATTCGAGAACTGCAATCAAGAGGCTGGACACGATGGCCCTCACGGTCACTCCGTCGAAGGAGGTCGTCTGATATTCGCGCCGTTTGGCGGAGGCGAAGGCGAGGTGTCCGATTGGGAAGACTCTGGGGAGTTGTGCGATTGCTGCTCGTCGCCTATGCGATTACGGCGCTACCAAAATGGCGGAGGCCAATTTCAATGCATCGCAGATGGATGTGGGCAGGAGTGGATCGTAACCAAAGAAACGGTATCCTCCACCATCATCAACCGTCTTTATCCATCTAGCATGACTAAGGATTCAGCAATGTATGCAGAATTCCTTGACGACAAAGAAGGCCAGATTGCTAATTACGAGAAGTGGTCTAAGTTTGTTGGGGCGATGACTCCCGAAAGGGCGGCGGAGATAATCGAAGCCCGCAAGTGGCTAGCGTCAGAGCGGGAATCCCTGAAACCTCCAGGATTGATCGCCAAGCTGAAGCGATGGGTTGGAGCCAAATGAAAACCGAATCCGAAATCCGCGATTGCATCGCCATCTTGCGCGCGTTCGCGCTTGGGGAAGGTGCAGAAATACAGGCGCACGCTCTCCTGTGGGTGCTCGGCGAGTATCCGCCACAGCCGAGAGAGCGGCCCGCGCCGCCACCACCAGCCCCGCACATCGCTCAGCCGATGGGACCGGGCGGATTTGCGGTGCGGAACTTTCCGAACATGCGGACGAATAAGGAGGGAGAATAATGCAAAACCTGAGAATCGGCAATCTGATCAGAGGCGCTCAAGAGCGCGATGCTATCCATGTTGCGGTTGCTCCAGTGGAGGCGGCTGAGCAATTAAGCCCTGGATGGCACGTTGGGGTGAGCGAAGGCAAAGCAGACAGGCTTCGCAAAACCATCGGCATAGTGGACCCGTTCCTGCGGGAGCCAGTTCCTGCCGGTCGCAGGTTCTGGTTATTTCTGTATCCAGATACCATTACATCCCTGCGCCACGATTGGAGTCACCCAGAGTTCGGGCCATCATCTAAGGCCGAAGATGCGGACCCGATTGCGATTTCAGTGCTTCGGTCCTTCGCCGAGGAGATTGGGGAGGAATACGAAACCACTCTTGATTATTTGGCGCAGATGGCGGATCAGGGATATGTGGATGGGCGTTCAATCTATGACGCGATCCACGAAGAAGTTTGGGATGCGTACGAACGTCTGACGGGCACGAAGGTGGAGGAAAAGCACGGGTCTTTCTCGTGCTCATGCTAAATGATGAGAACCCCCTTGGCGTGCGCAATCTGCCTGGTGGAGGGAAGGCCAGAGATGTTGAAGCGCGCGGTGCAAGCCTTCTGCAATCAGACCTACCAAAACAAGCGGATGCTGCTGTTCGACACAAGCCCCGAGTTTCCGGATACAACGATCAACGAGGAGGATGTGTGGGGGATGTGGTCACCGCCAGCTGGCCGCTCGATTGGTGAGCTTCGCAATGATGCTATCGATACCACAAGCGCCGACATCATCTGCCACTTCGACTCGGACGACTGGTCAAGTCCTCGCCGCATCGAGGAACAGGTAGCGCTGCTGGAGTCTAGCGGAGCGGAGGCGGTGGGGTATCACGAAGCGATCTTCTGGGATGAGACGCTGGTTGGGCATATAGAGCACGCGGCGCGGTTTGAGATACGCGGCGGCGAGGCGGTAGAAATCGCTGCACCGGTCATGGACATCGGCGAAGCTTACCTCTACTACAACCCGCGCCCCAACTACGCCATTGGCGCATCGCTCGCGTACTGGCGGTCCACGTGGCAGCGCCGCCCATTCCCGCACCTTCCGATACCGGGCAACAGGCAGTCTGCTGGAGAGGACGCGGAGTGGCTGAAGGGCGTCAAGTGCGTGGCTGTGAGTTCGATAGGTGCTGACGTTCCGCTACCTGGATTGCCGGTCAACGATCTCGATCCGAGCCTGATCTGTTCGATTCATGGGCAAAATTCTCAAGCGTATGATTTGGCTTTAGCGTCGCCATACTTCAAGCGCGCCGCTTGGTTCGATGACTACTGCCGCGCTCAGATGCGGCTGGAGGGGAAATGACTACCGAGGAATTACTCACGGCACTGATGCGCTTGGGTTTCGCGATGCTCAAGCCGAACCCAATGAACAAGTTCGAGTTAACCATCGACCTCGGGCAATTGGGACAGTTGATGGTGTGGAGCCGGGATGGCAAGGAAATCATCACGATATTGGAAGATGGCGAATCCGCCATCACCATCCTAACCACCAACGATGCACTTCGTGTGCATTTGTCAGTTCTCGCCACGCTGGCTTTCGCGGGAGAGTTGCGGAAGATATGATCCACAACATCCTCGTATTCTCCGCTGGCGTGGCGTGCGGGCTTGGCATCGTCTTCGTGCTGATGATGTGGGCGAACACAGACAGGAGGCCGTGATGGAAAATCCAGAAATTGAGAACTTGGCGATATCTCTCGGGCTGAATCCGAAGGCCATCGAATCAATCAAGGTGGCCGTCTCGTTCAATGCCGATGGAGGATTCACTCTCTGCCATGTTGAGGTGGATATGATGCTGACGGCGGAGCAGCGCGCGGCGGTGGCCGCAGTGGTGATGGACAAGAACACCGTCAACTATGTCTACCTGACGACGCCGAACATTGGAGAGCGCAAATGAAGACGATGGAAGAGGCGTGCAGGAAGTTCGCGGCGGCTGGTGCGCTGACCTCGTACGATGGCGTCATGAAGCACGCCGCGATGTGCCAGGAGATCTTCAAGTCGCGTGCATGGAAGTGCCGCAGCCGACGAGGCTGATGATGGCGCTGGCGTTGGGAATAGCGATCGGGATTGAAATGGAGAAGGCGTGAATGGCGTGGCAGACTCAATGCTGTTCGATGAAAGATTACCAGTTCCTTCGGTGGATGCGCGGCCGGTTGATATACCAATACGGAGAAAACGCGGACGTAGACTTCGTTCAACGACTCGGACAGATCGCGGATGAGGTTGAGCGGCAGTATAGTTTGACCGATGGAGGAGATAAGTAATGCCGACCTGGCTGGCGATCCCTTCGGCGCGCCCCGTTGCCGAAGTCGAGGCGTGGGCTGCAAGATGGCACGCGCAAGGCTACCGCATCGCGCTGTGGCGAGACAGCGAAGAGGTGCCGGGGGCGGACTACTGCATCCGGGGCGAGTACCCCGGCTGGCCCGTCGCGAGTAACCGCTTGATTCAGGCGGTGCTCGCTGCTGATCCGTTGTGCGACTTCGTAGTTTGCGGGGGCGACGATACAAATCCTGATCCGAGCAAGACGGCGGATGAGATTTCGGCGGAATGCGGATTCCACTTCGGGGCTGTCAATGGCGACCCACTAGCCAGGAACACCTTCGGCGTCATGCAACCGACCGGAGACCGCTGGGGAGATGACGCCTATTCGCGCGCTCGCTGGCCCGACGCGCCTGCGATGATTGATCGCATCTGCGGCAGCCCGTGGATTGGTAGGGAATTCGCGCTGCGCATCAACGGCGGCAAAGGTCCGTGGTGGCCGGAATACCGACACAATTGGGCGGACGAGGAGTTGCAGTGCGTTGCGAAGTCGCTTGGCGTCTTGTGGCAACGGCGCGACCTCACGCACTACCACGACCACGCACGGCGCAATGGCGGCAAGTGGCAGGAGCACCAGCGCTGGTTTGACGCCGACTACACGCGCATGAAGCCGCTATTCGACCAGCGCAAGCGCGACGGGTTTCCGGGGAGCCAGCCGTTATGATTGCCAACAGAGATCCAGCCTGCCACGAAGCGACTGGGCTTTTCGATGTCGACGGCAATGTGCTATTTGAGGGCGATGTGGTGGTCAATCTCAACTGCATCTACACCGAAGAGGAACGTGCAGCAGCTCGGCGCGGCGATATCGATGAGATCTCCGAGGATGCCATCGGACCTGTTCTGTTCTGCGAAGACAGCACTGGCAAGCCGGGGTATTGGAGCGCTTGTGGAACTGGGATATGGCTGATGCCAGACGATCCAACCTACGGCGTGAAACTCATCAGGAGGGCATCATGAGAAAGATCGTAGTTTCATTCGGTGGCGTCAGTTATGATTCCACCCTGCGCCGCATCGCAGAAGACGCCCCGCGCTTCGGCGCAGATGAGGTATGGATCTATGATGAGCCTTGGCTGATGGCGCAGCCATTCTATCGCGACCACAAATACATGTGGGATCATCCCGGCCATCGCGGGCAGAAGATCGGCTTTGGCTGGTATGCCTTCAAGGCGTTCACTATCCTTCACGCCATGAAACACATGGCTGCTGGCGATCTCAAGCACCCGGAGGAGGGAGATGTTATTTGCTGGCTTGACGGGGACTGCTACCCTATCTCCGACTTCTCCATGCTATTCGACGCCTGCGTTCGTGAGCGCGGGTTCTTCTGCTTCGCGGCAGAGGGATGCTCGGATCAGCAGTGGGTGAAACGCGACGTTTGGGAAGCCGTGTTTCCGGAGGCGCTATCGCCGTCGCTGGGGTGTCCGATGGAGCAGTGGCAGCACGCCACCGCGCGATTCATGCTGTTTCAGAAAGGGCGCGCCGGCGTGAGCACGTTTCTGGAATCCTGGCAGAAGTTCAACGTGCAAAAGTGGCTAGCCACGCGCGACCCATCAATTGGCGGTCCAGAGTTTCCGGGCTTCGAGGAGAATCGAGGCGACCAGAGTATATTTTCGCTGCTGACGCACCAGTACGGCCTTCCGCTACACCGCGAGGCAGATGCGTTCGGCAACAACAGCGACCGGGACCGCGATCTGTATCCAAATCAGCTTTTCGAGCAGGTCTACTGCCAAGGCAATCGTGCGGACTTGAGCGGATCGAAGTACAGAAGGGGGCCGGGGATATGACGAGCGAACAGCAATCACAATTCAGCGGCTGGGCAAAAGTAGAAGTGATGGGCCACCAGTCGCACATCGGATATGTCAAGACAGAGGCGTACGGCGCGGCGGTCCTGTTCCGCATCGACAGCCCGGGCGCACCAGAGCGGGAGTATACGCTCGAAGCGCCAGAGTATGCCGAAGAGATAACGGGCGTGCGACGCTACTGCCCCAAGGGCACGGTCGTGAAGCGCAAGGAAAGGCCGCCTGTTAGCGTGCTGGTAGGCGCTGGCAGCATCTACCGCATCATCCCGTGCACCGAGGGCGTTGCCTTGCAAACGATAGAGCGCGAGCAGAGATCGGAACTGATGGTGGTTTCGTTGCCCGCTGGCGCCGCGTTGCCTGCGCCGGAGGTGATTCCGGAAGAGGACAGCCCTTTTGACGACAGCGACATTTGCATGGACTGCGGTAAGTCCGAGGAGTATTGCAGGTGCCTATGAGCAATTGCGTTCACGAGAACTTCAATGTCCATGCCGAGGTGGCCCGCATTGAGAAGTCCGAAACTGATAAGACCATCATCGCTTACCATGTTGACCTGAAGACGTGGTGCAGGGATTGTGGAAAGTCGTTTGAGTGGGTCGGACTCCCTAACGGATTCAGCCACTACCGCCCGACCGTTTCCATCGATGGACAGATCATGCATGCGCCGCTGATTCCTGCTGGGGGGCCTCAACCACCAGCGGGTCTCGCTGGATTCTCCGTGACGCATCTGGAGTTCCCAGATCAGGAGCCGACGAAACAATGACAGACACAAGCCAGAACGGCGAAGCGGCGATTGTGGCCTCGTGTTTCCCCGATGGCCACGTGGGGCTGGTGGTTGAGATAGGCGCGTGGTTTCCAGTCGAGTTCTCAAACTCCCGCGCCTGCATTGAGCGCGGATGGGATGCCGTGTTGGTGGAGTTCTCGCCGCTTGCGGTAGACAGGCAGGTGCGCGAGTACGGCTACAATGACCGCGTGCGCATCATCCAAGCGGCCATCACACCGAACGCTCGCCACGTGGAACGCTTCCATGTCACTGAGGACGCGCTCTCGTCTGATGATGAGACGCAGGTGGAGAAGTGGAAAGACCTGCGACCCGGCTACCATGGCGGGTTCTACGGGCATCTGTGGGTGCCGACGATGAGTTGGGACCAGTTGAAGGATCAATTCTTTCCGGAGCGCGTGCCGGACTTCGTTTCGGTCGATACGGAAAATTCAAGTCCAGATCTCTCTATCGTCATCATGCAAAGCGACTGGCGACCGCTTGTAATGTGCGTGGAGCACAACGGACGGAGCGTCGAAATTATGCAGGTAGCCAAGAAGCATGGATACAAAATGATTGAGATGAACTGCGAAAACATCATTCTGCAAAGGTAGACTCAATGCCGTTTACGCACTCCAATACCGCAGGCGTAATGAATGTCAAATATCGCCACGGGCTCAGCGGAACGCAAATTTATGATGTATGGTCCGCGACCCAGTGCGAGCCGTATCTGTTCCTTTTCAGAAGAAAGTGCGGAAAAGATGATTCCCGGCATCACGAATGTAAATCTTGATCTGACCACTAATTGTGATCAGAGATGTCCGAACTGCTGCGCGGCGGTTGGTTTAGGGCGCGTCCTCCAGCATCACCCATGGGAATACTTCGAGCGAGCGGCGAAGGTGCTGTATGGAATCGAGCGCGTGAATTGTACGGGCGGCGAGCCCACTTTCCACCCGCAGTTCGCGGAGTTCGTGCCGCGATTCAAGGAGCTATTCGGCTGCAAGGTTCTCGCGATGACCACCGATGGCTGGGGAGTGAACAAGCACTTCGATGTCATATCCGCGACCTTCGATGAGATTGACTTCAGCTACTATCACACGAACCCCGGCGCGCTCGCGATGATCAAGCACCTGATGCCGCACATCCGGCTCAACGTCTACGATGCAGGCCAGGGTGCTTCCAACTTCACCCCGCGCGATAAGATCGGCCCCGGTGGCGCATGCGAGCGCGCCTGGTGGCGCAGCGGCACGATAGCGTACGCAGACGGTCGCGTGCACGGCTGCTGCGTTGCGCCTGGGATCAAGCCTGATGGTGGGCTACTGACGATTGCGATGGAGAGCGCGATGGAGATACCGGACCCGCCATGTGCAAGCTGTTGGTGGTCGGAATGATTCCGCAATTCAAATGGAAAGCGATTGGCGGAATGCTGGTCGCGGACATCACTGCTATCGGCTCATTGAGTTTACTGGTCGGTCACCCAATCGGATGGTGGTCGCTGCTGGTCGGCGCGGTGGTGGGAGTCGTATTCAGCGTGCTGGGGATAGACACCGTAGCCATTCGCGAGCCAGAGCCGAAGTCTCCGTTCTGGTGGAAGGAGCCGTGGCGATGACGACGGAACGTGCTGCCATTTTAGTACTGCTGGCCTTGGCGATCTTTCAGATGCTGATGCTGTCGACGGCATTTCACAAGCTCGACAAGATAGAGCAGCGGCTAGATATGATCGAAGCCTATGGAAAGATGAGCGCGGATAAGAAATGAGCAAAATCGTATCGCTATTCGTCTACTGGTGGCACCTGTTCCGCCTTCAGATCAAGGCGGGTGCGGTGTGGGGCGTCACTGAGACTGGAACCATGAAGGACTGGGCTGCTGAGGTACGCGCCACTCCGCTGAAGTACGAACTGGAAAAACTGGAGCAAGAGCGCATTGCGATAACCGGGAAGGGCTTTTGATGAGCAAGATAGTCGCTATTCTCCCCTGCCGTAATTCTGGCTGGATTTTGGGGCTGAGTGCGCGCGCTCTGATGATGTGGTGCGATTCCATCGTCATATTGGATCACGCGAGCAACGACAGCACGCCGCAGATCATCACTGACCTGCGCGCCGAGTATTCGGGGCGCGTGGTTAATCTGCGCAAGGGAGATGCGGTGTGGGCGGAGATGTCGCATCGCAACACGCTGCTAGAGATTGCGCGCGAGGAGTTCTCGCCGTCGCACATCGTGATCATTGACGATGACGAGCTAATCGCAGGCAACCTCCTGCCGCGAATTCGCCAGATGGTTGAGGCGACTCCGCGCGGGGCCGTGCTGCAATTGCCGTGGGTGCAACTGAAGGGCAGCATCAACACCTACATCAGCAGTGGCATGTGGAGCCAGCAGTGCGCGTCTACGGCGTTTCCTGATGATCCGGCTTACTGCTGGGCGGCGCGAAACGGATACGACCATCATAATCGCCATCCGATGGGCAAGCCCCACGTACAGCACATGCCGCTCGGAAGGAACGCGAAGACTGGCGGCATCATGCACCTGCAGATGGCTTCAGATAAGCGGCTGCGGTACAAGCAAGCCCATTACGTGATGGCATGCGAGACCCTGCGATATCCAGGACGCAAGACTCCGCGGGAGCTGAACGCGATGTACGGCCCAACGGTCTACGCGCCCGGTTCAACGCTTTCGCTAGTCCCTGCGGAGTGGTGGAATGGATATGAGCACCTGATGAAATACTTGGATGTGGACGCCGAGCCGTGGCAGAAGTCCGAATGTCAGCGCCTATGGAAAGAGCACGGCCCCGAGAGGTTCGCCGGGCTGGATCTGTTCGGAGTGGAACTGTGAAAGCGTTAGCTCTTGTGGTCTGCGTGCTGGCGTGCTTGTACTTTAATGAAGGACATTGGGCTGAAGCTTTCTTTCTGATGCTCTGCGCATTTTGGCTTATGTATTTTTCTAAACAGAGAGAGAAAATATGAAGTTAGTGCCGCTCACGATTGCCGTTGTGCTCTTGGCAATTATGGAGTCTGCGAACATATGGCTACGACTGCGCGAATATCGCGCTCCGATCGGATCTCTGTCGTCCGATGATCGGCTATGCGGCGAGGCACGCGGATTCAGCCTAGAGGGGGACGGGGATAAACATCCCCTGGGATGGTCTGGAAGCGCTGCATGGGTACTCGTGAGGGCTGGAGACGGTAATCGCTCATATGTTAGGGTCGGCGGAGTGCGTGACGCAGGCATGCCAATCGCGGCTGGAGCTAGATTTTACTTTCCCACTAGCGATACTGGTAAATATGTGATACGCGATATTTACTGGAGTGCGGAACGCGGAGATTCCATGATCGCGTGTTGGAAGTAGCGACCCGCACGGCCTGCTGAAATTTGTGAAAGTGGAGATTAACAATGCCAACCGAAACGAAGACCGATAAACCCGAAACCAAACAAGCTGAGTTCACGCCGCGCAGATTGAAGTTAATCGTCGACAGCCCGCGCGGAAAGTACCTCGTTGACGCAGACACAGGCGAGGACCTGCGCTTGCCCATCATGAGCCTCAACGCGGAGATGTTCGGCGCGCAGGCCAACGTGCACGTGACGTTCGTTGTGGTGGCGGTGGAGAGGGAGGGAAAATGACAGTTGGCGAATTGAAAGCGATTGAGCCACTAGCGGAAGTCTGCGAGCTCAAACCGGGAGTGCGCTACATCGTGCAGTTGAGGGGGCGTGGCGCCAACAAGGAATCGGCAGCGAGGATAGCTGAAGGGCTCAAGGAAAGCGATCTGAGCTGCGTAGTGGTTGCTGGCGACATGACATTCTACGAGATCACCGATTAGCCATGCAGCAATACTCCCACGCCAAAGGCAACACGCCGGACAAGCTGACCGCCGCCGTCAACGTGCTGATGGCTGACGGCTGGCAACCGATCGGAAGCCCGCAAGAGGACATGACGCGCGGCATCTGGATACAGGCGATGGTGCGGAAGGCGC
>Ga0247682_1000304_pt1 | contig 15368 bp, 14 predicted proteins | sample CNK23_metaG_FD_190130 | JGI IMG/M metagenome (GOLD analysis project Ga0247682, IMG submission 190130) | Soil microbial communities from Purdue University Martell Research Forest, Indiana, United States - CNK23 | ecosystem: Environmental > Terrestrial > Soil > Temperate forest > Bulk soil...
TCATCCTCGACGAACTAGCCAGCCTGCAAAAATTGCCGCAACTGCACACTGCGGTTACTGAAAATCGCAAATCAAATAACCCGGTTATTCTCGGTTTTCAGGGACGCAGCCAGCTCGAAACGCGATACGGACATGAAGCAGAGGCCATGCTCTCGCAGCCAGCGACAAAAATCTTCCTCCGAACAAGCGAACCGCGTGCTGCGAAGTGGATTAGCGAAACGATTGGCGAAATCGAAATCGAACGGCTCAGAGAAAGCAGATCCACGGCGCACAACCCCAAGTACTCAACATCGAAGAGCTATAACCTGGACCGCCATGTCGAGCCGTTGGTTATGGCAAGCGAGATTACGGGCCTTGAGCCTCTAAATGGATTTCTTAAGAACGGCAATCTCGTAGTGCGGATGAGTTTTCCTTACATCGAACTACCGGAAAAACAGCCCAAGTTTATCGAGCGGCCTTCTCCAACGGCCTCACGCATCGCGCCAGGACTGTTGCCCCAAGAAAAGAAGGACGATCCTCCGGCCCAGAAAATTTCGCCTCAGGAAGTTAAACAAACTCGTCAGAAGCAGCTGAACCGTACCGAGCAGCAGCAACGATTCTTTGAGTAGGGATCGCATGCTAACTATTTCCAAGCCATTGAGCGCAGGTCAGGCTCGTTCCTATCACGCCGAAGAATTCGCCAACGCGAAGGACAACTACTACACGCAAGGAGAACAAGTTGTCGGCGAATGGCATGGCCGCTTGGCGGAAGAATGGGGACTGAAGGGCGAAGTTCGGGAACAACAGTTTCATCGGCTTAGCGAGGGTCAGCATCCGTTCACCGAAGAGCAATTAGTCCGACATCAGAGTCCGCGCGAATATGTGAATGAGCATGGCGAGAAAATAAAGACAATGGAACATCGCGCGGGCTGGGACGCTACGTTTTCAGCACCGAAGAGTGTTTCGTTAACCGCACTTGTGGGCGGCGATGAGCGTGTCCGCGATGCCCACCGAGAAAGTGTTTCGGTTGCCCTGGGCGAGATGGAGCGCTTTGTCCAGGCAAGGATGGGGAGCAATCTTCCCGCCGAGACTACAGGCAAATGGGTTGCAGCTAAGTTTGAACACGACAGCTCTCGCCCTGTGGACGGCTACGCAGCACCGCAGCTTCACACGCATGTCGTTTTCTTCAACGTCACCCAAACTGCGAACGGAGACTCGCGAGCACTGCAGCCAAGAGAACTTTACAAATCGCAGCAGTACGCGACAGCCATTTATCGCTCCGAACTTGCTGCCCGTCTCAAGGGTCTAGGGTACGAGGTAGAACGAGGGAAAAGTGGACAGCCGGAAATCAAGGGCTACAGCGCGGAATACTTGGAAGCGTCTAGTCCGCGACGCCGACAGATTGAAGAACATTTGGCTAGAACTAACCAAAGAGGGGCCGGAGCGGCGCAGATCGCTGCGCACCAGACTCGGGAAAGAAAACTTGAGACTTCCCATGAAGAAATGCAGGAGAGGCACAGAGTCTTAGCCACCAAGTTTGGTGGTCAGCCAGAACATATTGTTGAGGCTGCAAGGCGACGAGGCAACCAGCATAAGGCAGAACCAGACGAACGAATTGTGCGGCAAGCTCTCGCTTATTCGACTGACAGGAACCTAGAAAGGGAAGCGGTAGCCGATGAACGAGCGCTACTGCGCGACGCCTTGAGTCGCTCAATGGGCCAGGCAACGTTTGCAGAGGTAAAGTCGGGGCTCGAACGGAAAACTCAGGCCGGAGAACTGACGGAGCTACAGAAGTATTCAAACTCGCCAAGTCGAGAATTCACGACGAAGGCGATGCAGTCATACGAGCGGGAAACGATTCAAAGAATGCGAGAAGGACAGCATCAGTTTCCCGAAATCGAAGGCCAGCGGTCTCGTGACTCAATTGAGAGAGACTATCCTCATCTCAACGAAAGACAACGACAGGCGGTAACACAAATTCTGGCGAGCCGTGATCGAGTGATGGCTTTGGAGGGAGTCGCCGGAAGCGGTAAGACCACTTCCTTGACGGCAATTCGCGAGGCGGCAGAGCGTCACGGCTACAAGGTCGAGGGATTCGCGCCCACGTCACGAGCAGCGCAAAAACTCAGCGAATCGGGGATCGAGTCCAGCACACTACAAAGGTATTTGTCGTCGAACGCGGAATCCCAAACCACCGGGAAGAAGCTCTACGTTCTCGACGAGTCGAGCCTCGCAAGCACAAAGCAAATGAACGAATTTCTCAATCGAATGAGCGGAGAAGATCGGGTCTTGCTCGTCGGAGATACGCACCAACACCAAGCCGTTGAAGCTGGCCGCCCTTATCAGCAACTCAGGGAAGCTGGCATACAGACAGCTCGGCTGGACGAGATCGTCCGCCAAAGGGAACCGGCACTCAAAGAGGCGGTCGAGCAACTTTCGCGTGGCTCGGTCAAAGAAGCAATCGACAATCTCCGTTCTCAGGGCCGAGTGCACGAAGTTGGGGACCGTAACGAGCGCATGCTCAAAATTGCCGATGAATACGCAAGGAAGCCGACCGGAACTCTGGTGGTGTCACCAGACAATCAATCACGAAGAGAAATCAATGACCTGATCCACCGTAGGATGCAGGAGGCTGGGACGGTATCTAAGCAAGAACATAAACTCAACGTGTTAGTGCCCAGGCAGGAAGTAACGGGTGCCGACAGGCGTTGGTCCGGCCAGTACAATCCGGGCGATCTTGTGCGCTACACAAAAGGCTCTCGCGCTCACGGAATCAAGCCAGACGAATATGCGCGTGTGGAGCAATCGAATGAGAAGGAAAATCTCCTCACCGTTCGACGAGGGAACGGTGAACGGGTGAGCTACGACCCGCGCCGGTTGCATGGTGTCACGATATATCGAGAAGCCGAACGCACATTTAGCGAAGGCGACCGCGTCCAATTTACCGCGCCCAATAGAGAGCTTGGAGTTGCGAATCGGGAGCTAGGCACAATCGAACGGATCAACAGGGAAGGGGACGTTCGACTGCGGCTCGATTCAGGTCGAGTCACTCAATTCAATGTGAATAAGAATCCGCATCTCGACTATGGTTACGCAGTGACCAGTCACAGCAGCCAGGGGCAAACCGCAGACCGCGTACTAATCCACGTCGATACAAGCCAAGCAGGCGAAAAGCTAGTCAACCAGCGCTTGGCTTATGTCGCAGTGTCGCGAGGTCGGTACGACGCTCAAATCTACACGAACGATGCGCTTGAACTCCGTGATGCTCTCAGCAGGGATGTTTCCAAGTCTGTTGCATTGCAAGTGGATGCGAGCCTCAATCATGGAGGGGCCGAGCAATCAGTCGCGAGACAGAGTGACGCATCGAATCAGCCCATGAGAGCGAACGCTGGACACGGCCAGGCGGCGTCGCAGGCGCAAAGTCAGGGCCAAGGCCGATCATAACGTGAGATTCTTGAGTGCGCACTAGTTATCATCGTCTCGCCTTCTGTAATACTGCCGAATGATGATGTCGTCGCCTGTTTTTCTGTCTGAAAAGTCCACGATGTCCGTAACGATTTTGGGGCTGCAAACGATTGAAAAATTCTTCCCATCGGTGAACTGCACGTTGAAGAAGAAGTGTCCACTCTCGTATCCGTGCGAAATCCAGTCCACCTGTTTACCGTGGACCTCGGGATACCTGCGGCGCAGCTTTTCATGTTTCTTCTTGATTCGCTTGTCGAGACGCTTGTGTTCCGCTTCGCTAATCGGGGTAATAGGAGTGCTACCCACCCAGACAGTTTTCGGCTTCTTACTCATGATCTTGTTCCCTTCATTTTTCATGGTGCTGGTTGCGGCGGATACCTCGCCTCAGCAAGCGATCTACTTCGTCGATGATTTCGCCGACTCGAAGGCCATACCTGACTAGGCGTACCGCGTACAGCCGATCAGACTTGCTGAGCTGCCGTTCGAGTCCGATGCATTCTGAGAAATGAGCATCGTTTTCGCGCGCTTGGTATAGACGCCGGGCCAGCGTCCTCTCGCCCTTTGAGATGAGAAACGCGTACTCTCTTCGAACAGTCTTGTGCTCGTGCCACAGCGAGGCGAGCGCCGAGGCTAGATTCCGGGTCAGATTAGTTCTCACGCTTCCAACTCCACTCCGAAATCCTTGTCCAGCTTGCCTGACTTGACGTACTCACGAATCTTCGCTTTTGCCGCTTGAAGCATTGCCTCACCGATTTCGCGCTCGATTCGTCCGTTGAACTGCTTTCCGTGCTTTCGGGCAGCGGCCCGCGTCGACTTCCTGCACCAGACTTCGAAGCTGTACGTCGTGTGGGTGATTTTCATCGTGCACCTGCTACAATGTCCTCATTCAGATCAGTGAGTTCGTCAAAGAATCTCCCAACGGGATATTTCAGGCCGCAAGCAAGCCGAACGAGCTGACAAAGATCACCTCCGCTAGACACCTTTCCGCGCTCCACCGAAATGATGAACCGAAGCGGCAAACCAGAATTGCCAGCGAGTTGAATACGAGTCATGCCCTTGCTTTCCCGTATCCTGCGCACAACTATTCCCAATGTTCTGCCGAAGCGCATGGTCCTATTGCGATTCGCGTCTGGAGTGAGTGCTTCACGGAGGAGGACCTCCGCTTGTTCAATTGTCAGCCCGCATTCGAGTCGGGCTTTTTTCAGAGCCTGACCGAATGCTTTGCGAACTGGCTCGTCGCCCGGATATCCGGGCGGGTCTTTCTCGGGGATCATCTCTTGGCCTTCTTTCTCGGCTGCATACCGCCGTGAACATAGTCTTTCAGCACTTCGTACCTCTTGATGAGGCCCGTAATAAACGTCTCGGAATGCGGACCTCCCAACCGTCAAGCTAGGAGACCCGCCGACTAAGTTGCAACATACTCAGCAAACCGTTCGCTTTTGAGGACTCGTATTTCAGAAAGCCGCGAAAAAAGGGCTTTTTCAGGAAGCGATCACTGTCAAGTGAAAAGCAACTTTGTTCGCTTTCGGTGTCTTACCGCTGGGCCACGGGCTCTCCCTCAAAGGATTCGGGATGCTTCTGTCCCGAATTTTTGTCCTGAAATAAGGACAAGAAAGGTTGTCTGATCTAGTCGTTGAAGATTGTGCTACTCCGTAAGTCCCGCTAATTGTTTGGGTTAACGAAATCGCCGATTGTGGCGGATTGAAAGAAGCGAAGTTTTTGACAAGCATAGGTTGAACTGAACTAATATGCGGTCATCTCGGCTATTCCGAAGCCGCATTGTCGGTACGCGGGTGATGTAGAGGCCCGCCGCCATGTCGTTCTTCGATTCCTTTTACCGAATGCAAGTCTTTCGTGACCGGCACAATACAGCCCCTTTTTCTAGAAAACGTGGAGAATTCTTGGCTCACCTCAGGGAGCAGGGTTTCTCCGAAAGCGCACTGCATCAATATTCTTCTCATCTGCTGCACATAAACCGAATTCTCGGATTCACAGACAAGATGCGAGTCGTTACGCCGCAGGAACTTAGTTGGGCTGGGCGTAAGTGGGAAAAATATGAAGGGCCACTGCGAAACAGGCGTCCAGGCAAATACACATACGAGTTCTTCATGCGCCTTGCTCGTGGATGGCTTCGTTACAACGACTGCCTTGCTGGTCCTCTAAAAACACGCGTCAACGAGGAGCGACTTTGCGATTTCGAGCATAGGCTTAAGCATCGGTTCGGACTCGCACCTACCACGATCCAGACCAGGACGATGCACGTTTCTTTTTTTCTGACTTGGCTTGCAGAACGCCGGGTGCAGTTGCGCCACGTAACGATTCATCACGTCGAACGATATCTTGATGTAAAGCGCAGCAAAGGATGGGCGTTGGCGACTCAAGTCCTTGCCGCCAATTCTGTCCGAATGTTTCTCCGACACTCCGAGGAACGCGGATGGGTCAAGCCGGGTTTGTATCGCGCAGTGCCAACATTCCAGATGCCCAAGCATCAGTTTTCTCCCAAGGGCCCTTCATGGGATGGCGTCCAGCGAATCATTGCGTCGCTGCGGGACAAGACGCCGATTGAACTTAGAGACCGCGCCATCGTTTTGCTAATAGCTGTTTATGGCTTACGATACGGAGAAATTCGCGACCTTCGCCTTACCGATATTGACCTTGAACGCGGTGTCTTAACTGTTTTGCGAGGCAAGAATCGAAGGGCACAACGATTTCCTCTCGACCAAAAGAGCGCTTTCGCTTTGCGAAGGTACATCTGTGAGGCGCGGCCTCGCTGTGAAAGCCCATCGCTATTCCTCACATTTCTCATGCCACACCGGCCACTTTCTCACGGAACCGTATACGTAATTTGCAATCGTCTTTTCTGTCAAAACGCTGTCGACTCCCCGCGCAAAGGGCCGCACGCGCTCCGCCATGCCTGTGCCATGCGGCTTATGAAGACTGGTTCGACCCTTCGGGAAATTGCAACGTTCCTGGGACACAAAGATACATCTAGCGTCGGACAATACGCTCGATATGACTTGGAAAGTCTCCGCAAAGTCGCAAACTTCAGCCTTGAGGGATTGATGTGAGGATTAATCGATGCGTCGAGGCGTACATTGCGCGAAAGCGCGCGTCAGGATTCGACTATGTCGCGAGTGGAAAGGTCCTTTGGCGATTTGCTCGGTTTGTCGGAAACGCCCGGATTTCATCGATTAGCGAGCATCATATAAATCTCTTCTTAACACGGAACGCGATGTCAAATAATACCTGGCGTCGCTATGTCTCTTACCTCAGCAAGTTCTTCGTTTACTGGTACGCGCGTCGACAAATAGAGAACATTCCACAAGCCAAGCAGAAACCCGCCGTCAAAACTTCATTTTTCCCGTTTATTTACACACGTTCGGAGATTCGGAGCCTCATCGACGCGATCCCGCTGTGCCTACGATATTCGCGCTGCTCAATGGATGTAGACACGTTTCGAACGATCCTGCTTCTCGTATACGGAACGGGAATGCGAATCGGAGATGTGCTGCGGATTTTCGACTCTCACATCGACCTGAGGCAAAAAACCATCCACATTCAAGGTGCTCGCATTCAGTTATCGCGGGATATTCCCATCGGAACAGACGTTGAACGATTGTTGTTGCGGTACCTAAAGAAGACTCAACGAGCCAAGCTCGGTTCTGGGAAGCAACTGTTTCTAACCGTTGTAGGAAACCCTGTGCCCTATGCCGTCGTAAGGAATTCTTTTGTTCATCTTCGAAGACTAGCTGGTGTAACGCGGCCTTCGACTTCTTACCAACCGCGTATTCATGATCTGCGCCATTCTTTCGCCGTGCATTCAATCGCCAGTTGGGAGCAGGAAGGCCTGTCCCCTGAAAGGATGCTGCCGATACTTGCCGCATACATGGGCAACGTCAACCTTGAAGGTTTCGAACGATACCTCGAACTAGCGCCGTCTAGCTATAAGTCTCAATTAGATAGTCTGCGGGTTCGCCCACGGTTGCGCGCCTCGTCCAACAAAATCGCTCCATCTGTGCACCGCCCGAAAAACTCTCCCACTTGAGACGGCACTCTCCGCGCGTTTCGGCCTCGCTTGTCGGCTTGCTCAAACAAGTGGCCGCTCCGAGCTGCCCGCATTCCAGCTTGTCGATATCACAAGCTGACGGTCTCCACTAGCACGCCTCGCGCCACGAAAAGCTGTGTCACTCCGCGTGCCACCCGTTTCGACCTGAACGCAGACATCTCTTCGCTTTTGTTCTCTGTTTCGGGGATTGCTCCCTCTGCTGGCGGTGAAGGGAGCAAAAGCTCCCCGAAACAGGAGAACAAACATGAAAGTCGAGCAAGCAAAACAAATCGCCAACCGGGCAATCGAGCAATTGAGCAAAGCCCTGGAGAGGGGCCACAGTGAGGAGCTGAAGGAATGCCTGAGAGCAATGGCGCGATTCCATCGCTATAGCGCATACAACGTCATGCTGATCCTTTCGCAGCGGCCTACCGCTTCCCGCGTCGCGGGCTTTCACACCTGGCGCGAATTCGGACGCTTCGTTAAGAAAGGAGCCAAGGGCATTCTGATTCTTGCTCCCATCTTCCGAAAGAAGACCTCTGAGGAAAAGAGTAAGGAGGAGGCCTCGAATCGTCTTGTTGGCTTCCGCCCTGTCTATGTCTTCGACTTAACCGACACCGACGGAGAACCGCTTCCCGCGTTGGCTCAAACCCAGGGCGATCCTGCCGGGAATACGGAGCGCTTGAAGCAGTTCGTATCCAGTCGTGGAATTCAACTCGAATACTTGACCGACATCTATCCGGCCCTTGGCCTTTGCACACAAGGGAAAATCGTGTTGCTGCCTGGGCAGTCGCCCGCAGAAGAGTTCGCGACTTTGGCGCACGAGGTTGCGCACGCTCTTTTGCATCAACAAGAGCGCCGTTCCGAAGCCACGAAATGCGTCCGCGAAACGGAAGCGGAGGCCGTCGCCTTCGTTGTCTGCGAGTCTATCGGGCTGCAAGCGCGTTGCTCTGCGGACTACATCCAGCTTTATAACGGCAACAAGGAAACCCTTGCGGAGTCCCTTGAGCACGTGCAGCGGGCAAGCGCCGAAATTCTCGCGGCTATCGGCCTAACCGATTGAATGGGTTTTGGGGAGGCCCATTTAGCCGGGCCTCCCCATTTCTTTTTGACCCTCCACAGTTAGGATGGGCATATCCGCCTATAGGATTATTTCCTTGACTCTCACCAACGGAAGTAATACGTTGTCCCATAACAGGAGGATTGCGAGAAGCAGCTTATGTCTCTTACTGAACATGTTGGCCAACGAATTCGAGAGTTTCGCACCACCTATGGCGGCGGCACGGGCATATCCCAAGATGCGCTTTCGAAAGCCCTTGGAGTTGCCCCCAATACGGTGTCACGTTGGGAAACGGGCACCTACAAGCCGACCATCGAGGACTTAGACAGGCTTGCCCGATTTTTCGGCAAATCAATCATGGAGTTTTTCCCAAAGGAAGATGTTCGTACCGAACGCGATGAGAAGGTTGACGCGTTACTACGGGCTGCGAAACAACTCAATGATGATGACGTTGAGGAGCTAAGGCGCTTTGCGGAATTCCGTCGCGCGCAGCACGTCTACACCAAGAGAACTCCGGGACGCAAAGCAAAGAAGTGAGAAGAAGTGAAAAACACAGGCTACTACTACGAGATGCGCGAACTCGCGCTGGAAGTTAGGGCCAGAAATGGAATCGAAGGCCCGGACGTTTCAATGCGGGAGATGTGGAAGATTTATCGCGTTGAAGGTATTGCGGAATTGTACTTTCGACATGGCTTCAAGCAATTGAGGGGAGCCTACTTCAACGACGAAAACGGTGTGACGGTATTGCTGGCGGGCGGGTTGCCGGACGAACCAACTATTTTCACCATGGCGCACGAACTCAAACACCACCTTGTAGATTCCAAGACCGGAACTGTGCTCTGTCGCACTGATGAACAGGCGCGGCGCATCGAAATCGGTGCTGAAGTCTTTGCCGCCGAGTTGATCTATCCAGAGAAGGATTTTGTTTATGACCTGTTTCGGTTGCTTCGACGAATGCCGCAATCGATCGGCCCAGACGTTCTCGTGGAGTTGAAGCGAAAGACACAGACGACACTTAGCCATACTGCCTTGGCCAAGCGCTCCGTTTTGCTCGGACTCGCAGATGAAAAAGCATTCAAGGATATTCGATGGGGAATGCTAAGGCGGAAGCAGGAGAAGGAATAGCAGGAGAAAGAATCATGAGAACTGAAGACCTCGTAGAGTCAACGCAGACAAGCAACGAGAAGAAGAAGCGCGAACTTCCGCGCGGCATCTACGAGAAGATTCCAGGTTCTAAGATCCATTGGATTCGCTTTGCCGACAGCACAGGCAAGATTCGCAGAGAAAAGGCTGGCTCGCTTAGTGCTGCAACCACTTTACTTGCGAAGCGGAGAACTGAAACCTTGCAGGGCCGGAAGTTGCCCGAAACGCTTCGAATCAGACAGATAAGATTCGAGGAGATAGCTCAAGACGCCCTGGACTACTCGAAAACAAATAACGCGAAGGGGAGCCATCGCGTCGACAAGGGGCGCATGGAGGTTATCAAGAAGGAGTTTCGAAATCGAATCGCCGATTCGATCACACCACAAGAAATTGATCGATGGATGGCCAGCAAACTTAGCAACCGCGCACCGGCGACAGTGAATCGCTATAAGGCGTTGCTTTCGCTGACATACCGATTAGGAATGGCGAATCGCAAGGTCACTACGAATCCGGCGCGACTAATTAGGCAGCGGACGGAAAACAATGCTCGAATTCGTTGGTTGCGCTCGGACGAGGAAAACCGCCTGCGCACGACTTTGGGAGAAAAGTACCCACTTCGTCTCGTCGAGTTGGATATTGCGCTTAATACTGGGATGCGTCAGGGTGAGCAGTATTCGCTGGTATGGGATAACGTCGATTTCGATCTTCGAATTCTTACCGTCCCCAGATCCAAGCATGGGGAGAAACGCCACATTCCTTTGAACGACTCAGCGTTAGCGGCTTTCTTGACCGCGCAGCAGAATTCGAAGCCGGGCCGCGCAGTTTTCTGGAATCGCTACGGCGAACGTTTGCGCACTCCGAGGCAGTGGTTCGAGGAGTCTATCAAAGCTGCGAAGATTTCGAACTTCCGCTGGCATGATTTGCGGCACACTTTCGCCAGCAGGCTCGTAATGGCAGGGGTTGACTTGAGAACTGTTCAGCAACTCATGGGTCACAAAACAATCAGCATGACGCTTCGCTATGCACACCTGGCTCCAGAGCACCAGCTAGGTGCGGTTCAGAAGCTCTGTTTGGACGGTCAGAGACAGACGGTAGCAACTGACACCAAAACTGACACCACGCAGAAGAGCACCCCCGTTGCCGCTACGACAAGGCTGCAATAACTTTCGACTGTGCTATGTTTTAGATATGCCTGTGCCCGGGTGGCGGAATGGCAGACGCTGAGGACTTAAAATCCTCCGGGGATTTTTCCTCATGTGGGTTCGACTCCCACCCCGGGCACCATTTATATTCATCAGCTTGATGCGGATCGTGCTAGCGGGTTAGACCCTCGCGCTCCGGGTGTAGGTCGAACAAGATTTCGTGCCGCTCATGTCGCGAGGCGGGCACCGTGGCAAGCGCTTGATGGGCGGCTCCCAACAGCGGGGTGTCTTCATTCAAGACGACAGAGATCGGGATGTTCGAAAGCACAGAGCTCAGCCGGCCTTTATCCGCGAACGACCGGCAGAAGCTGCTCTGCTGTAATTTCGAAAGTATTTTAAGAACGATTCCGCCTGCAAAGTAAACGCCGCCATACGCGAGGACCCGCAGCGCCAGATTTCCGGCCTCCGCACCAAACGCGTCGATCCACCAATCGAGCACTTCGACACAGACTGGACAAGTTTCCGACAAGGCGTTCTGCGTGATTTCACTGGCAGAAGAGGCCTCCGGTTCGTGAAACGTACGATGAACAACGGCCGGGTCGATGAATTCATGCAGCTTCCGAAAACCCCGTCCGGAAAATATTTCTTCGCAGGAAACTCGTGGTAGACGGGTCTTGAGAAATTGCAAAAGCTTAATTTCGCGGTCGGTCCGCGGGGCAAAATCGGCGGAGCCGCCTTCTGAGGGAGAAGCGCGGTGCTTCTGGCCGTCCCAGATGATCATGGCCTCGCCGAGCCCTGTACCTGCGGCGATCAACGCCTGGTTTCCATTGAATTGGGGAGCACCCGGATTTAGGACCAGAAAATCCTGAGGAGGGAGGTGCACCAAACCATAAGCGGTTGCTACCAGATCATTGATCAACACCAATTGCTCGTGATTAAGGGATAGCCTGTCGGCCAACGTGGAAGTCGTAAGTTCCCAGGGGATATTGTTCGATACTAAGCGGCCCTCCACCATAGCGCCGGCAACACCGAATCCAGCGGCAGAAATAGTGACCTTGGGGGCCGTATCCTTCTCCGCTGCACATTCACGAAAGAACCGTTCCATCAAATCTTCGAGACTGGCAAATTCAACCGTAGCGTAGCGGCGCTGCACGACAAGATGCAAAGAAGGTCCGTGCTCTTGGAACAAAGCAAGATTGCACTTAGTGCCGCCAATGTCTCCCGCGAAAATCATTCCGCCCTTTCGGCGGCCACCAGTTCATCAGCAAACCAGCTCGGTGGCCGTGAGCCAACAATTCACTGCAACTTAACTCCCTGAAAAGAGCCTAACATGCCGGATGCATCCCGCACTTATTGAACTTTCGTCCTACCGGAATCGCCGAATCACCAGATTGTGGCGGTCCGAACGGTAGAAACCCAAAACGTACAAAACTGCCTTTCCGTTGGTGGAAAAGATGACCTGACGGATTCGCAGAAGCGGCTCTCGCCTCGGTACATCCAGAAGATCCGCAGTACGGGGATCTGCTGCAGTGGCGTCCACCTCTTCGTCCGCGTATCCGATTTCAATCTTGTAATCGCTCTCGAGTATGCCGAACAGCGATTCCCTGTGGAGCGGAGCCGAGAGCAAGCCAGGAAACTGAGCTGCTGAAAGGTAGCAGGTCTCGAGCGCAAAGGGCTCGCCTGCGGCGTGCCGCAGGCGCTCGAGTTTAATGACCCCGCTTTTGGGAGATAGGGAGAGTCGGGCGTTAGCTTCCTGCTCATCATCGATTATTCTTGCGAAGAGCACCTTCGATGCTGCCTTCAAGCTGCGGCTGGCCATTTGCTCGGTGTAGCTCATCAGTTTGTTGAAATGAATCTTCGGGGCCGAGACAAACGTGCCGATTCCCCGGCGACGCTCCACGACGCCTTCCCGCTCGAGCGAGGCCAGAGCGTGACGCGCGGTCATCAAACTGACTTGGTGAATCTTGGCCAAGTCGCGTTCGGAAGGTACTGCGTCCCCGGTGCGCAAGTCTCCGGCCTCGATCCGCTTCCGGAGGCTGCCTTGAATTCTCTGGTAAGCAGGCAACCCATTACTTCTAGTTTTAGGAGGCATTCTTGCTCCTGGAATTTAGGAATAGCCTACAACGAAACGTTGCAATCTCGCAGCTGCTGCACCGTGAAAAAACGGGAACTCTTGTCCCTTGTGGGGTTTCCGCACTTCAAGACCTCCCCCCATTGTCGTTTGCAAGTCACTCCTTCAGGGGCAGAGATCCGCGCGAGGTAGCCTAGCAAGGCGGCTGCCGGGCAGCCACTCGCTATGTTCAGCGATATAGAGCGCGCTCCTAGACTGCTATACATCACTGCCTCAGGCCGCTATATATGCCTGCACGCATAATCCTTATAAAGCATTACTTTTCGCTTGACAAGTCCAAAATCGTGCTATATAGCTATCCACCATTCGGCCATATAGCGGTTCAGGGGTGCTGGTTGCAGTGGCGAAGAGTTCGAAAGAGGAGGAGAGACTGAGCGATGGCCGAAGTCTCGCCTCGGAGGAATTAACATGAAAAAGCTGCAGTATGTGGGGTTGGTAATTTTGTGCGTAACGCTGCTCGCGCTTCTGTGCGGCGCGAATATGGCGTGGGCCCAGGAGGTTACCGCGACAATTACAGGAACCATCACCGATCCCAGCGGCGCGCCTATCGTCGGCGCCACCGTGACGGCCCACGATGCCGATCGTGGAACCGCCTGGACCTCTGTGACGAACGAAGCCGGGATCTACAATATCATTCGTGTTCCCGTTGGAAACTATGATCTCAAAGTGGAAGCGAAAGGATTCCAGACAGCGCTTCACGCGCCTTTCAACCTCGTCCTCAACCAGACGGCGCGCATCGACGTGGCCATGACCATCGGCGCGGTTTCCGCCACAGTGGAGGTCACCGGCGCGGCCCCACTTCTCCAGACGCAGAGCACTGAAGTCAGCACGCTCATTGACGCCAACACAGCTACTTCACTACCACTGGCAGCGCGTAACTACGTTCAGTTAACGCTGCTATCTCCGGGCGCAACCCACGTCGATCCAACTTCTTTGCAGTATCCGCAAAACATGATCGGGGCGGGCCGACCGTACATCAACGGAAACCGGGAGCAAGCCAATGAATTTCTACTTGATGGGATCCTCAACGGCGAGAGCAAGAACAACGAAATTGGCTACACTCCCAGCGTGGACGCCATCCAGGAATTCAACCTGATCACGCAGAACGCTTCAGCCGAATTTGGCAACTACCAGGGAGGAGTCATCAGTGCCTCCATCAAGTCGGGGACGAACAGCTTCCACGGCGACGTTTTCGAGTTTTTCCGCAATAACGCCCTCAACAGCAATCAATGGGCAAATACCTGGACATCAGGCCTTACCAGTTTCGCTAAACTTTTAGGCCATAACGCGGATGGCTCTACCAGCATCCCCGAAATGCGTTACAACGTGTTCGGCGGAACCATCGGTGGACCGATCATGAAAGACAAGCTTTTCTTCTTCGCCGATTATCAAGGGCAGCGTCTGGTAAACGCTGGGGCGACTGGCTCGCAAGTCTTAACCTCGAAAGAGCGCGCCGGAGACTTTGGCCAGATCTGCACTGCTTTTGGGGGGTCTTTTGACGTTTCTGGCAATTGCATCAACGGCGCAGGTGCATCGGGGATTCAGCTCGTGGACCCGCTCCATGGAAACGCCAAAATTCCCTTCAATAATTTTGCCAACACTCCTGATTCGATCAGCCCAGTTGCTCAGACGTTGTTCAATTCCAAGAACTATCCTCTGCCGCAGATCGACAGCGTCACTTCTAACAATTATTTTTACAACAGCGGAAACAGACTCGACAACGATCAGGGCGACCTGAAAATCGACTACGTCATGTCCGCCAAGGATCGCGTCTTCTTCCGCTGGTCCCAAATGAACTTGCGTAATCCTTCTTTTACCGGCCTCCCCGTCGCCGCGGCCGGCAGTGGCGCCAACATCGGGGAGCCGGTCAGAAACGCCGCTCTCAACTGGACCCACAGTTTCGGCAGAAACCTGCTGAACGAAGCGCGCGTCGGCTTCAGCGCCGTGCACTTCACTCAGACAGGAACCTCGACTGACGTGCTTGGTAAATTCGGCGCGGCTCTGGGCATTTCAGGAGCAAACGACTTAGCTCCTGGGTTGCTGAATCTGCAAATCGGAGGCACTGGCGTAGGCAGCAGCGCCTCGCTTGGAAACATCGGCGCCGTGCAGATATTCCACACTACCGAGGGGCAGGTGGAAGATAACGTCGTTTACAGCCGCGGCCGCCACACCATCAAGTCCGGTTTCCAGTACTGGCGCGAACGCCAGAATTACGACTACGGCGGCAACAATGGCGAACTGGGAGCGCTCAGCATCAGCAGCTTGACTGGAGCAGGAGTTGCGGATTTCTGGCTCGGCAACGTGGGTGGCGGCTTCCGCGATGGCAATACCAACACACTCTTCGGTCTTCGTGGCAATGTTTTTAGTTTCTATGTCCAGGACGACTGGCGCATCACGCCGACC
>Ga0247682_1000317_pt1 | contig 14897 bp, 14 predicted proteins | sample CNK23_metaG_FD_190130 | JGI IMG/M metagenome (GOLD analysis project Ga0247682, IMG submission 190130) | Soil microbial communities from Purdue University Martell Research Forest, Indiana, United States - CNK23 | ecosystem: Environmental > Terrestrial > Soil > Temperate forest > Bulk soil...
GACCACAAGTGCTTGTCCGAAGAAGCTTCAATCAACTGCGCAGTAATGCGGACGCGGTCGCCGAAGCGGAGCACTGTGCCTTCGACAACGGTGTCCACGTTTAGTTCTCGGGCAATCTGCGGAAGAGGCTTCCGTGCGTGCTTGTACGTCATGACTGAAGTGCGGGAGATCACGCGCAATGCACCGATTTGTCCGAGGTGCGAAATCAATTCGTCGGTCATCCCATCGGCGAAATAGTCCTGCGACGGATCGTTGGACAAGCTTTCCAGAGGGAGGACCGCCAAGGACCGAACGACAGGGGTGACGTGTTTGGCGGACCGCAATTTCCACGCGGCGACGGAGACCAGCAGTATGAGGAGCGCGAATAGCGGGACGATCCATCGGAGTGAGCGCTGAACATAACCGGACGTGGCCGATTTTTCGCCTTGATTGAGACGATCTGGAAGTGGCCGGGCGGGCAGGGGTTGCGCCGCGGAATTTGAATCGGCAGCTTTGACTTCCGCGACGAACCGGTAGCCGCGGCGCGCGACCGTCTCCACGAAGCGCGGGCTTTCCGCTGAATCACTAAGGGCATCGCGGATTTTGTTGATGGCCTTATTGAGACCGTGGTCGAAATCCACAAAAGTGTCTGCAGGCCAGAGTTTTTTTTGGAGATCTTCGCGCGTGACGACTTCGCCGGGGTGCTCAAGCAGCATGGTGAGAACCCGAAACGGCTGCTCCTGGAGGCGAACTCGAAGGCCGTGCTTGCGCAATTCGGCGGAGCGAAGATCGAGTTCAAAAACCCCAAAGCGAAAGCTTTTGCGAAGGTGATCGTCTTCCGGCATTGAGAGGCGATGCTAGATCGGTGCGAGTGTACCACTGGGCGGCACATCCCGACATAAAAGACGAGAGGATAGTTTTATTCAAGTCCTGTATTGACTGGCACTTAGATGGGGAGACCGATTCCAGCAGGAAGGGATTGGCCGTCCATTGAATCGACCGCGCGCGCAGGCCAGAGTGAGGCAATCAAGCGCATGGCAGCCGGCCAACGTTGTGCGCGGGAAGGACCATATGATTGACCACAAACAATGTTCCACGTTCGAAGAGGCGTTCATGCCGCACCTGAATGCTGCGTACAACCTCGCGCGCTGGTTGACGCGCAACAAGCAAGATGCTGAAGACGTGGTGCAGGAAGCGTACCTGCGCGCTTTCCGATTTTTCTCGAGCTTCCGAGGCGGCGATGGTCGGGCGTGGCTGCTGAAAATAGTCCGCAACACTTGTTACACATGGTTGGAAGTGAACCGGCCGTTGCAGCAAGCGGCAGAATTCGACGAGAGTCTCTTTTCAACGGATTCTGGAGCTTTGAATCCCGAACAATCCTTGCTTCAGCACGACAATGGGGATTTGGTCCGGAAGGCACTGGAAGGACTGCCGGCAAATTTTCGTGAGGTTGTGATTCTGCGGGAACTCGAGGGGATGTCCTACGAGGAAATTGCCGAGATCACGGGGAAACCTGCGGGCACCGTGATGTCGAGACTGTCGCGTGGGCGGGATCGCCTTCGTCAAGCGCTTCGTGACGCATCGCGTAAAGAGGTGACGCCAATTTCCCGGCAGGTCGAGATGGTCCATGGATGACCGCTTAAGCTATCTTGTTCTCACGCCCGATGCGGAATTCGTGACGGACGAAATTGTCCGGAGGCATGAGGCGGGTTATCGGGCCGTGGGGGATGCTGGTCTGTCTGGGTTGGCGTCTGCGTCGGATCTGGGGCCCAAGGATTTGAGGTAGCGGACGATTTGCCAACGCTGGGCTTCGGGCAGCTTGGACCAAACGGGCATACCTTTTCGCGTGACACCGCTGGTGAGCAACCAGAACAACGCGCCGGGAGAGGCGTTTTGGACTTCCGGCGCTCGTAAGCTGGGCGCCTTTTTGCCGCCGACGCCGGCTTCGCCGTGACACTCAGCGCAATGATTTTCGAAGAGAAATTGGCCGGCGACGACGGCGTCAGGATCTTTCTCAAGCGGATTCGGTTTCAGGCGAGCTTTTTCCGGGGCCTTGGCCAATTCGGCGTAGTCGAAGGCATTGTTTTTTACAGGCTTTTCGGGGTGCGGATCTTTTTGCCCGGCACACAATGAGGCGACGAGAAGTGTTCCGGAGACGGCCAGAGCGATGGAGTGAGGCTTCACGAACGGCCTCCGAATAGTTTCTTAACGAGATCGCCGAAGCCGGAGAACTCTTTGGCGATTCCCCAGCGGATCATGAACCGGTGGCTGTTGTCATTCAGACCGAATGTTGGGGAAGCGCGCAGAGTCCAGCCGGAGGGCATGTTCAAAGCAACGACCGGCGCGAGATAATGAGAAGTTTCACGCAGGCCGAAGCTCGCGGTATCGCCGAGGCCGCCGTACATTTCGACGCCGGCCACGAAATTCTGCGGACAAAAAGTGCAGCGTTTTGCGGCGGCTTTGAGAGCCAGCGGCCGACTGGCGCCGATGGCGTAGCCAAATTCCCAAGGTTCACCGGCAAGATTCTTCACAGCGAGAAAATTTTCGGATACGTTCCAGCCCTTGAAATTGCTGCCCAGAATCAGTTTTAGCTCGAGCTCGTTCTTGATTTCCTGACGCGCCGTGGCATTTGTAACCGCGAAATCGGATTCGACGTCGTGCCCTTCGACTTCCTTCAGCAGCTTGTCCGCGCCGTTTACGCGCTCATATTCGACGTAGAGAACCGGATTGATGAAATGTTCCCGTTGAAGTGGGCGAAAGCGATTCTCCCACCGGAAGCCGGTAGAAACTGTGCTGTCATTGAACGTGGTTTGAGCATCGAGATACAACTCGGTGGTCCACCAGGCGGTGGCGCCGTACTCGAGTTCCAACCAGTAAGAATGGAATTGGTTACCGCCGCGCTGCGTGCCGAACGTGGAAAAATATTCGATTTCGAGGCTGCGGGGTTCCTCCAGGAATTGGTCGTAGGTGACGATATAGGGCTTCTCCTGGGCGAAGAGACCGCGCGGGGAGGATAAGAAGCAAACAGCGAGAAAAAGGGCCGAAACGACAAACCTGGATAGACGAGGCAACGAGCTCTCCTAGATGAGGGTGTTGAAGCCACGAAATAAGACTAACTTAGTCCTATATCAGATGCAACTAACTTGCAGGTGGGCCCTGCGGTGCTAGCGGTGGGGAGGCTTTTTGTTGATTCGGTGCACTTTTTTCCGTGGACGGCGCCCCTCAATGAGTTCGACTTCGCGCTCGATCCATTTGGCCGCTTCGGATGAGAGGCCGATGAACTCCACTCCGACGCCTTCGCCCGGAATGCAGTAGCGGACCTCGCAGCGCGCCCGGACCTGCACTCCAGAGAGTGCCAGACGGAACTGGACGTTTAATACAGCGCCTTCCGGGAAGGCGTGGCCCGTATTGATGAACATGCCGCGCGCGGAGATGTCTGGCGAACGAACGACGATTTCTTCATTGCGGCCTTCATAGCTGAGCGAGATGTCACGGAGACTGAAGACGCGGGTGGCAGACCGCGGATATTTATGGGTATTGACAAGGCGGGGTTTGGCGTTCACTTGCGCACCGCCAAGAGTGCTGGCTCGTGTGGTTGGGCCGGATCGATGGGTTCGCGACCGAAGCGTTTGGTTCCACAAAACGGGCAAAACGCAAAAGTCGGCGCGAGAGCCCGGGAACATTGCGAACAATTGATGGCGATAGTGGCTTCGAAGGGAACGACGCGCTGCACTTCAGCCAAAGTGGTAAGACCGCTGGCGGCAAGTTCCAGAGCGTATTCCTGCATGAGTTTCATTCCGTTGTGCCGAGCGAGCGTTCGAATTTCGTCCCCGAGATTGCCGGAGCGCGCCGCAGCGCGGATGGCGTCGTTCATCGCAAGCATTTCGTAAATACCAATGCGGCCTTTGTAGCCGGTAAAATCACATTCATCGCAACCGTTGGGTTTGTTTTCGACAGTCGCAGATTCCATCGCGCCCGTCTGGAGCAAGGAGTTGTTGTAATCCTCGGTAGCCGGAGCGGTTATTTTACAACGGCAGAGGCGACGGACCAGCCGCTGGGCAAGCACAGCGGTTACGGCGCTGGCGATTTGAAAGCCGGGAATGCCGAGGTCGAGTAAGCGCGTAACGGAAGAGATGCTGTCGTTGGTGTGCAAAGTCGAGAGGACGAGATGGCCGGTCTGCGCGGCTTTGATGGCGATTTCCGCAGTTTCTTTGTCGCGGATTTCGCCGACCATTAAGACGTCGGGGTCCTGGCGGAGTACGGAGCGCAGGCAACTGGCGAAAGTCAGGCCGGCCTTGACATTGACCTGGACCTGATTGAGGCCGGGCACGACATACTCGACGGGATCTTCCACCGTGGTGACGTTGATGGAAGGGCGGCGGATCTTGTTGAGGGCGGAATAAAGAGTGGTGCTTTTGCCGGAGCCGGTTGGGCCCGTGACCAGGATCATTCCCTGTGGCATCTGGAGGAGGCGCTCGATTTCTACCTGAATCTCCATGGGGAAACCGAGTTTCGAAAGATCTTTGGTCGGCGAATCGCCTTCCAGAAGGCGCATGACGACTTTTTCGCCGTACTGCGTAGGCAGCGTTGAAACGCGCAGATCGATCCTTTTTCCGTGGATGCTTACGAGGAACCGGCCATCCTGAGGAGTTCTTCGTTCGGAGATGTCCATGTCCGAGAGGATTTTGACGCGCGAGGCGACAGTGTTTTGCAAGGCGCGGGGAATTTTCTGATAATCGCGCAACATGCCATCTACCCGGAACCTGACTGCGGTTTCTCCCTGATGCGGTTCGATGTGAATGTCGCTGGCGCCTTTTGCGGCAGCGGCCTTAATCATGGACGCGACGAGATGGACGGCGGGGGTTGTTTTGGTTTTCTGCTGCAGTTCGGCCTGCATTTCGCGCATGGCTTCGACGTTACGCTGCTGGGCGCTTACGGAAATGAACTCCATGCCAGTGGTGTCGTCCGCGACCTGGACTTGGTCGGGCGGTGCGTCCCAGCCGCTATACAGACGCTCGATTGCGGTGCGCACCTCCTCGCGAAAGCCGAAGCGGGGCGAGATTTTCAGTCCGCTCTTGAACTGTAACTCGTCGATTAGCTGAATGTTTTGGGGTTCAGCCATGATCATGGTGAGCGTATTCCCTGTGACTTCAACTGGAATGGCGAGGCATTTCTTGGCGAGAGCGGGCGGAACAAGCTTCAAGATGCTCGGAGGGACTTCCAATTGCGTGCAATCCAAGTACGGCACGGTTGAAACTTCAGATAGCGCTGCAGTTAGGTCTTGTTTGTTGACGAGGCCGCGCGCGATCAACAACTCGCCCAAATGAACGAATTTTCCCTGTTGGTCCTCGAGCGCTTTCTTCAGGTCAACGGCCGAGATATGGCCCCGTTCATAGAGGACTTCTCCTAACCGTTTTCGTTTCATGGATCCGCTCTTCTCCGGGCGTATCTGAAGTTCCGGGAAGACACCATCAGCGGAAGGGGGGAACTACACTCCAATTTATAGCACAGAGGAACTGAGTAACCTGAGGCGAAGGCAGAATCGGTTGACGTTATGAATAACGCTCCCGGCAGACGCGTGTCGGGTCTAGGCAGGAATAGTGCGGCTGCAATTTTTTAGAAAAATGTGTATCGTTGCCGCGTCGGGGGACACCAAGACACACGGAAAATGACAGCCCTTTGAAAAAAGGGCGAGGAGGGGAGTGGAATGTCGACGCTGACGATGGTCCATGTGGGGTTGAGCCTGATCGGGATTGCGACTGGCTTTCTGGTGATTTTTCAGATGATTGGTGGAAAGATGCTGGGCGGGTTGAATACGATTTTCCTGGCGACGACGATTTTGACGAGCGTCACCGGATTCTTTTTTCCGATTACCAAGGTGACGCCGGGATTGGTGATTGGCGGGATTTCGCTGGCGGTGCTGGCGATTGCGTTGTTTGCGCTGTATTCAAAGAAGCTGGTGGGTGGCTGGCGCGCAGGGTATGTCGTGACGGCGGTGATTGCTCAGTTTTTCAACGTGCTGGTGCTGATTGCACAGTCATTTATGAAGATTCGCGCGCTGCACGCGATGGCGCCAACGGGTGAGGAAGCGGTCGTCAAAATCACGCAGGTCTGCGCGCTGGTGTTGTGCATCGTGCTTGGAGTCGTGGCGGGGAAGAATTTCAAGACCGCGGCCCAGTGAAAGCTGGGATATTCCCGCTCCGATCGAACGGAAAAGAGTCAGCCCCACATGGACGGTCATGCGGGGCTTGTACCGACTCCCTTTCTTCTTCTTTTTTGTCGTGCTGATCCAGGTCAAGTACGTACGGCGCTGTACTTGCGCAGACCCATGGTTGCAGCAATGCCGAGCAGGCCTACGCCGAGGAGGCTCAGCGTGCCTGGTTCCGGGACTGCAGTCGTGCCGGTTCCGGGGATGATCCAGAACTGCTCCATCCCGTCGCTATCGTTGTGCCAAACTGCCTCGAACTTGTAGTAATCGCCGTTGACGAGGTTGATTTGGCTGATGATGCCGTCGGTCCAGCCAGTTCCATTGTTTTCGTTCACAAGGGTGAACGACGAGACTAAATCGTCCACTGCGACGCAACCCTTGCCCTGCTTGCTGCATTGAAAAACGATGAAGTGGTCCAAGATTTCGGGACCCTGGCCGGTTCCCACGTTCTCGTCCACACCGACGTCGAACGAGGTGGGGATGATGTTCGGAAGGCCAAGCCCATTGCTGCTGGCCTGGTAGAGTGGGCTGGTGAAGTCGCAGTTGCCGCCCTTGCACGGCCCACTGTTCGACGTATATGCCAGCGGAAACGTCTGCTTAGTGTTTGTGTCGCAAGACGGGTCGCCGATAATGCATGGATTGTTGGACGTCTGTCCAACTACATTTCCGGGAGTAGGTGTGTAAACGAGTGAATCAGCCCGCGCGCCCACCGGTGCCATCATGATAATGATGAGTGATGCGCCGACCGCAAACGAGAACAGGGATAGGTATTTCCGTGCAGTCATAAAACTCCTCTGGGTGCGCGAATAGAAACGCCCCGCAAAATGACTGGCACGTGAAAGTCCAGTGCGTTGATGCGCTAAGTCGGCGCGATTGAATGAAATACGATTTGAAGACCTTGAGGCGCGCGCACAAAACCGCCCACGGAGTACTGTTTGTGAGTAAACTGTTGCACTAAAGTAAACACTGTAGGGGAAAACCTGTCAGGAGAAGTCCGTACTACGATGTACAGGCTATTCCTTAGGCGCGTAAAAGCCGCGCCGGGCGAGGACTTTGTAATCCTTGTTGGTGGCGTCGACTTTGATTTTGCGGAAGCCGCCGTCCTTGGCCTTGCCGGCGGGATAGTAGTAGCCGATCTGGTATTGGCTGCGGAGCTCTTCGGAAATCTGGTCGAAGGCTTGTTCGAGTTTTTTCTCGGAAGAGACTTCGATGGTGCGGCCGCCAGTTTCGTCGGAAAGTTTTTTGGCGACATCGGGGCGCCAGCTGTAGCCCGGGTCGTGGACGAGCAGCACATGTACCACGGTATCGGACTTTTGCGCGGCCTCGATGGCTTCCTCGAGACGGACTTTGCTGCCTTCATCCTGCGCGTCGGTGATGATAACAAGGGCCTTTCTGCCCGCTTCTGTGCCGAGCTTTTCCGCGCAAGCGAGATAGACGGCGTCGTAGAAGTGCGTGCCGCCGGTGTTAGAAGGAATCGTTCCGGGTGTGACGACGCCACCGCCGCCGACGGCGTTGACGCGCGCCTTGTTGATGGCGCGTTCGATGATGTGCTTGTCGTCGGTGAAGTCGCTTAAGAGGTCGACGTCGAGGTCAAAGCTGATGACCATGGCTTCGTCGCCCTTTTTCATGACGCGCTCGAGAAAACGAGTGGCGGCGTCCTGTTCCGCGGGCAGGCGATTCTGTTCGCTGCCGCTGGTATCAATAAGCAACCCGATGGTGATGGGCAGCGTCACTTCCTTACTGAAGAAGGCAATTTTCTGCGACTCGTTGTCTTGAAAAACCTGAAAGTCGTTTTGCGTGAGGTCGGTGACGATGCGTTTATTTTTGTCGCGAACAGTGGCGAACAAGCTGACGAGCGAAACCTGCGAAGAAATGGTGCCGCCGGACTGAACGGGTTCCTGTGCGGCGAGACGATTGGCAGCGGGGCCGAGACTAGCGAGAGCGAGCGCATACGTGGCCGTCACCGCCGCAATTCGATAGAAAAAAGGCATGTATACTTTCCTCGTAAGGGATTTTCCGGCCGCGCCAGTCCAAGCCAGGAAGAATTCATAAAGTGGGATGCGGCCATGTGGGCTTTCGGATGCGTCTAAGCCGGTAGAAGTTAAGGCGTGCAGACCCGTAAAGAGGGAGTTTGGCGTGTCTATAGGGAAAAGTCGAGGAAAAAGGCCGCTGTTGGCGGCGAGCGGCGCGGTGATGGCGGCCACGCTGGCGTGCGCGGTGGCGATTTGGGCGCAGAATCCGCCGCAAGCACCAGCGCCGAAGCCGGATGCAGCGGCGGGAGCAACCGCGCCTGCTCAGAGCGATACAACAGCGAAGATTATTACGACCGTGAACACGGTTATCCTGCCCGTCACAGTGAAGGATTCGAGCGGGCGGTTGGTGCCGGATCTTACACGCGAGGAATTTCGGATTTTCGACGACAGCGTCGAGCAGAGAATCTCGCTGTTTTCTGTGGAAGCGTTCCCGTTGTCAGCGGTGGTATTGATTGACAACGACCTGAAGGGCAAAGATTCGGAGATGGTGGAGTCCAGCCTGAAGTCGATCGTGGGCGGGCTGAGCCTGACCGATGAGGCGTTTGTGTGCCGGTTCGACGTGAATTTCCATCCGGGAAAGGGATTTACGAAGGATCAGGACAAGCTGGTGACAGAGTTGAAACGAACCAGGCTGAACGCGGAAACAGATGTTGTGGGTCCCGACCCAAGCGGCCCGTTTGCCGCGGGCGCGACGATCAACGGACAGAACATTTCCGGCGGACCGGCCACGCCGCCGTCCACAAAGATACTGAAGAATCAGCCATCGAAAGCGCTGGATGATGCCGTGTACGAGGCGGCTGGGCTTTTGAGCGACCGCGGACGGAGCCGGCGCAAGATTATCTTTCTGATTTCCGACGGGCAGAACGCGAAGAACAATAAGAACAGTTACGAGACGGTGGTGAAAGAATTGTTGCGTTACAACATTTCCGTGTACAGCCTGGGCGTAGGCGGCGGATTTCTGGACCGGAAATTCACGCGTCTGCAGGCGTACGCGCATGATACCGGCGGCGACGTGTACTATGCGGCGAAGCGGAACACGCTGGAGGAGCTTTATTCGCGCGTGACGGAGCAGGCGCGGAACCAATACACGCTGGCGTATTCTCCGCAGGGGAACGACAAGGGGAAGGATTATCACTCGGTGGAAGTGCGCGTGAAGAGGCCTGGGCTGAACATCATTACGCGCGAAGGGTATTACTCAACGTTGATTGCAAAATGAGCGGCGGCACCTCGCCGAGATGTGGAAAGACCCGAATTTTCTTGACTCAAGCGTCAGGCACTCGTATACAAGCGTGCAAAGGGTTGCGGGCGGCGGCGCCTCGGCCCAGCCAGTAAACTGCAAGGAGATACGCGATGAAGAAAAAGGCCAAGAAAGAAGACATGAAAAAGGGCGGGAAGAAAAAGTAGCCGCAGGAGGCCAAGATTCAAAAGGGCGCTCGCAATTTCGGGGCGCTCTTTTTTATTGGGTGGACGACTTTACTATGATTCCTGGTTGGCGAGATTCTCTTCGTGCGCCGGGCAGATTGGCTGGTAAGCGCAGCTCTTGCACTGGTAGGGTCCCGGCTTCGGCGGAAAAGAGCCGGCACGAATGTCGGCAGCGACTTCCTGAACTATTTTTTGCGCTTCGTCGAGTTGTTTCGGATCGCGCGTAGTTTCCTGCCGCTCGTTGTTTTGCAAATAGTGAAAGACGAGGCGCACGGGATTTAGCTCGAGAATTTCTTTTGCGGCAAGAGAGTAGATGCTTAGCTGAATATCTTTTTTTGCGTCGGCAGGCTTCTTCGGCTTGCCGGTTTTGTAGTCGACGATCTCGACATCTTTTTTACTGCCATCGGCGGAATTAATCTGGTCCATGCGGCCGGTGAGGATGACGTCGTTTTCGAGCGGGAGTTCGAACCCTTTTTCCAGTTCGAGAACGTGTGGCGGATTTTCCATGATGGAACGATGAAACGCGCGGAGTTGGTCGATGCCGTCGTTCTTATAGCCTTCTTCCTGGTAGTCGTCCTCGAAACCGGCGGATTTCCATTCGGCTTCGTACAGCCGCGCCAGGTCATCCCAGGGAAGGCGGACCCCTTTGCGAAGCTGATCCATAAAACGGCGCACGGTGTTATGCATGACCGCGCCGAAAGTGAGCGTAGCGCGCGGGCCTTGCCGCAAAGACCACAAATGGCGGAACAAAAATTGTTGGGGACAGCTGCGGTAACCACCGACGCCGGACGGACTGAGGGTGAGCGGTTCAGGCGCAGGCGGGTGAAAAGATTCGGCCCAGTCTGCGATGCGCGAAAAGATTTTTGGCGGAGCGGATGGTGCGGGAAAGAGATTGGGGCTGGAGACATCGGCTGGACCTGACTTTGCAGGCGGAGGCGGGACCTTTGGCGCGAGCTGGAGAATGTCGCGGCGCTTAATGGATGGGTCCAGGAGCATGTCTTCGATGAAGACGGGCACTTTGTTCTTCTTCTCCGTTACCGTCGTGACGGTGAGGCGCTCTTCGGCGCGGGTGAGCGCGACGTAATAGAGGCGCCGCTCTTCCTGAATGTGGAATTGTTCGGCGGGCTCGCCTTCCTTCATGAGCGCGGCGGGAAATTCGAATGTGCGCGGGCGTTCGGAGGCGGGGAATTTTTTGTTGTTCACGCGCAGCAGGAAAACGTGCGGAAATTCGAGTCCCTTCGCGGCGTGCACGGTCATCAAACGGACCGCGTCGCCGGGCACATCGTCCTCCAGGCTGATATTGCCGCCGGCTTGCGAATAGTAGTCGAGGTATTCAATGAACTCCGGAAGCCCGCGCGCTTCACTTTTTGGTTCCCACGTTTTAGCGAATTCGGTTAGGCGAGTGACGTATTTACGGTCTTGCTCGGTGGTCCGCTGCGGAATTTCGAGCCATTCAAGAAGGTCGGAGAGAATTTCGCGGGCAGTGCGGCGCTTCAGGGTTTTGCGCTGAGCGCCGAGGAATTCGAGCAGTTCATCACTCGCAGTGTGCGAAGCGTCGAAGGGAAGCCGGCCTTGCGGGAGTTGCAGCAGGTCGTAGATGGATTTCTTTTCTTTCTTGGCGCGTTCGGCGAGGCGAACGAGATCCGGCGCTTCGAGATGCCACGCGGGCGCAGCCATGACGCGGGCGCACGCGATGTCGTCAAAAGGCGAAGCAACGAGGCGCAAGTACGCGATGGCGTCTTTTACCAGCGGATGATCGAGGATCGAGAGATTGGAAATGACGAACGGAATTTTGCGGCGCGAAAGTTCGGAAACGAGTTCGTTGCGATGAGAATGTTGGCGGTAGAGTACGGCAAGATCGCGCCACTTGCGTCCCGCGGCGTGGATGCGTGCGAGTTCAGCAGCGACCCAGGCCGCCTCGGCTTCCTCGTGCTCGAGTTCGGAAATGCGGATTTTCTCGCCCTCCTTGCGAGTGGCGGTGAGGGATTTCTGCGGGAAGTCCGCGCTAACCGTGTTTTGCGCGATGACCTGCGTGGCGACGCGGAGAATGTTCGGCGTGGAGCGATAGTTTTCGGTGAGGGAAACGCGGAACGGCGTCGAGTCTTCGCCTGGCTTCCAGCCCGCAAAACGCTCGAGGAAAAGTTGAAAGCTGCCGAAGGAGGCGCCGCGAAAACGGTAGATGGCCTGGTCGTTGTCACCGACGGCGAAAATGTTCTTGCGATCGCCAGCGAGGAGTTCGAGGAGGCGGAGTTGCGCGATGTTCGTGTCCTGAAATTCGTCGACGAGGATGTAGCGGAATTTGTCCTGTAGCGTCCTTCGAACGGCGGAATCGTTTTCGAGCAGGTCGACGGCACCGGTGATCAGTGAACCGAACGAGACGCGTTTCTTTTCGCGGAGAAGTTCTTCGCTGGCGCGATAGGCGCGGGCGATTTCGAGTTGCTTCTCGACCTCTTCGAGGCGCTCTTTGTAGGTGTCCTCGTCCAGCGCCGAGCGTTCACTTTCGAGTTGAGCGGCGAGTCCTTCGGCGTAACGTTGGTAGTCCTCCCACGTGACGAGTTCGTCTTGGCAGCGTGAGAAAAATTCCACAAAGTCGTTGAGAAACTGACCGGGTTCGGCGAGGCGGCGATATTTGTCGAGCTGAAGCCGGGCCATGTTGCGGCGCAAAAGGATCCAGTGATCCACTTTGTCGAGCAACAGCCGGTCGGGAGCGGCGTCGGTGACCAACGATTCGCAGAACGCGTGGAACGTGGCGAGCATGACGTCCTTGCCGCGTTCACCGGCGGCTTTGACGACGCGGCCTCTCATTTCGCCAGCGGCCTTGTTGGTGAACGTGAGGCCGAGAATGTTTTCTCCGGAGAGGGAATCGTCGGTTTCGAGCAGGTGGCGAATACGTTCGGTGATGACGCGCGTTTTTCCCGTGCCGGCGCCGGCGATGACGAGCAGTGGTCCGTCGCGATGCTCGACTGCCCGCTTCTGCGCCGCATTCATGCTCAGGCCGGATGACGGACGCGGCAGCGGGTCCAGATCAAAGAGAGTGAGACTCACCGAAGCAGCGTAACGCGAATCGCAGCGAAGAGGAAGCGAATGGAACCAGACGCCACTTGTCGCAGGTTTGCGCTGCTACCGGCGCGCAGGATATCGGCTATGCTTGCGCCCAAGGACGGGGCGCTCGCCGCACAAATGAAACGCCACGCATTGGGTCTGGAATTGCAGTCGTTCGGTCCAAATGTCCGCGTTGCGCTTGTGTTGATTGCCCTCGGTGGGTTTTTCACTTGGATCTTTCTCGAAGGGGCGCGTGAATTCCACAGCAGAATTGCTTGGCTATTGTTTTATTTGGTCGGCACGTGTTCCGGTTTGCTGATTTTTCGCCATTTGATCTTTCGTTTTTGGGTGCATGAAGCGGGCATCTTGTACCGAGGGATTTTTGGTGTCGGCGAAATTCTCTGGCGGGACTTCGACAGGATTTACTATTGCACTTACGACATTACGTTTCACTTCGTCACTCTGGGCGTTTTCCATCGGCTAACGTTGATAACAAAACGAGGCGTCAAACTTTCGATCGGTGAGCGGCTTCATGCATCGGGCGACCTTGCCGAGTTGATCCAGATTTACACCCTTCCCGAAATGATTCGCAAAGCGGTGCACGAATTTGAACGCGGCGCCCAATTGGACTTTGGCGCGATTCGCTTACACCGCAAAAACGGGGTGAAATATCAGAACTGGTGGTTCTGGCATGAAATTCGGTGGGAAAATCTTTCCAAGTATGGCGTCTCTGATAGGCATGTCAATTTGGGCGCGGATAACAAGTTATTAGGAGCGAACATTCGCGCGGAAAAAGTTGCGAACATTCATGTTCTTGAGGAATTGCTGGATCGAGTGAAGAAAAAGACGCTGAGCGTCGGAACTTAACGTGCGCACCGAGGTCCCGCGGCGATTATCGCTGGGACTTTTTGCCGGAGGCGACGTCGGCGTTGAAGGCGGCGGATTGTTTGCGTGGAACGGAGAGCGATTTCCACGAGTCGGCGCACAAATGTTTTGCGAGGAAGACGATCTGGCCGACGTGGTGGGAACAATGAGCGACCTGGCGATTGATCGCTTGCATGACGGAATGAGCTTCGCCGCGGATGAAAATGGTCTTGGTGAGGTCGGCGTCGGATAGCGGTTCAAGCGCACCGAAGACCCAGTTCCAGCCGGTGTTCCATTGATCCATCATTTCGGCGCGGGTCGTGGCCGGCGCTTCAAATTCCGTGTCGCGGTTGCGGTCGGGCTTTTCGCCGTCGCTGGTGAGGAAGTCGCGCCAGCGCGAGCGCATGTTGCCGGCCATGTGTTTGACGATGATGGCGATGGAGTTGGATTCTTTGTCGATGGATTCGAAGAGCTGCGCGTCGCCGCACTGCGCCATGGCGCGTTCGGCGAGACTCTTGTAGTAACGGAAAACGTCGAGGGAATCTTTGAGGTATGAATCGGTTCGGGTAAGTGCCATAAAGAGGATTGTACGTCGATTCGAAAAATAGGTCTTGTAGTTCGCTTTTTGTTCGCCTATGATACGGCGGCTCGGAAATGAAAGTCTTGGGAGGAAGTTATGAGAATTGGCGAATCGATGTTGGGCGAATTTGACAGCGAAATGCAGAGCACGCGGAAGGCGCTGGAACGCGTACCCGACGACAAATGGAATTGGAAGCCGCACGAAAAGTCCGGCACGCTGGGTTGGCTCGCAGCCCACGTCGGCACGGTGCCGGAGTGGATCACGATGACCATCAATACGCGTGAGCTGGATTATGCGCCCGTCGACGGGCCTTCCTACGAGCCGCCGAAAATCTCAAATCAGAAGGAATTGCTTGCGGCGTTCGACAAAGCTGCCGCCGATGCACGCGCGGCGCTGGCGGGCGTCAGCGATGCAGAGATTATGCTGAGCTGGAAACTGCTTGCGGGCGGTCAGGAGATTCTCACGATGTCGCGCCTGGCATGCCTGCGCGGCATGTGCCTGAACCATCTTTATCATCACCGCGGACAGCTGACCGTGTATCTGCGGCTGCTCAATATTCCGGTTCCCGGATTGTACGGCCCGTCAGCGGACGAGTCTTAGCATCATCCTTCCGGGAGAGGTGGGCGAGGCGGCAAATTGCGCAACTCGCTATAATGGTGCTTCGCCCTTCCGGAGGCATGTATGGAAAATCCCGTGATTTTATCGGCAGTGCGCACGCCCGTTGGAAAATTCCAGGGCGGCCTCGCGGGATTCTCCGCGCCGGAGCTTG
>Ga0247682_1000320_pt1 | contig 14822 bp, 16 predicted proteins | sample CNK23_metaG_FD_190130 | JGI IMG/M metagenome (GOLD analysis project Ga0247682, IMG submission 190130) | Soil microbial communities from Purdue University Martell Research Forest, Indiana, United States - CNK23 | ecosystem: Environmental > Terrestrial > Soil > Temperate forest > Bulk soil...
GAACGCAAAGGGCTGAGCACGGTAGGGTGACGCAGATGAACAGAAGCTCCAGAAAGAGACGCAATTGCTGCGCCGACGAAGAGGTGTGTTCGATTCGAGCATTGAGCGTAAGAAAAAACTCTTGCAACGGCCGGCATCGTTAGAGATAACGCCGTAACCGGAAAAGTGGATGCTAGTGCCTAGTCGCGGGCAATCGTGGCTCTCACCACTCGACCGTCCGGACCGAGTTTCATCACCAACCATTCTGAATCTATACTCATGAACCCACGCTCCGGTCCCAGATAATAGACAAGGTCGAACTCCTTGAAGTATTCCGTTTTGGGTGGCTCACCGAGGCGCGCTACGACCTCCTGCCGCATCAAGCCAATCAGCTTTTTGTTATCGACAAGGTCGTCGGCCATCCGAAGACGGACGGATGCGGGCGTATGCGAATTGCCCCACAAGGATGGGTCGAAGTGACGACCCGGACGAAATACAAACCAGCTTCCACCAGTGAAGAGAGCAACAGCGGTCAGTGCAAACGCGACTCTCAATTTCTTTCCCATGCGGGTAGTGTAACGGCTCGGCATCCTTCTGCGGAACTTGGGTTGATTCAGGCTACTGCGTGATTAACGCGCTACACATACAAGTGGAAATCGTGGCAACTGAGATTCCGAAGTCACGTGGTAAACATTCTCTCGCCACTCTCCCCCGCCAGGCTCCCCGCCCCGGCCCTCGGTCCGCAAATAGGGTCCCCTATCGCTACATCAAATTAGAACTACAAAAAATGGAGTGGCGAGCCGCGTGCACTCAGTATTTCAAACAGAAATAAAGCGGGACGTGCCGCTGCGTTAACAGCGACACGCCCCTTGCCGAATCAACCTAATAGGAGGCTGAATGACTGAAAAAATTCTAATTCATCCCAGACGGCAATCTTCCAGAAAAGCCCTCACACCAGAAGAAATTCTCAAAGTTCTGCGAGTGGCCAACGAATCGAAGCGCAATCTCGCGATGATTCTTCTCGCGTATCGTCACGGAATGCGCGCCAGCGAAGTGTGCGAGCTGCGTATGTCTGATTTAGATTTGAAGAACGGACAAATCACGATTCGCCGGTTGAAGGGCAGCCTTACCACGACGCAACCGCTCGGCGATATTCCCGGGCGGCCGCTTTTGTCCGAGAAGAAAGTTCTTCGAGCATGGCTGGCGGAACGAAGAGATGCGACAGATTTCGTGTTTACGAGTCAAAAGGGCGGGCGAATTCACCGCTCACAATTCTTTCGCATATTCCAATCGGTTGCCGAACGCGCGGGCTTACCAAACAATCGGCGGCATCCGCATTGCCTCAAACATGCGCTCGGGTTCGCGCTCGTGGCGAGCAACGTTAACCTGGCCATCGTGAAGCAAGCCCTTGGCCACAAAAACATCGCGTCTACGGCAATCTATGCTGTTCCAACGGACGAGCAAACCGGCCGGGCTGTGTCGGCCGCCCTGGCGGGCCTTTTCTAGGAACAGCGGCTCATATTTCGTTTCTTTCGTTTATTTCGTACAGCGGAGTGGGCCAGACGAACGCAACGAGGTATCAATTGTGTTGCGTTTTTAGGTAAATCATTTCGCTAAGCCATTGGAAAACGGGCAGCCACAAAAGGGCATGTTTCACCGTAGTGTTGCATTTTCGGTATTGCTCGCACGCTGGGATTCCGAACCTCTGGGCGGAAGTGAAAACTTTCAAGGGGCTCTATTCGAGGCGCTCACACCCGGTAACACCAGCCTGCGCTTTCGTGTTGGTTCGCGCCAACAACTCCCTGAGTTTTCTGGTGTTTTCGATACAAGCGGGCGAAGGCAAAGAAGCCTCACTGATTGCAGTGTTCGCTCCCGAATCAGCCTGAGCGCGCTCCTTAGAACGAACTTCGATGTAGCCCTCAAGCATGGCCAACAGCCTACACGCTTCCAATCTCTGCGCGACCGTGGCTTTCGGGTCTTTTACGATGCGACGGAGCCCGATTACGAGGGCACGTGGTTGCCGTTTTCCGAGAGGGCTAATCATTGGGCGAGGCATAGACGATGTTCTGCTGTTTGTAGTCCTTTGGTCAAGCATCTCGTGGGAGTTCTCGGGAGTGTGGGTTCCGAACAGCGAACTTCGCGAGGGAGTCTCCTCCATCACTGCCGCTTATTAGGCAATGTCGGTGCTACGCGACACTTTCTACGATGTTAATTTTCGCTTTCGAAGCAAGTGGCGATGATACAAAGCCGCACCTCACTGTGGCGGGATTCGTCTCCAGTGGGCACTGGTAAAGTTTGAAAAATTGGGAATCAAAGCATCTCCATGACATATAAACGCTCTCCGGTCGGGAAAAGGATAGTCAAGCATCCGGCGAATTTCTCGGATGCGGAAGCTCGTATATCTGGGTCTTTTACTTCGCGCGGGTCACCGTACTCGAAGCTACAGCCGCGCAAAACGAGCAAGCAATGGTCTTTGTTAGTAGCCACAAAGGATAATTGCCCTTCCGATTCTGGTTCGGGCAGTAAACTTGCAGTCAAGCGCAAATTGACCGACATATCGCGCAAAATGAAAGTAATTCGTAAGCGCGTCTGTTCAGAGCGGTATTTGTCTATGAGTAGCTGTGCGTGTGCCGATGAAATCATGGCAACCAACCTCTTGCGGGAATGCAGTTTTGAAAAAGCAGAATCCAAAACCAGTGCCGTCGAATAAGTGGTTCTTCGACCGCGTGTTTCCGCCAGACTGGGGTTCGAATGTTCGCCATACTCGCTGAGAGTGGGCCGATAATACTCCGGTACCGTACACAGAACAACATCGCGGGCTAATCATCCGGCATGTTAGACTCGTTGCTTAAGAGTTTCGACTGGCCAGTGGATTGAGGCTAACCGGGCTAGTGGGTCAGGGTGCAATTCCTTGGGCGAAGGTTGGCTTCGGTGCCTTCTGTTTGGCAGTTCTTTCCCGATTGTTTTGCGTGGCTCGGTTGGGTCGGAGCGGTAAAAGGGAGGTGCCTATGGCCAAGAAAACACAAAAGAGCGTGTTCGCAGTCTCGCTGTTGGAAGTAATTTCTGGCACCGGGGCCAGCATCGCTGCTAGTGCTCTGCTAGCCTGAATCCACTGGAGCATCGGCTATGCGTTTTGATGAACACCTGCAACAGTATGCCGACAAGCTCCTTTTAAAGCGCTCTCGGGAAATTAATGCGGAACTCAAGAAGAACTTAGAAATTGTCGTTAAGCAAAGCGCGACGGCTGGCGGGGTCCTTCCGGGAAGGTTAATAAACGGCTTGGCCCGAGTGTACGTTGACCGGATAAGACAACTTGGCCACGCGAGAATGAATAGCCTGGTCACCGCTTTCGAAGATGCCGGAGTTGCTCCCGACAAAGATAGCTTGCAAGAAATCAAATCCCAGTCAATTGCGTTATGCCATTCAGAACAACATGAAATTTTCAACTCGATTCCAAGTGTGTTGGCGTCAAGTCTTCGTGGGCAAGTATCACCTATCGTGGATGAGGTCACCACACAGAGAATTGTTGATGATGTAGGTTCAATCATGGCTGACCTGTCGCTCGAATTGGACATCAAGAGCGACAAACTCGCGCTCGTCGAAGCAAGCAAGAAACGAATCTACGGAGCCGCCACAGGTAAACGATGGGACGCTTTTGTCTCTCATGCCAGTGAAGACAAAGATTTCGTCAGACCATTAGCCGATGCACTTCAAAAATCCGGTCTTGAAATTTGGTTCGATGAGACCGTGTTGACAGTGGGTGACAGGTTGCGGGAATCAATAGACCACGGTTTGTCTAAGTCCCGATTTGGCGTTGTCGTGCTAAGTAAACATTTCTTTTCAAAACATTGGCCCAAAGAGGAGCTAGAAGGTCTTCCGAATAAAGAAATCAGCGGCGTGAAAGTCATCCTACCTGTCTGGCACAACATCACAGGAACCGAGATTGCCGAACAGTCGCCAACTCTGGCGGGACGCTTGGCAGCGCAGTCTAGAGACGGTATTGAAAAGGTAGTGCAGCAAATTCGGCAAGCAATGGGTAAAGACTGAGGGAATTATGTCAATCCCTACGATTCGCAATTCTTCAACGACAGATGGGCAAACGCGAAAAATCGCTCTTCCATGCGAGGTAATATGCGGAAACTTGTCGCGGTGGTTATTCTTCTCAGCTTAAGCGCCGTCTCTCAGGGCAACCCCAGAGCACAACGAGATGGTGATTTTTTGGTTTATGTCGTTGGTGAAGGTCCCGCTGAACCAATCATAAAGGCACTCAAGAAAAAGTTGGCGGTTTCCAAGCCATTTGCAGTGGCTACCAAGGATGATGTTAGCAAGGTAATTGTCCTGGTGTCCTGTATGGAGCACGAGAAGCAAGAGATGCCCTATGCGTGCATGTATGTCCTCAGCTTAAATGGCGCGGCCTTTAAGACCTTCATGGGCGGCGGCATGTATTTGGCGATGACGCCCGAAATAATGGCTGACAATTTCCTCAAATCAATTGCCCAGGACATCGTTGAAAGATTCGACCAGACCGACAAAGAAAACTTACGGGATTCGCTCAAGAGTTGTTTGCTACTGACGGACACCAAATGCAACGTCCCTTAGCCGTTGCAGGCAGAGTACGGTGATAAGCAAATAACCCCCTTGGTCAATACCTGATGAAAGGTCAAAACTAGAAATAGCTTCATTTCATCAGGTCCGCAACATTTATTTCTGTTTCTCTTCGTGCGGACTCTTTCCATGCCTTTTCAACATCGAAGAAAACTGCGTGTCAACCTCGTGCGATGGCCCGATGAGCTACGACCAGTTTAGTTCTACGAATTTCTTCATCGCGTCTAGTACAAAGAACCGATTCAAGCGAGAATGAACAGCTTGATTATCAAACGACCGCAAGCAGCTGTAACAACTGTCACCACATCCATCGGGGCAGTCGAGAACATTGACCGCTGACGTGAAGAGTCCCTTCATATCCTCAAATAACTGGTCGCAGTAGCCAGCACCGCCTGCTGCTGTATCAAAAAGAATAGCTTCACGCCGGAGCAGCGCGTCTGCTGGAGCACAACGGAACGTGAACGCAATCTCGCGGGTGTCAATTTGAAGCAAGCGAGCGCCTCCAATGGCAAGTGATTGGGTGAAAGTCCACAACCAAACCGCCTCCGCTTTACGCCGCGCAGCCTCATCCTGTGAGTTCATGGCTGCAGCGAAGGGTGGTGAAGAGTGGAGTAGTTTTCCGAAAGGAACGTTCGCGACCTGAATTCGAAGGATGTCTGTAGTGAATTCGTGCATCAAGAAGTATTTGTCACTCGCACCAATGCCCTCAGCGGGCAGCACGAGGCAGTCAGCTTGCTGATTGCCTGGCAGGGCCACATCACGCAACTGCGCTTTTCTGAGTTCTAGTGACTGCTCGCTGTCTGGGCGCGGGACGAAAGTTCGCATTCGAGCGCCCGATTTGTCGACGTTGAATGAACTTTGTTTGGCGGCTCTAATGGCTTGCCCCCTAAGTGTAAGCGGAGGCGGAGGATTGCCAGCTGGGTCAAATAGAAATTGACTTCGTGCCACAGAGAACAATTCTGGGTCTTGCCGAGCAAGTCCGTGCTCGACCTTTCCAACAAATCCACCCAACGGCCTAGCAGCAAGTAGTGAAACAAGAGCGCCACACCCGTTGGGACACTCGGTGGGCAGATGGCGAGACTCCCTCGCGTCGATGTAGGCGCACTCCTTGCAGTATTTGAAGGGTTGGGTTTTATATCCCTTCCACAGCCCCGTCGAGCGAATCGCGACTTTGTTTGCAACCACAATCTTGCCTGGAAAATATTCGTTGAGGCTAATGCTTCTGTCTCGTTGAAGCTTCAGGTCTCTACGTGGTCGCTCAGTCCGAGGGCACTCGTAAAGCCGTAATTCATCAACATAGATTGGGTAGTTGTAGCTAGGCAAGATTCCGTAGTCGCTCAGAGTTGGAATTATCCCGTCTCCACTTACCGTCGCGGAATACATTTCCTGAAAATGCTTCAACCGCTTATAAAAATGAGTGACGCAGTCATCGGGCGTAAGAGCCAGAGTTGGATTTGCCGCGAGGATTGCTTTCAGGCTCTTCGACAATTCGGTCGTAAGATTCTTGGCTTGTTCGTGCAATCGTTCTTCCTTCTGGCTATTCATTGCAAATGCCATGAAATCGCTAACGCGAGGCCCTTCGAGTCCGGTCGAAGTGGGGTAGTCCTGCATGAACACGCTGTACAAGACGGCATTCGAATGCCTGAATAAAACTTCATGGCTCGGCAATGAGAATCGCGGAACTTGCAGGGGACCGGCGATGAAATGTTCTGGTTTGCTCCAAAAATAAGAGTCGTGCGGCCTCTGACGTACGTATGTGAAGACGATTGGCATCATTCCTGCACGACGACCTGCTCGTCCTGCACGCTGGCGGTAATTCGAGACTTCGGGAGGCATATTGGCCAGCAAGACTCCGTTGACTGCGCCGAGGTCGATGCCAAGCTCGAATGTCGTTGACCCTGAGATGATATCAACCGAACCTCTTACTTCGCTGCGAAAGGAATTCTCGATATCTCGGCGGGTAAGCGGGGAGATTTGTGCCGTGTGTTCTTCAACGACTAGCGGTTTGGGGCGTCGCTCCCTGAGAAGAGCTAAGTAGTGTCTGGCAGGCGAGAAGCGCTCTTCCGTCATTCGTTGAAGCGTAGTTTCCTTCATTGCTCCGCTACAGTCTCGAATTGGACAAATTGCTCTCACGCTCCCTCGCGCGACAAAACCGCAACAATCGCAGCGAAACAGTGTTTTTGTGTCTTCTTCGAGCTTCCATTTCAGCGCTAGCCAATTCAACTTCACTTGGAGGTTCTCAGCGTTGTTTCCGGCTATTGCCACGAATGGAATATCGTCCGTTGGCAGTGCAACGCCAGTCCGTTCGCGTGCATACAAATCTGAAGTTCGGAAAATATACTCCCAGAGGTGTTCCATGAAGTTCTTAAAGCTAGCCAAATCTCCAAAATAAAGAGCTTTATTTTCGCGTTTGCACAAACGCTTGTAGAAATCGAAGACTCGATTCTTGGAGTTTTCTTGCTTAAGGGAGAAGCCGCTTGTTCGCGAATACTGGTCACCAGAGACCGAGCTTATGCTGCGGTCTTGACGACCGTAACGGTCTAGCTCCGTAAAAATCGGTTGTAGGGGACCTGGGCTCACGGCCCACCTGTGAAAGCGAAATGTCCAATCAAAAATGAAATGCGTGTAGGCAGCCCATGCATCCTCGCCAAGGTCCCGTGTGAAGGCGTAGCTTTTTAGGAACTCGCGAGACCTTGTCATCAATTTCTCTGGCAGCACCACTGTGACTAAACCGAGCGACTCTAAGGTGCGGTATTCAGTACAGGTGTCCCTGAAGAGCAGGGTCGCAATTCGCTTTCGAATTCGAGATTCATCTCCAATTTCGTCCCGTTCGCAAAAAAGTTGGGCAAGGGAATAGTCAGCAACTAGTTGGTCGGCGATGATAGAAACCAAACGCCTTGTCGAGAGTGGTTCTGAGCATTCACGCAGAGAAGCGTAAATCAACTGCCTAAAAGTAAAATCTTCGTTGGTCCTTTGCAATCGGCTGGCGATGAATGCAGCTTGTTGCCGACTATCCGAAAAGCACAACACTTTGTTTATCGTGTCTGTGCCTTCTAAAGGTTCATCAACGGCGCGTTTTAGTTCTTCTAGGAGAATCGTCGCCGCCGCGTACAGTGACAACGTTGGCGGCGTGACTACTTCTTGCTCCGAAAACCATTCTTGGTCGCAATAGGGACATTCGCGCAGACTGACATCGGACTCCGCCGACCATTCAACCGCAGCAACAACTCTTCCAGGATGGCAGGACCTGGCGTGGTCTCGAATCGCCGTTTGTGCATAATCCTCGTTTTCGTGCGAGAACCTTAGGCCGCATTGAGTGCAGATTGATATGAGGTTTACACTGCCTTCAGTTAGCAGTCGGTCGCGAAGTCGTTCCGTCAATGCACTAATCGGTCGAAACAAGATGCGCCTGAACTGCCCTTTGCCAAGCAAGTCGTCCCGTTCAGAACTTATCAGACCCGTTTTGCTCCGATACCAACCTTCAAGCAGAACGAATCCACATTTTCTGCAAAGGCGAAGTGGATATACGACAGAACTACAGACGCTGCAGTTTGTCCGGTGATTGACAAACAAGTCCGCCCACCATCCATCTGTAGTAGATTCGGGTGGGCAATGAGATGGGTCGATACAGAGAAAAGCATCTCGATGTTCTCTGACAAACTCATGGACGCGTACAGATAGAAGTCCATCGCCAGCAACACGAGCACCCTGGATAAGCTGAAGGAGGCTTGCCAAGCCGAGTTTGCAATCAGCGGGACGAGCGGATGTGAGGTTCTCGCCCCAAAACCCGACCACCACGCTATTGAAGTCGCTAACTCCGGACTGGGAAGAACCGAATACTTCATTTAATCGATGGAATGCGTTGCTTGAGTTTACGATTCTACCGAGGATTTCTGTTCGCTCAAAACCAGAGGCGGCGTGCGAGGCAGCCTTCTCACGTGGGCAACCCAGAATCTCCGCTAAGTGTTCCCATTCCTTATTCGGAATGTCGCCATCAAGTTGTTCCCCTCGCACTTCCCCAATTGAGAATGCAGAACTCAAAATCGGCGCAAGCCCAGGAAGGCCCACAAGGCTATTCAGGAGCGACTCGCTATCGAGTGTTCGAGAATTAGACACCAAATGTGCTGGCTTGACCTTCCCACTGATTACCTGCTCTGCTGTGAATGGAGACGCAAAAAGTCTCGTGGCGAAGTCCGCCATTTTCTGCTTGGCGTCCTGCTCAGTGCCTAACGTTGCGCTGGTGCCAACGCATCTGAAGCGAACAGGTCCCGATGAGCACGTTTTATCGAGGTAGTTTCGGAACCTGCGAAGAAGAGTTGAGACCTCCATTCCGGTCGTCCCGCGATAGGAATGGACTTCATCCAATATGAGAAACTTGAATAGCTGCGGTTCCTTGAATAGCCGCCGGTCATCATTTCTAAGGAGCATGTACTCCAGCATCGTGAAGTTTGTTACTAGAATGTCTGGAGGGGCGTGCTGCATTTCCTTTCGATAGCGAAGCTCGCCAAGTTCATGGATTTCTTCATCAGATACGGTTCTTTCCAGTCCTCGGTCGGCTTCATCAACCTTCGTCTCTCCGGTATAACGTCCAAAAGTGATTTGCCGAGATATCCTTTCACCTACCCTGGTTGACTCGACGGCTCTCAGGTTTATCCAGAACAGCAAGCGTCTCAAACGAGACATCTGGTCTTCCACGAGCGCGTTCATCGGATATAGAAGAATTGCCCGAATGCCTGGCCGACTTCGCTCTGCTGGCTCTTCGGTGAGAAGGGCGTAAAGCAACGGAATCAAGAAACACTCGGTCTTTCCGCTGCCTGTGCCTGTGGCTACAATCGCATTGCTTTTTCGAAGTGCAATTTGCAGGAATGCCTCATGTTGATGACGATAGAGCTTCCTATGCCAAAGGCGGTGAAGCGTGGTGGCTTCCGTCTCGTCGGCGGCGTCCGAGGTGTTGTCTTTCCAAAGTTGATGCCTGGCCCTTCTGAACTTCTTGAGACTCGCTGAGTCGATGCTTCGCCAATCGAAAATGGGTCTCATCCGGCCAAAGAACTGCTTGTCCCGTGAATCTGTGGCGAGCTTTTCCATTGCTTCCAAGCTTATAGTTCGCTCATATTGAGGAAGTGACTCTATGTAGGGCCCTTTGAACGTTTGCGTTTGCCAGAGGCTAAAAAAGCGCTCGCCGAGCTTATTCTGATTGCTGTGATTACCTACAGGTAGGGACGATGCGAGGTAGCTAATAAGCGACGATTCTGCTTGCGAAATTAGCTTCGAGAGGTTGTATTGCTTCATAGGCTGGAGCCGTTTTCCTCAATTGGCACCGAATATAACATTTAATTTCAGAAGATAACGGATAAGACTATGCCGAGTTTCCGCTGAAGATATGCCCATTCCTTACGAAGCAACTAGGGACAGTTGAGGAATGATTTGATGCGGTTCCCGTTCGTAAAGAACGCCAAAGAAACAAACAGGGATTGGGCGCGGGCCAGAACTGAGATAAGTTGCCGAAAGACCTTGATGATTTGCTGATTTGGTTTGCTTTCTTGCCCGTCGTCTGTCGCAATTCACGCAATTCAGTTAAGGAAACGACGACCGTTATTTAGTGAGGCCACTATGCACTCGGACGACTCCGATAAAAGTGCTTGCAGGCAGGGCATTCCATGCCATCCCCAATCGGCAAGGGCTTTCGCGCACGGTGCAAATGAACGGCTAACTTCTTTGATTCCCAGCAGCCAGGACAATGGGGCGTTGCGTCACCTTCGAGATAGTAAAACGGTGCTTTGAAAACCATTTCCTTCGACTGTTTGAGCGTGACACGGAATCTCTCAACTTCCTCTTCCAGTCGCCTCTTGTCGCGGGAAAGGTCGAGTACTTCGTTTTCTAGCGCAAGAATCCTTCGGTTCAATTCAATGTCATTAAATTTCTTCACAAGCTCCGCTACGTCTTTCATGTTCTCGACGACGCCCATGTTCCAATCCTTCCTCTCAGCCTTTTTTGTATCTGCTTACCGGACGGGGGATTACGGTTTCTCAATCTCAGCCTTGATTCGGTCCCACTCCGTTTTGAAAATCTTCTGCCCAAGTGACATGGCCCTGCGTAGTTCATCGTTAAATTCGCCACTCGGGTCATCCCCTCGCTCTAGCAAGAACCGAATCCGACTCAGCGAGGCTAGGAGTTGCTCGTGCTCGTTTTCGTTCGGATTTATCAAGAGTTCGATTTCGTGTTCGATTCGGACGAGCCTTAGCGCTTCCTCCTCCTTGAGTTCGAGTGTGCCGACCATGACTTGTCTCATGTTCCAGTAATGAAAGGCATTGGCCGTGAACTCGGCCAGCTTCTCACGGAAGCTGTTTATCCAGACCTGTCGCATGGGTGCGATGATTTGTCTGTTTGCAATTCGGCGTGAAAGCTCGACCTGTTTGCGCCCTATCCTCAGGGTCACGAATGGGCCGACGAAAACCGCAAGGGCAGCGATGACCAGAGACATTATCGGAATCAATTGGCTCGATGGTTGAGGCGGGGGTTGCACGTAGAGCACTGTAGCATATAAGCATCAGCGTTTTCTTCGGTGACAAATGAACGTCTTGCGATTTCTCCGGTTTGCAGATAGGGAGGTCTGCTCCAGATGTGTGCGGAGGTATAGTGGGTCCTTTGGCGAAAGAACATAGGAGCGAGCAACGAGATTCCGGACTGAGTTGGAGACCTTGAAATTGCTGTTAAGCCGACAAACTTCTTGTCTCACTTAACTCATTTTGTTGATTGCACTTAAACTACCAGAATCGGTCACGAAGTGCGTTTTTCGGGTTAGAGGCGATTGATTCTACGGCACTTATTTTTTCTAAGCGTTCTCATAACCCGAAGGTCGTCAGTTCAAATCTGACCCCCGCAACCATTTTCTAGATTAGATACAACGGCTTAGAGGATGCTCCCTCTGAGCCGTTTTCTTTTTGGCCTCAGAATTCCGTTCAATTGCTAGCAAGTCTCAGCTTCGTGCGCTTTGTTAACTTATTAAATGAGGTGCGGCAAGACCAACAAACTCGCGTGGCGTTATGACCTTGGTCTTCTTCCAGAATTTCGGGAAATGCTTTTGGTTACCCGTCACCAGATAGTCCGCTTTCGCAGCATCGGCACACTCTAAGAATATATTGTCATCGGGGTCGCCTGTCACTTCAAGTTGTTGAGTGGGAGCCACGATGTAGCTGTGGTTCTTGATAAGCTGCAGGAATTGTTGACGAAGGCCCTTGCGAATCTTGAGTTCCGGGCGGGCAAGCACCTCGCCGTATTCTTGCAAGATGGAACGGGAGACATACAGTCGAGCCGGTTTGGTAATGGCAAGCAGTAACACGGTGCGCTGCAGCCCGGCTGGCTTGATAGCTGCGGAAATCAGGACGTTGGTGTCGATCACCAGACGAAGGGGAAACATTACCGCTTTGGCTTCTTAGACCGTGCAGCCTTGATGATCTTGTCGATCTGACGCGAGGTCAGCGAACTCGTCCCATTCTGCTCCGCCTCTTCGCCGAGGACTCTTAAGACCTCAGGCTCGGGCGCGGCCAGCTTAACGTAATTACGGATACTGATTAGTACGGCTCTGGGTGTCCCGCGTTTCTCGATGACCAGCGACCTTTGCTCGTCATCGACGCGACGCAGGAGTTTTCCGAAATTCGCGCGGGCACCCAAGGCTGAAACAACCATCGTGCTATTCTTGGCCGTAGTTGAAGTAGTGGCCATAAACTCTCCATTTCAATAATCTGAACTGTACAGTCCAAAAGAGGGAAGGTCAACCAGTTTCAGTTTTTGGCAGTTCCGGTTTGTTTGCGACTCGTCGTCTGCAAATGCAGATAGCCCTTGAGTCCATCCGGCCTTGACAGATATACAGATATACGTATAATAGTATAATGGACAGTGCGCGGTGAAGACCCGGGACAAGCATCTACATTCCTTGCCTTGGCCTCGCGCCGAACTCGAAGCCCCTCGATGCAACTGAGGTCCAGTTGCGCCTGACTCTTTCTCACTTCATAGAGCCAAACCCCGGCGACCGGGGTTGCAACCGAAGACATCGCTACGCTTCGCATGGGTTGCGGTTCCATCTGAAACGAAGTCCAAAGACGTTGCCGGAGTTTCGGACGCGAATCAATGGCGCGGCTCTTTTGAAGTGGAGGAGCAGTGTCTTCCCGCAGATGTAGGAGAGGATGACTGGATGTTGGGATCGATTCGCAATCTTGGTTCGGTTCACTCAGACCACTGGCGCGGCACGGGCGCTGAATAGGCTCGCCGGGACCCAATCGCAATCTACCCCGTGGGATGTTGGTGGAAAGAGAAACCGAATCTTGCTCGATGTAACAGACAGATTCGCTATTCCCTGATCGTTTCCATCCGTGCCGCGGCAGGCGCCATTGGCATCTACACACCAATTCGAACTGCCATTCCCTTGATAGTTCCAATCGAAGCCAAGTCGACAGACCGCGCCCGTGACGACTAATCACTGATGCGATATTCTTTCTAAGAGCCGGACGTGGCGAAACGCAGCCAGTCCGGCTGAACTTTTTTCTTGACATAAACGACAGGATGTCGCATAAGTTGAATGGAAAAGAAATATTCTATTTCCGAGACGGCGAGGCTTTTGTCGATCCATCGTTCCACATTGCATAGGTGGATTGCTTCTGGAGTTGTTCCAAAGCCGATCGAGGAAGACACCGCTGGCGTAAGGCTGCGTTATTGGCTAAAGGAAGGGTTTGGCGTGGTTAAGAAGCACAAGGAAGACCATTTCCGAGAAGGCCAAGGTCAAAGAAGGGGTAAGAAGGCCACGAGAGGTTGGTAGTTTTGCGGGACACGCCGGTGTTATTGGCACCGACGCGCCCCTGACCAAAGTCGCCTTTGAAGGAGGCAACGATGGCTGCAACAAAAGCTATATGTTTCAGTGAACTCGCGCAACCTAGTGGTTTTTCAGTCAGATTCCCCGCCTCAAATTTCACTTCCACCCCTCCTCCTCTGTGGCGATATATGTACGTTCTCGCCGCACGACGCCATATTCAGATTCGCGAGCCACGGAGATGAAGCTCCCAATCTTTCAACAGATGGCCGATTTGAACCGCTCGTTTGACCAAGTAGCGACGGGCTTGCAGCGTTTGAAGGCCATACCGTTTTTTCAACGAGACCTAATTCGCCACGCACTTTCCGACATTGAAATCGCTCGGGTTTACGCCAACCGAGAGTTCTTCGATAACTTCGAGAAGATTGTGGAGGACGACGCCAAATGGGCTTACAAATTCCAACGTGTTTTCAATGAAAAGCTCAAGGATCGGGACGACATCTATCTTGAAGTCAAATCATCAGAGGAGCGACGGAAACGGAAAGGGCTTCCGCCGCGCGTGGTCGTCCTGCCCGATTGGGACATGTCTGACGAAGATCGTTACGACGAGACGCGCTCAAAGCGCAGAGCCAAAACAACCTCGAAGAAACGTCGCGCGCAACCAAAGGCAAAGGACAGACGCCAATGAAGAGAATCAATCTGCCCGCCGCTCCACCTCCTAAATTCAACACCGGTCGACCACGTGGTGGGCGGTCAGCAGCGTGACGCGGTTCAGAACCGCGCCTTACGCATAGTGAATTAGTTAGCTTTCCCGAACTGGTTGGAGGCCACCCAAATGCTGAAATGGAATGCAGCGAAAGTGACGAACCTCACGGGCGTTGAAATCTGGTTGTTCATCATTGCCCGTTTGTTGATTGGGTTCGGCATTGGAGTGGTAGCGGCCCAATACTTTCCCTCGGTTGCAAGCGCGTTGAAAATACCCGCGCTTTTCATTGGCTCGATTCTATTCCTAATGGCTTCCAGAGGTTTCTTCCCGCCAACAAAGGAGACTAGCGCGTAACTCAAGTGGTGCCTAATGTCTTATCGGTGCCAAATGATTCAGTAAGGCGTTGGAAATCATGAGGTATGGTAGGGGCGGTGGGGATCGAAAATTGAATCCACTTTCACAAGTCCTGAGTTGTAATAGGCGTAGCACCGCTGCCCCTATTCCAATTGGTATGAAATGGTGTCAAATCCGGCGATGATCTGGGTACACCTAGAACCCACGTAAAGCAATAGTGCGACTATTAGGTTTCCACGCGAACGTCGTTGAACTTCCGAAAGTCCCTGTCGAACGAGGCTATAGGCATATCTTCGGTCGCCGCAGTTGCGGCGATCAGGCAGTCTACAAAATGGACCTTCGTTTTTCGGTAGCGATCCAACGCGTCGAGGTGAA
>Ga0247682_1000321_pt1 | contig 14792 bp, 37 predicted proteins | sample CNK23_metaG_FD_190130 | JGI IMG/M metagenome (GOLD analysis project Ga0247682, IMG submission 190130) | Soil microbial communities from Purdue University Martell Research Forest, Indiana, United States - CNK23 | ecosystem: Environmental > Terrestrial > Soil > Temperate forest > Bulk soil...
GCTGGCCAGAACTGCGTCTACGGCATTCAATTCAAGACGGCTAGCATTGGCGCAAAGATAGGCTCACTAACGGTGAGTGTTGGCGGCTTGCAGCTGAGCGTAAATCTGGAAGGGATGGGGCAGTGAAGGAGGAGGTGCCAGAGAAGTACGCATTGACGGATTTTGAGCGTAGACTCATGCACGCTATTCAATGGCTTTTGATTCACGACGGCTATGGCAGCGCACCAGCCAAGCAGCGGGATAAGCGAGTCAAGAAGTTGCTGAAGCGAAAAGGGACGGTCAAGGGGGATAGATGAATGCAATAGTTTCTTTCTTACAGGCACATCCTACTTCGAGCACTTTGGTTGCCTACTACATCGCCAGTGCGTTCATCGGGGCGCTTCCAGCGCCACAAGCCAATTCAGGGATGCCGTACCAGTTTGTCTACAAATTCTTCAACACATTGGGAGGAAACCTGACGAGAGCCTTTGCGAGCAAGGTGGAAAGTTCTCCTAACTTTGCGCCAGCCGCGCAGAAAGCTCAGGACTTGGGGCAATTGACCAAGCAGCCGTGAATCCGGTAATCCAGTCCTTGTATCCGGTTCTCGCGCCCGTAGTCGTCTTTCTGATTATCTATGCCCTGCAAAAGTTTCTCACTAAGCCGGATACGCTCGCTTCCAAGCTCGAATACTTTACGGATGCGATGGAAAAGAAGTTCGATGAGATGCGTCGGGAAAAGGACAAACAGATAGCGGAACTTGAGGAGAAATTATACAAGCAGGAGAAAGAAAGCTGGGATAAGATGAACGGGCTGCGCGGCGATATTATCCGAATCCAGACCAAATTGAACGGGGTCGGTTGGGGCGCAGAAAGAAAGCGAGGGTAGCTATCTGGGGCAACCTCCTCCACGCGGTACAGTAATCGGCAAGTTTGAAGTCGTGTTTCAAGCCGTCTACGAAGGCTACAACTCAGTGACGCTAGCCGGAGACAATGGGACTGCCCATTTCCGCCTTCCGCCCGATACTGCTGGCTACACCAAAAAGGGCGACAAGGTCATTCTGTCCATCACGGAATACAAAGAAGAGTGATTGAGGCAGCGCGATTCCTGACTCTCTTTGCCGCTACGGGTTATGCCGCTTGGCGCTCGTGGCGGCATCCCTTTTTCTTCATCTACTTCGCGGCCAATCTCTTCTATGAAATCGCGTCAGAATGGCCTCTGCTGACAGGGGGCGACACTTCAGCCGCTTACCACTGGGTCTATGACATTTGTACGGCTTCGTGGCTCCTAGCGGCACTGGGGATAGTCTGGGAAGCCATCCTGCCTTACACCTACCGCCTCCGGCGATTCAGCCTATCCGTTCTCACCACGATGATTGTCGCAAGGGACATCTATTTCCACATGCACAGACCGATGGCTTTCAAGGACTGGGCCGTATTCATAGAAGCAACGATTCTTTTCTGTCTGGGCTTTACGCTGGGCTGCGTGTCGTTTTTCTCTGGCAAGCGGCTCGACGCTTACTTTCTTTTGGCCGTGTTCTGGATACTACTGGCCGCGTTCTTTTGGGCTTGGCTCGAAGGACGGCCAGAAGCGGTTTGGGTCGAAGCCGGGTGGATAGTCCCCACAGCGTTTTGCGTCGTTGCTTTTCTGGCGGTAGGCGTTAAGATGCGGAGAGAACATGGCTGCTGAACCTATTGCAGGCGGATGGTTTGCCGTGATGACGGCGGTTATCGTGACCGTTCCGCCGACGATCAACGCTATCGTGAACATTGCCATCTCAAAGAAAGTGGAGAAGAAAGCCGACGTGGTAGCCCAAAGAGTTGCCGAAGCGACGGTGCAGCAAGGGCAGATTCTTGTTTTAGCTGAGAAAACACATACGCTGGTCAACAGTCAGTACGGAATTGCTCTCGCGCTGATTGTGGCAAAATCGGCTCTCATCTACGAGAAGGACCGCACGCCGGAGAATCTGGCGGAACTGAACAAGGCAAAAGAGAAGCTGGCGGAGCATGAGGCAAAACAACACGTAGTAGACAGCGCGGAGCATCTGTGAAGTGCCAGAAATGCGGCAAAGAAGTGCCAAAGGATGAAATCAAGACCGTGAAAGTCAATGGCGAGATTCCCGTCGATTATTGCGAGGCGTGCGTGAAGCTGATTAAAGAGCAGATGAAGAACTACCCGAAGAGGAAGAAGCCTTGAAACTGACCCTTGAGCGCAAGCTGATGAACGAAACGTGCACGACAGGAGAGTTGTATGTGGAAAACGTTTTTGAATGCCATACCCTCGAACTTCCGGTCAAAGAAGGACTCCCTGGGAGTGCCATCCCCACTGGCATTTTTCTTGTGGCTAATCTTTATTCTCCTCATTTTGGGCGCAACGTCCCTCATATCCAGAACATCCCGAACCGCTCGGACATAGAGATACACTTCGGGAATACGCCTGATTCGACTCGTGGCTGCATCCTTGTCGGAAAGGACTGGAATGCAAACGACCCCTGTTTTATAGGCGAGAGCCGACTAGCCTTTGAAGCTCTCTACGAGAAGATTGCCGCTGCGTTTTCGGCGGGAGATTCCGTGACCATTGAGATTTTATCTTGACGTGCGCCATAGTGAACAGACATTATGGCGGGGAACAGGTAAAAATGAGGCCATCATGCCGCTCATTACGATAGTTATTACGCTCATCGTCGTCGGAGTCCTGCTCTGGCTGGCGAACACCTACATTCCGATGGCCGACCCTATCAAGAAAATCATCAACATCGTGGTGGTAATCGCTGTTGTGCTGTGGCTTCTGAATGTATTCGGCCTGTTTGCGGGCCTCAGTAACGTGAGGGTAGGGCATTGACGAATTGGGAGAAGCTGGAAGACTACGATTTAGGGCGAATCGCCAATGCCCTTGAAAGCATGGCGCGTTCGCTCAAAAGACTTTTAGGACCACCAGTAGCACAGTCAGCGACTTTACAAATTCAAGACTCGAAAGGAAATAAAATCATGCCAGCAACTTTGACTATCGGTGCAACAGCAACAGCGGTATTTCAAGAATGGAGCGGCCTCAATGGTACCGGCGCGAAACTGCCTCCGGTCGGTGCGGTCAGCTTCACGTCTAGCGACCCCACGATTGCCACGGTGGATGCTACTTCGGGGCTTGTGACTGCGGTAGGCCCCGGCACGGCAACCATTTCAGGGACCGACGCAGGTAACGGTTTGACAGCGAGTGACGTGGTCAGCGATACGCCTCTTGTAGCACAGTCGGCCACCGTAGTCGTTACACCCAACTAAGACTTCCCTCAGCGCAGTAAAGGCGGAGCCGCCAGCCGAAACTCCGACTAACGGCTCCGCTTCCTCCTATTCCGCCACACGAAGGTCGGGCCTTGTGCAGCTAAATCCCCAAACCGGTGAATGCCGTGCTTATTTCATCGTGGCACTCGCGTAAAAGCTCATGCAATTGCGCGACATGCGTAACGAGACTGTTTTCGGATGGCACATTGACTTGCTTTGTCGTGCTTTCCGGCGAAGCTCCGCGAATGTGACGATTCAATTGCAAAAGCCTGCCCTTCAATTCCGCCATGCCGTTAACCGCATCACGCATATTGTCCAAAACGCCAGCGGGACGGTCTAGCGCTTGCGTTCCACCGAATTTAGCCGGTGCTGCGTTTGCCTGTCCTTCTCCGTACATGTTTCCTCCTTTTGATTTTATCTTTGCAGGGCCGAGAGCCAGGTATGCCGCGAGGCGGCCCCTCGGAGGAAGCCGCAAATAGCTCTGACAGCCCTGCAAACTCTATCCTCTGAGAGCGTCCAGATTGCTTTTGTTGATTACGTCGGCCTTGTGTGCCACGAGCGCATCAATAGCCGCTTGTACCGCTGCCAGAATCTCAGCAGGCACCTTTCCCGATTTCAACCCTGACAGGTATTGCAATAGGAACTGAATGCCCAAATCAATGAGGGTCAGATACATTATTTGCCTCCTGTCGCAGCCTTTAGATCGGCGGCTGTCTGGTTATAGTTGGCTATTGCCGTTTGGAGTTTTGCGGCTGCTTGAGCAGCCCCCGGCATGCCTTTTTTCGGAGCGTTACAAGCCCCGCCTGAATTGAAATCGGGTCCACCGCAATAGGCAGAGATAGCGTCAATCAGCAAGTCCTTTGCTCCTACCGCTCTCTGAATGTCCGCACATACGGTGGTAGTGGCCCCGGTCTGGCATTCCGGATGAGCCTTACGCTCGCTGTCCAAAAACGCTTTAGCCGCAACCGCAGTATTGTAAGCATTTCGTTCAAGTGGGGAACATCCGGCGAGGATTACGGCTACTAACAGCAGAACTGCAAGTTTTCTCATATGTTTTTAATTCTTCCTTTATGCTAAAATTTGAAAATCATGGCCTATACCGTCGAAGAACGCAGAGAGTACAACAGAAAATATAGGATTGCTAATCCTAACCGTTTGCGCGAATGGAGAGCCAAAAACCCGGACAAAGTAAGAGCAGCGCTGGAGAGACAGAGGGATAGCGGCTATTTTGCTAAATATGCAAAGAAGAATTCTTGGAAATATCAAAAGCGGTTTAGTGAGTGGCGTAAGAAAAACAGAGTGAAACATAGGGCTTGGTCTAAGATATGGTACCACATTCTCAGCGGTAAACTGATTCGCCCAGAAAAATGCGAAAAATGTATGAAACATTGCAAGCCACAAGCGCACCATTGGAACGGATACGAAAATGCTTTGGACGTGAAGTGGCTCTGTAGACCTTGCCATATTATTGAGCATCACCCGCGAAAAACAGACTAGTCTCACTTCAAACCGTTTTCAAGGTCCTTTTGCTCCCCTGCCAGCTTCTCTGCGCTCGCAAACTCTACAGAAAGCACTAAATGATAGTTGGCGTTTTCGTTTTCTTTAATTTTGCAGCATTCCAGATACTCATCTCGAAGTCGTTCCATAGCCTCAAAGAACGCTCCGTATGGAGTTCGATTCTCTCGGCAAACAGGCGTGATGATTGCGTGCTTGGCGATAATTCCGGGAACGTTCATCCGTAGCGGCGGCTGTGGTTCGGCTTCGGAGAGAAGGGCGTCGGCCAGCCACTTATCTATGCTATTCGCAACATCTATTCTCGTCTGCGTCAAATTGCCGAAATAGCCATAAGTGCCCACCAGCACGTCGGCGCAAATCTCACGCACTACTTCTTCGGGAATGTGCAATTCTCGTGTTCTGAAGGAAGCGGTCGCGGGCGAGGCTGCGAGCGCATCGCGGAGGTCAACGACGGCCTGTTCATATTCCGTTTCAATTTCCTCGTCAAGATTCGTTTCCCATAAAAAGGGAAGCAGTTTCTCTGCTGCCTTTCGTAGGTCGGTCATGAGGCACCTTCCTGAATTGCTGGTTTCCGATGCTTGAGACCGTGACAAATCGAGCAGAGCCATTCGACGGCTAGCGGCTCAAGGTAGTCCTCATGGTGGCCGTGAAGGACGGCCCTTGCGCCACAACCCGAACAACGCTTTGGCTTTAGAATCTTACCGGAAGCCACTGCATTTCTAAGTATCGCGCGGGCACGCTGCTTGATAGGGTCGCGCTGGATTCGCCGCCTTTTAGTCCTGCTATATCTGCGGCAGCGCAAACGTTCCTTTTCCCGATTGAGGTCTCTGTAGCGTTGGCTCCAGTACTTTTGGCGAACCTCTTTGTTTTCCAAGGGGCAGCCGGATGCGTGCTCGTATTCACCCTTCTTGTTGATACCCGGTCTTATGGGTTGCCCGCAGAAATCACAAGGCGCAATAGCATTCGCCGCTCGCATTCGTTCAGTTTCCATTAGCGCCGGTCTTCCGCGTTTTAATAAATAGCCACAAACCTCGTTCAGGCTTGCGAACGCCAAAGCCAAAATCAACCATGTCTTTCAGGTGCTTTCTCACGCAAGAACTAGATAACGGTCGTATCGCCCTAAACCGAATATCCGCCGCACTTCTCCAATCGTCAAAGCTCATCCCGCTAAACACGACAGCCCGCGTACGCTTCCATTTAGTATTGCTCATTTCCCCGTCACCGCCTTCTGGAGTTCGGCCCCGCGCTCCTTCGCTTCAGTCACCGCGTTCCGCAATCCGCACCAGCGGCATGAGTTTCGGCAATGGTCGCCGCAATTCTCGCCACCGTACTCTTCTTCCAGCAAACGGACCGCCCAGAAGATGAAATTGTCAGTTGCGTCTTTGTGCTCAGCGGCCCGCGCTCGCGCAGCGACTTGGGCGAGAAGCGCATCCAGCATTTCAATGCGAGACGCCCACAGGGACGACGGAGAATCACAGTTAAGCACTTCCTCAAACCGCCCCCGCAGCTCGTCATTCGCCACGATGCACCTCTTTTTCAATCATTTTGCACTTATCGCAATCTTCTAACGGACAGTCAATCAAGTGAAGGCAGGCAGCAATCCACCAATCTTCGCCCTTCGCGTCATTCGCCGGTGGTGGGGCGGCGGCATTATACGGCCAATAAGCGAACATGCAATCGCCTTCGTGCCCCAAATCCAGCACGCATTGAAGCTGGTCTGCCACTGCGCATTGTGTGCAACGTTCGCTCATCGTCTCCTCACTTTATCGGCCCCCTGCGGTCACACGGCTTCGTACGTCGCTTCGAAAATGTCCGGCTTGCATGGATAGAACTCGCCTTTTACGCCTTTGATAATCCAATCGTTTCCGCGAGCGAGCAATGTATCGCCTTCTTGTGTTTCGAGTGTCCGCAAAAGCAGTCCTAACGCCGAATTGGGTTCTTCGCCCTGTCGCTCAAATCTGGTGTAGCCTTCGTCCCCTCGTGGGTTACCTTGCTCGTCCAGCCACACGCCGCGAACAAACCACGGCTTAGGAACGAACTCACAAATTTCTTGCCAGTTCTGCCATGTGAGTTGTACAGCCTCAATCACTACTGGTTTCTTGCGGAATTTCATTTGCGTCTCCTCTCAATCTCCCTCCCCTTGCTCAAAGTGGCGAAGCCCGCCCCTTTGCCAGCTTCACTGGCTGCCCCGCCCTCTTCCCACTGGCTGGTCACTTGGCTGGTGCTGCTGAGCTTAGTAGACCTTAGTCCTTCGGCGCTTCTTGCGTAAAACACCAGCCGCCCCTAGCTTTCCACCAATTGTGTCCATCGTATGAGCACCAATCACTGTTATTAATTGGCCTAAAGAGTATCGCCGGAGGGCGTAGTTCTTGCTTCGAACATTCTGGCTTTTTAGAGGTAAGATTCATGATTATGACCATAAAGGCCATTACCGCCATTCCCGCACAGAACCCTTTGTCAAAAGCGTCTAGTTTCATTCGCGCTCCTTGTCTGCTGGGCCGGGGTGCTGGCGCTCGGCTGATAGCCGCTCACCTGCCGCTGCTTGCTGAAATGCCTTGTACTCGTCGTCCGTCAAATCCACAACGAGTCTACCATTGTGTTCGTCCCATCGGGCGCGTTCAGCCAAAAATCTCAACCATCTAAACCACTCCGCCGCTTTCGTTTGGTCCGCCATCTTCTCCCTCTTTACATTCGCCTCGTATGCGCCTAGAACGTACCCACTGATAAAGAAAGCCATCGCCGTGAACAGAACAGCTAACCCGAGTGGCATCATCGCGAGGCCTCCGCTATCGTCGGCATGGCCTTGATGGAGGAGGCTAAATTCATGGCTGCACCTGCCATTCTTCTTTGGTAACTTCGCGTTCTTTACCATTTTCAATGATGGTATAAATCGGTCGGAAGCTCTTGCCATCTGTGTAGCCGCAAGGGTTCATAGATTTGCCGCTGTGTGTGCCCAGACTTAATTCTGCAAAGCCGAGACTGATAGGCGGGTCTCCATACATGCCAGAGTCATTCATGGCCTTTAATTCACGGGTAAATTCCGCATTACATTCCCGCTCCGTAGCTTTATGCCAAACGGGACGATGCTTGTTTGGAACTGCCACAATCTTGTAGTGGCATTCCGCAGCGATATTATCGCCGTACACGATAATTCCATCTGTCTTGCCATAGAATTCCTGGTCATCCAAAGAAATACGTGTACAATCGCCCTGTCTGATTTGCGAGATACTCTCTGGCGGAATCGGCTCATGCTTCATATTGGGATGAGAAGGTTCATCGCATTCTAGAACCTGATTTTGATGCTGTTGCCACCAACGGTCAGTTAGAGATTTCTCAATCTTCGCGCCGCCGTATCCAGCGAAAAGCACCCCTAAGCACAGCCCGAATAAAAACATCCGCAATTTGTCGCTCATTTTCCCGCCCTAAATCCACTATGTTCGCGCATCGCCTGCCTCCCAAGTCCAATCTTCTGCCGTTCGTGGCTGTACGCCGCTGGAAACCGCCTTAAAACGGGCATTCTAGCGATTGCTTAGACCCTGCCAGAGCCAATCCAACGCCGCATCCGCCAGTACCCACGCCACCCAAAGGAAACCAAGACCAACCGCTGCCCAGTAGAATGCCTTGAGTACTAGGCCCAGCTTGATGCCCCTGCGCTCCCGCCGATAGAAATTTCTGAGGTCTTCCGCCTCAAGATCGTCCAGGCCAAGCCCCGCAATCGTGTTCTCCACTTCCTTTTGGCTGACGTAGTCGCGGCTCATGGCCTACCTGCCTTGCTCGAAGTCGCCCCACTTGCGTGTGTCTATGCCCATGCGCTCGTAACGCAAGCGATTTGCTCTGGCAAAAAGCTCCGCGATTTCTTTTGGGTCTGTCATTGAATCGTAGTCTGGCCTTATCTCGTAAACGACATCTCGCACCACGTCGAGTATGGGACGCTGCTGGACAAAACCCACGTCTCGGCGCGGCCACTTTTCTACGGGCATGCGCTCGTGGACTTCCGCCAGCTTCGGCATAAAACTGCACTCGTTCAAGCAGCGGTCAAAAGCGATTTCAATCTGGTAAGTGGTGTTGTCTTTCAGGGCATGAAGGAATATTTTTAACTGTTCATCCTCCAGCGTCGCTCCGAAATGCAGGGCGAGTCTATTCACCCATTCCAAGATTTTCTCTGACACGGGCGATTGCTGCTTGGGTTTTCCGTCTTGCTTGCTCATTCTTAGTCTCCGCTTTCTTTGGGGGATTAGATTCCCAACGCCTAAGACGCAGGAATTTTGCTGGAGCAGGAATGTATTGCTCTTCCTTCCAGCGGTCACTGCTTTTCCAAATTTCAAGTCCGGCCAAAATGGTACCAACGCTCTTTTCTGCAAACGGCACACGGAACCATTCACGGTTTGCCTCTTTCTTGTCCAGCTTTACCGGGTATGCTTCCCAGAATTTCTCAAACGAAGGGGTGGAAAACACACGCGTAGTAGTTTGTTTTTGTGAGTCTGAGTCTGAGTCTGAGTCTGAGTGTGTCAACCGTGTATCCGTGTCCGATACATTGTCTACGTTTGTTGACAGGCGCTTATCACGGGCGCGGTATTCCCGCTGCTTGGCCGCTAGATATTCCCGGCGTTCCTCGGCGGAGAGCTTTTTCTTGTACTTTTCGTAGTTGAGGAGTTGCCAGCCGCCGTCAATTTCCGCGATGCGACGGCCCTCTAGTTCTTTGGTGCGGGAGTAACGGTCAGGCGAAGAGAGCGTAACAAGAGCTTCCTCGCACTTCTCCACACTGATTCGAGCGAGTGCGGCAAGGCCGGGGACAGAGGCGGAAACCATACCATCCTTGTCGGCCATCGCCAGCATCGTAATCCATGTGATTCGAGTGTGGTCAGGTTCGGACCAGATGGTAGAGGCAAGAATGGAATTGAAAAGTTTGGTGTAGCCCTGCATAGCCATGAGTACAAACATAAACAGGCGTATACACTTTGTCAACTAAAATCGGCAAAATCTGCGGCCCGACTTGACCTGCTGCTGGCTAGTCGCAGTCCACTTGGTGGCTGCAAACTTTGTATTCCTTTTTCCCGGTATATGGGAAAATCTTCTGGGAATCGTCTGGATGCACAGGCCACATGGCGTCGGCGTCGCAGAATGCACTTTTCTCGGCCCTATTCACTGCAATTCTTATTGGCATCCCGGCACATGGCGGAACTTTTCCAATATACTTAGGTTGAAGTCTGCGAAAATTTTCACATCTCCACAGTTTATCCGCATCGCTTGTAATCAGCACCGTGGCATATTTGTCACTCATCCCAATTCCTCCGTAGCTGCCTGCGCGACCTGTTCGTGATTGTTCGGCTTGGCCATCCGCGCGTAATACGTAAGCATTAGGCAGTATTGCAGCGGCGATTCTAGCGGCGTTTCCAGTGAAGTTTCGTAGGAGCCGCGCAGCATGCCATCGGCTGCAAGTTGGCGGATGGATTCTTGGCTCATGGCTTGACCGGCCTGATGTATCGCTGAAACTCGCGCTGATCAGGCACGGAAAAGTTCTCGCACTTCACCTTGCGCAGCAGATTCAGGATAAACTTCACTTTGGCCCGTGCTTCCGGGTTATTCTTGGCTTTCATCGGTCGCTCCAGTGAATCGTTCGTCCATGCTCTTTGACGTGGCCGCCAGCACAGGCCCAGACTCCACAGCAAAGCCCATCACAGCGCTTCCCGCCAAAGGTCTTCTGAGCATGATGCCAGTGCCCCGCGTCCCAGTCCACAAAGTGCGGCTTAGGGCAGACCTGACACATGCCTTTGGCCCGTTCGTAGATTCTTTGCCTCATGTTCAGGTGGTCTTGCAGGCCATAAAGATAAACATGCCCCCGGAACGAAACGAAGCTCTTGACGCTGTGGAATCGCGCCTTGGTGGTGGCTTCCGGGTCTCGCCTGTTTTCCAGCACTAGCGCACCAGCCGATACTCAGAAACAGTCGGCTTGCCTCTGTGCACGCGCACGTCAATGCGGAAGCCCTGCCGGCGAAGCTCAAACACCCTTCCTGACAGCCGGTAGCCACGCATGGCAGCTATACAGCTTGGCATAGACTTCCATCGGCCAGACTGCAAGTGACGCAAAAGGCGGAATCTTTGGCTTTCATTGCTCATTGTGGTCCTCCTGCTGCTCGTCTCGGTACATGGCCTCAATCGCTTCTGTGCTGATAGCCGCGAGTACTCTGCACATCATAGGGTAGGCAATCGTCGGGTTGCCGCCGCAAATCTCAATCCAGCGGTCTCGCTGCGCGTGCCATTCCTTATAGGTTTGCCCATCTGTGACGAATACCACGCGCTTATGGCCTTCTTTGTTGACCTTCCGTCTCTGTGCTTCAACGACAGGCAAGTACAGGACTGCCTTTTCCTCTCCCCGCCCTTTGGAGATGAGCCACTTCGCGTGTTCGAGCACTTCGCGGACGTTAGGCATTCTTCGCTTTCAAGGCCGTCAGCAGATTCCCTCTGACCTCGCAGAACTCATGCCGGAACGTATCGAGCTGGCCCGACTCCATTTGCACGATCTTCTCGCGGCCCTTACGCTTGCCGTAAAGCAGCAGAAGCCCCTTATTCGCTTCCATGACCTCAGAGTCGCCGGTCACTTCGTACCAGCCATCGCCAATCGGATAGCAGACAAGCTGGCTAGGCCCCTCAGAGGGCATTTCTTGGGCCTTCGGAGCCTCAAGGGGCGCGTTTACGTCCTTACCCTGCCTTCCGGCCTCAATCTTGGCTTTGGCCACGTTCTGGGCCGCTACGGCCTTATCCACGCTGGTATCGGCTTCAGGGTCAGACTCGTCAGGGATGAGGAAGGCGTGTCTCAATCCGTACTTGAGGGCGCCTGTCTGGGCTTTGTAGACAGCCTTGTCTCCTTTGTCGGTTCCAGTACCGTAGGAATGGAGCACGATAGGCGGTGTCGACGGTTCATCGCCATCAAAGAACGAAAACTGCATCGTCACGTCGACGGCCTGCATGACGCCTTCCTTGGCAGGAATCTCGTAGTTTCGGATGTTCACGCAATCAGAAACCATGTAGATGTTCCGGTCTGAAAGGGCTTTGCGCACAATCCACGCCACGTCAGCGGCCTTGACATAATTGTATTTCTGGAAGTCGTTCCGGCCACGCTTCTCGACGTTATCGATCTCGGCAACGGCATCGGCAAGTTTCATTATTAGGTGCTTTTTGGGCTGCTCTGGCGTTGCTGGCTGGTCGCTCATGGCTACTCACGGCCTTTCGTTTTAATGAAATGCTCGATGCGATTGGCAGCGTTCTTAGCCAATGCCTCTTGAGTTTTATATTTAAAGGAACGGTCAAGGAAAGGTTCAGGCCAATAGAAAAACAGGCGGTTTCTTTCTTCGTCTGTTAGGCCAAGAAGTTCACTGGCCACACCGGCATTGTTTTCAGCAGTGAATTGCAGGCCCGTACTAAGGTCAATTTTCTTGCCAAGTATGACCGTCCACCCGCCGATGCACGCTCTAGTCCCACACGGAGCCTGCGGGGAGCTTATAGCCCAAGAGAAACTCCAACGTTGCGGCTCGGCAAGAATATGCTTTTGTACTTTTCGCAGCAATTTCACGTTCATGGTTTCTCCTCCAAGTTCTCAGCGGCGTCCTCGGCCTGCGCTTCGGCTGCCAGCTGGTCGGCCAGCGATTCGTCCTCGTCTGGAATGTCGCGGTCCAGCTGCCAAAAGCTGTGCATGTCTTCCATCAGATTCTGCCTTCCGCTTTTTTAATAGCGTTACGGCACAAACGGCCAGCTTCCAGCGCCTTTTGCGTGCCGTATTCGCAAGAGACCATTGCTTTGCAGGCTTCAAGCAAGTCAGGAGCGGCTGCAATGAGGGCGCGATTCGCAGGCGTGAGGTCAAGCAAGTCATTTGCGCTGTCCCATTCAATTTCATAGTGGTCAACGCGGATAGGGATAATTGGGTTTCTTTTGTCCGGCCCGTTCAGCCCTATGTCGGCATACTTTGGCCCTGTATATTCGTGGTTTGGGTCACGCGGATTAGTCTCCAACTCTTTCCATCCATCGCCCCATTGCCACGGCCCCGGCGTGTGTTTATCGGGCATTTCAGTTCACCTCTCCAAACATGGCTATGCCCTCGCTGCGAATCCACTGCATTGCCGTAATGGGCGTGGCGTTAAACTCATCCCGGTAGGCTGCAAACGCCACAGACCACTCGGCATTAAGCTGGTCGGCCACTTTCTGGGCTTCCTGATAGCGAATCCAAGCTCTCTGTTCAGCGAACATCAATTCATCCAGCGTCATTTTGCCTCCAGTTGAGCAATCAAATCGTCAATCGCTTCACGCTCCGTGCGCCCCCAGCCAATCGCAGAACCAGGCTCGTAGGTCTCATCGTTTACGGCATACCAATCGCAATCCCGGATGGGAATCGGCGGCGGGTCGTATTTGGTTTTGATTTGCATTGGCTCTCCTCGTCTGCTGGGGCCTGACTAGCTGCGAATGCTTGAAACGTATTGCTCTGGACTCATTCCGGCTTCGAACGCATCGTCAGCGCCGTCCAGTGAATAGCCGTCTTCCCACTGGCAACCGTCGAGCGAGCGGCCAAATAGCTTCTCGGCTCGCTTAATCCAGCGTTGCCAATCGCTGATTCTTTGGGACTCTTCTAGCTCCCAAGCTGAAATTGCCATAAAATCGTAACCTTCCATGTCGCCCTCCATGAATAAAGTAGAGCATACCAAGCGATTCGTGTCAAGCCCAAAATAAAATTATTTTTCACTGGACAAAGCGATTAGTATCTGTTAGGATTCGGCAACATGGCAAAGAATCAAGCAGCAGTGGCTCTAGGTCGCAAGGGTGGCAAGGTGAAGAGTAAAGCCAAGGCCGAAGCTGCACGCCGTAACTGGTTGAAAGCATTGGAGGTTATCAAGAAGAAGCAGGAGGCGGCATGAGAGTGCTGAACGATAACAATCAGTGGGTGGGCGACGGGCAAATCGTTGACAGGGATTGCGAATGCATCCATCATCGCAGGCTTGGCCCTCCGCCGTGGTATCCGCATCGCTCGCAAGCCGAAGCTGACAAGGCAAGAGAAAAGTTTGTAGATTCACTGGTAACGGAAATTAAAAGGAGACGAAACGAAATGGTACGCGCAAAATTCATGGTTCAGGAACTCAGGCAGCATCATTACGGGAATCCAGGGGCGACCACGATCATTCTGCGTCCGCAGTATGACCAGACCATCGAAGAGGACAAGCGATTCGCCAAAGCAACTCCTACCGGGGAAGTTTCGATGTATGTGGATAATCCTCCGGCCCAGGCATTCTTTGAGCTTGGCAAGACGTACTATTTGGACTTCAGCAAAGCAGATTAAAGCCCATGAGCAAACGAGCGGCAGGCGGCAGGAAGGGCGAGCATCTAACATGCACTTATTTAATGGAAGGCAGTCCAGGCAATTTGCGCGCCATGACAGAAGAGTTGGAACTAATAATCCCGATTATTCCGCCGAGCGTGAACCACTACAAAAAGCCTTACGCTAATCGGTTTGGGGCAGATAACGGCAAGGGAAAAATTTGCTGGTATCGCACAGCGGCGGCGGACACGTTCATGGATTTGGTTGCTATTCACGCTAGAGGCCAACAGATACATCTAGAGGCCTATTACATCGAAGTTTGGCTGAATCTAGGCCCAAAAGAGCGGATGGATGTGGATAATTGCGGGAAGGTCATCTTGGATTCTTTGGTCAAGGCAGGAGTGATTCATAGTGATGCGGCGGTGACGGATTTGGCGTTGCACAAGCGGCGAGCGGCGGAATCCAGTACGCAAATTACAATCTGGAAACCAGCGCATCAGCATGTAAAAGAAGGACTTACAGGCAAATTTTTGGGGCAGAAAGGGCGCTAAGGATGAGCCTGATAGATAAAACAGACGTGGCGACCGAGCGATTCAAGGCCTTAATGGCCCAGCAGCCAGACGGCCTACAAGCGCAAATAGACGCTCTGCGAGCTGCTGTAGTGGCAAGGAACGGGCTTTTAGAGGCTCTCAGCGAACAGATACGGTTGGGATTTGAGAAATGTG
>Ga0247682_1000326_pt1 | contig 14566 bp, 13 predicted proteins | sample CNK23_metaG_FD_190130 | JGI IMG/M metagenome (GOLD analysis project Ga0247682, IMG submission 190130) | Soil microbial communities from Purdue University Martell Research Forest, Indiana, United States - CNK23 | ecosystem: Environmental > Terrestrial > Soil > Temperate forest > Bulk soil...
TCAAATTAAATTTAAAGATAGTTATTTAATATTACTTGCTTCATTAAATAAATTATCTAAAGCTTTTAATGTAGATAATCCTAAATCTTTATTTCCTCATTTCTTTGTTAATGAAAATAATCTAAATTATATAGGAGAAGTTCCAGATATTAAATATTTTACAAATAATATTAAATTAAATGATTATAATGAATATATATCACATTTCAATAATAATTGATCTTTAAAAAAAGAAGTTAAAAAATATTGTGAAATCGATTGTATTAGTTTATATCAAGTTATTTATAAATTTAATGATATGATTTTTAGTTTATTTGGTAAAAACATTCATCATTATCCTACTCTTCCTTCTTTAGCATTTGGTATATTCAGAAGTAATTTTATGAAAGAGGAAAATATTCCTCAATTAAATGGTAAAATTGCTAATGATATTAGACAATCCTATACTGGAGGAGCAGTTGATATGTATATTCCTAAATCTAAAGTAAATGTTGAAATTAAATGTTATGATGTTAATTCATTATATCCTTCTCAAATGCAATCAAAACCTATGCCAATAGGAATACCTACTTTATTTAATGGAGATATTAGAAAAGTAGATCCTAATGCTTTTGGATTCTTTTATTGTGAAATAATTGCTCCAGATAATCTAAAACATCCAATTATTCAAACTCATGTTAATACAGATAATGGTTTAAGAACTATTAGTCCTATTGGAACTTGAGAAGATATGATTTTCTCTCCTGAAATGGATAATGCCGAAAAATATGGATATAAATTCAAAATTTTATGAGGTTATACATTCACCAGAGAATATATATTTAAAGAATATGTAGATTTCTTATACACTTTAAGACAAGAATATTCTAAATCACACCCATTAAACTTTATAGCTAAAATATTATTAAATAGCTTATATGGTAGATTTGGAATGGATGACAATTTTTCAGAAATAAATATAATTCATAAAGATTATTATCCAGATTTTGAAAATAAATATTTCAATAACATAATAAAAACTACTGAAATTGATGATTATATTTTAGTTGAAATCAAAACTGATCAAGATGAAAATGAAGACTCAACTCATAATGTTAATACTGCAGTAGCTGCAGCTATCACAGCATATTCTAGAATCCATATGAGCCAATTTAAAAATAATCCTAAAATTAATTTATATTATACTGATACTGATAGTATTTATACTGATTCTGATCTACCTAATGAATTAATTTCTCAAATCGATCTTGGTAAATTAAAATTAGAAAATATTTGTGAAAAAGCTATATTTCTATCTCCTAAAGTTTATTGTTTAAAAACTATATCTGGAGAATTTATTTATAAAGTTAAAGGATTAAAACATGAAATTAATTTAACACAAAATGATTTTTCTAAATTACTTTATAAAGATGCTTTTTTACAAAAAACTCAAAGCAAATGATTTAGAAATCTATCAGAAGGTCAAATTAATATATTAGAACAAGTTTATACTTTAAAAGTAACTGAAAATAAAAGACAATTAATTTATAAAAATAATAAACTAATAGGAACAAAAGCATTTAAAATTAACATGAGAAAAGATATACGAATAAACGATTAACTCTTTTAAATAACCCCCTCTTTATAATAGAAGTCGAAACAAAAACAAAAGTTTTGTTTTTGTTTCTTACTAACAATAAAATTATATTTTAGACCTATGTAGAATCGAACTACAAAATAAAAATGCTCGTCATTTTTATGCTTAACCATATATAAGCCCTTTTTTAAAACATATATTTATATGATAGGATATGATATATATGCCCACTTAAATTAAAAAGTGTTATGTTCATTGAAATTAATTTTTACTGGTTTGAATTTAAATATTATAATTCCTTCTAATTCACTAATATTATATAAATTAATTGTTTCTTTTAATTTATTATTAATAAAATAAGTCATTAATAAAGAATTAGATTTAGAAGTGATTAAAATTTGTTGACTTAGAGTAATATAAGGTTCATCTGGTCTATTATTTTTAGAAAACATTAGAATTAAAGTATAGACTTTATTATCTTCTAATTCAGATAAAAATTGTCAAACTTTACTATTTCTATCTTCATAAATTCTTCAATAGTTGAATTTACCAAATTTATTAATTTTAATTCTTTTATCTAAATCTTTTAAATATGTTATTTCTTTAGTAGAAATTATATCAAACATTTTAGTTTTCATTTCATTAATTTTATCTTGAAAAGTCATTTGTTATATTAAATTTGTGTTTAAGGTTGCACCTCCGGTTTATTGTTAATGATGTCCATTATATGATGGAAGAATATGAATAGTATTTAAATGTCACTTAAGCATACTAAAATATTAAGTTGATATATCATAAATATTAATTTATATTTATTCTTTTATTTAATTAATCTAAATTAAATATAATTATTAATTATTAACTTTAGATAATTTGAAAGGGGGTAAATCATTAAAAGAACTAGAAATATAATCTATTTTTAAAAAATATCAAAATTATCAAATATATCTTGAAGATTTTGAGAAAAATCATTTTCAGGATGTAATAATTCTGCTTTATATTGATTATATTCTTCTGTAGTGAATATTTGTTTAAAATAGTCATCTAATTCTCCTTCATTATCTAATATATCTTGAACTTCTTTATTTTGTTCAGTAGTTATTTTTAGAGGTAAATTAGGAGTTTCAAATTCTCCTTCATTGTTTAATATATCTTTAATTTCTCTCAATTGATCAAGAGTAAAATTAAATGTTTGAGGATAATTTGGAGTTTCAATTACTGTAGAATTTAAATAGGATTTTATAACTACAATCTCTTTAATCAGTTAATTAGTTATAAAATATAATTCTACTCCAATCGAATCACCTAATTCTACTCCAATCGAATCACCTAATTATCCTCAAACATTTAATTTTACTCCAGATCAAATGAGAGAAATTAAAGAATTTATGGAAGAAGGAGGAGTATTAAATGAAGAAACTAACGAAAAATTAGATCAAGATTTTCAAACTCTATTAGGAGAAGAAAATTATAATAATTTTCAAGCTGATACTCAACTTCTTGATAATCAATTTCATGAAGAACTTCTACGAATATTTGCAGAAGAACTTTCAAGATTATAGAATTAATTGATATTATAATTAATTTAATTAATCATTTTGTATTTTCAATAATAATAACTAGATTATATATCTAGTTCTTTTAATAATTTATACTAGAATTATATCTATTCTTTTAATTATTAATTGGAACAATTCCTCTTAAAATTGATAAAAAAAAAAAAATAAAAACATTTTTAGTAGAAAGGCTAAATATGCCTTCTATATACTTTTAAAATGTTCCAATTCCTGAATTAATTTACATTTAGTAACTCAATATTATTTTTGATTTTAATATTTATAATTAAAATTCAGGATTATATTATATATTCTTTTATTATATGAATAATAAAGAATATTATTTATTAAAGATTAAAAATTGAACAATTTTAAACATCAAGTCTATTTTATAAATTAGTAATGCTAAACTAAATAATTCACAGTTACTTACATTTGCATCCTATTAAGAAATGTTCTTTTTCTTATAAAATTAATTATTATTTCATTTCTTAAAATTATATTATGGATTAATATAATAATAAAAATATTATTAAAATAATAGAAATAATAATTAAGATAGTATCTAGGAGTTAGTTTCTTGCTTTATATACATTCAGCGCTTATCTAATATGTTTGTGGCTACCCAACTATGCCTGTTTAATTAAATAATAATTAAATTCAACAATTGGTACACTAGAGAAACACAGCCTATTGATCCTTTCGTACTAGAAGGTCTTCTCCTTTTTACTATTTATTTCTTCAGAAGATAGGGACCATACTGACTCACGTCGTATTAAACCCAACTCGCGTACCCTTTTAATCGGCGAACAGCCGAACCCTTCCAAGCTTCTTCACCCGGAGGATAGGATGAGTCGACATCGAGGTGCCAAACAGCCGGAACAATGTGTACTCTTACCGGCTATCAGCCTGTTATCCCTAGCGTAACTTTTATCGATTGATCCCCGTCTATTCCATTTTATAGCGAGGGGTCACTATGCCCTACTTACGTATCTGTTCGACTTCTAAGTCTTTCAGTTAGGTATGCTTTCCGCCATTATACACTTCAAAACCTTTCATTAGTTTATTGATCTCCATTCAATTTCTAGCTATACCTTGTAATAATAAACTAATTTATTTAGTTTATTTTTATTTAATTCTTTTTTTATATTTAAAATATTAGAGAATTAATATTTTTTGTCTGTATATTATAATAAATAATTATAATATTATAATTTAAATTAAAATCTTTGGATGTACTTTGCTACTTTTTTAAAGACGACCGCCCCAGTCAAACTACCAATTAGTCATTTATCCTTTAAATTTCAATTTATAAAGTAAACAATAATTTAATTCAAATTATAAGGTTTTCCAAATTTTGTCTTTCGACATACCTAATTACTATTAATTGAATTTAAATTAATGTAATAACTAACTATAGTAAAGCTGCATAGGGTCTTCCCGTCCCTCTGAAGACAGCGAGCATCTGCACTCGCAATTCAATTTCACTGAGCAAGTTGTAGAGACAGTGAGACCATCGTTACATTATTGATACAAGACCACATTTAATGGCCAATTTATTTTGCTACCTTAGGATCCTCATAGTTAAGACCGCTATTAACCAGATTTTCGATTAGTAACTTTAAAATTACCTCTCTTATATTAATGGCATTGAGCAAATTTCATCCAGAATACTATTATCTTAATCATTGCTCTGAATTGTGTTTTTAGTAAACAGTCGTGGCCTCCGATTTTATTATACCATATTATTTTTAAATTATGGCTAATTTAAATTTTTTATGGTTTCTCTTATTGTCAAACTTATGAGAACAACTTGCCGAGTTCCTTAACAACTTTTAGCTCTACGCCTTAGTATTCTCTACTTACGAACCTGTGTCGGTTTAGAGTACGGTAGTATTTTAATTTATTATTAAAATAAATTATATATTTAAATTTCCTGATCTTTTATAATTACCATAAAGATTTTCAATATATTACTCATCAGTCAAAACTTTGGTTCTGAACCTTAGAGGCCGCATTAACATAAGGTGGTTTAACCTTTCCTTATAACCCTTTCGTATTCGGCGAGAAGTATTATAACTTCTTTTACGTTACTCATGTCAGCATTATCTCTTCAGTTATTTACAAACAATGAAACACTGTTTATCATTAATTATACTGAATGTTCTACTACCTAATTTATAAACATAATTTTATATTATATTTATAATTAACAGGATATCGGTTGATTATTTAAGACCCGTTAAATTTTTGGCGCAATAGTCTAAGGGCTGCTACGTTGTTACAACGGTCATTAAAAGATAGCGACTACCAGGCTCACTTTACAGCTGCATTCAATCTATTACTTCCTTTACTTTCACTTAATAATCATTTGGGACCTTGTTCCATGTTCTCGGCTGTTTCCGTCTTGACTATTCAACTTATCATGAATAGTCTGAATATCTATTATCAATTTATGTAATTCCGAGTTTCGTTTCCATTGGTAAGATTTTCAAGATCCCCTCAACCTAAACTTTTAATATATTTTTATATTATTAGTTGGGAATTACCGTGCTGTACCTCCATAAATTTATTAATAGATGTCATACTAAAATATGTTTCGTAGAAAACCAGCTATCACCAGTTCAGATTGGCATTTCACCGCTTTCCAAAACTCTTCGGAGAATTTTGCAACATTCAACCGTTCGATCCATTATAATCTGGTTTTGGAAAGATCAACTGACTTCGGGTCTAATAATAGTAACTATCCCAAAATTATATTTGTAAATAAATCACTTATATTATAAATTTAATTTTTTATTATATAAGGAATTTATTCTATTTTATTATTATAAAATAATTTAAATTATATTAATTTGTATACAAATAATTTAGTCGCTTTCGCTAAGGTTAATTAACCTTGCTACTATTATTAACTTACTGACCCATTATGCAAAAGGTACATCGTCATTTTATATTTTAAAACTTCGATTGCTTATAGAATTACTAATTCAAGACTATTTCATTTCATTATACAATGAACTATTTCAACTTTTCCTTTACAGTACTTTTCACTATCGCTAAATTTATTATACTTAGCCTTAGAGGATGGTTCCCCTATATTCCGACAAGTTATCTCTCATCGTACTTATTTTTTAAGAAAATTTTTTATTTTACAGGACTGAATACCTTCTTTGGTAATTATTTATTTAAATAATTATTATATATTAATTAAATTATTATTAATGATATTCCAACTTCATTTTATAATAATTAATTTTATATTATTTCAAATATTTTTATTTCTTAAGGCTAATCCGATTTCACTCACCATTACTTTCGGAGTCTCGGTTGATTTCCTTTCCTTTCCTTAATACAATGTTTTGCTTCAGGAAGTATTAATAATTAAGGTTTCCCTTAGGATCGCCACAATTTGCTTACTATTAATAATTATTATTAATTAGTTTGTGGCTTTTGGTTTATACCTCCTTTTTAATAAATTTGCTAGTTATCCTTAATAATTCCTTTAAATTACTTTGATGTTTTTACTAAATTGTCATCTATACTTTTAATTTTTAAATTTATTTTAAAACTATCTAATTTATAATTTTCTGAAATATTAAAACTTATTTAATAATTTAATATAAATATATAATATTAGCTGAAAAAAGGAATTGAACCTTTATTTTACCGTCATGAATGGTAAGTTTTAACCATTTAAACTATTTCAGCTTAATTAATAAAATTAAATTATTTATTTATTTAATTATTCATTTATAATTTAAATTAATCAAATGAGTTAGAAGAAAATTATATCTACGAAACTAATTAAGTTCATATTATTTGTTAATACATAATTTAATTATTTAAAATAAAATAATTATGATTAAAAATATTGCTGGTATATTCTAAATATTAATAAGTCTAAGTATAGGAATTAAAATTTTCTCATTTAAAATAATAAAAATTAAAAACAAATTTTAATAATTAAATTAATAATTAATGAACTATTTAAATTTACAAAAGTGTTTGATTAAATAATAATTATTATTTTAAATGAATATTTTTCTATTTATTTATCCATAGATTATTCTATTTTATTAATATACAATTAAATTTTATATAATACTTTTTTATAATTAAAGTTTATATAAAGACCTAGAACCTTAACTTAAAATTTAATATATATTTTTTATATATTTTATATAAATTTTACAGGTTTAGATATCTTAACTCATTTAATTTTAAATTTATAATAATTATTAAATAAAAATCTAAAAATATTTAATTTAGGGTAAAATCAGAGATTTGAACTCTGAACAGTGTCGCCACAAGACATTATTTTGCCAATTAAACTAATTCTACCTTATTTATAAACTTTATCTATATTCATAAAATTAATTTATTAAAAAATTAATTTATTAAAATCAAATATAATATAAATTTTGTTTATTATTATATTAAAACAAATATTAATAAATTAATACTCTTTTAATATAAATATATAATATTACTAATAGGGGGTAAATAAAATAAAAATGGAATAATAATTATTCAATATAAAAAATTTATTTATTATCTGTAGCTAAATCCATTAAAGTATTTTCTGCTACACCAATAATAGGAACAATAATTAAGAATCAAGCAAAATAAAATGTTGTAGCAACTTGTCCTACTTCTACAAAAGGGCTTTCAGGATGTTGAGAACCAATTCACATTAATATTACAAAATTTACAATAAAGAATCATTGAGCTAATTTCATAGCTGGTCTAAATTGACTTCCTCTTATTCTAGATACATCAGTTAAAGGTAATATTAATAAAATTAATAATGAACCAAACATAGCTATAACTCCTAATAATTTATTAGGTATAGATCTTAAAATAGCATAAAATGGTAATAAATATCATTCAGGTACTATTGAAGGAGGTGTACTCATAGGATTAGCTGGAATATAATTATCACTATGTCCTAATAAATTTGGATAGAAGAAAACTATAATTGATAAAGCTAATAAAAATGCAAAGATTGTTACAAGATCTTTAAATGTAAAATAAGGATGCATTGCATATCTATCTCCATTAGAAGATATACCATTAGGATTATTAGATCCATGTGTATGAAGAGCCATTAAATGACCTACTACTAAAGCAGCTAATAAAAATGGTAATAAGAAATGAAGAGAGAAAAATCTATTTAATGTAGCATTACTTACACTAAATCCTCCTCATATTAATTCTACTAAATCTTGTCCAAAAAAAGGTACAGCTGATAATAAATTAGTAATTACTGTTGCACCTCATAAACTCATTTGCCCATAAGGTAATACATATCCTAAAAAGGCTATAGCCATCATTAATATTAATATTATTACTCCTATACTTCATACTAATATTCTAGGTGATTTATAAGAACTATAATATAATCCTCTAGCAATATGAGCATATACAAATATAAAGAAAAATGAAGCTACATTTGCATGTGTATATCTTAATATTCAACCAGCATTAACATCTCTCATAATATGTTCTACACTATTAAAAGCAAAATCTACATGAGGTTGATAATGCATTGCTAAAAATACTCCTGTTAATATTTGTATTATTAAACAAGCTCCTAATAATGAACCAAAATTTCATAAATAGGAAATATTAGCTGGTTGAGGAGAATCTACAATATAAGAATTTAATAATCTTAATAATACATTAGTTTTTAATAATCTCATTATATTTTTAATTTTTAATTAATATTCTTTATTTAATATATTTTCAAAATTTTACTATTTTATTTTTATATTTATATTTATTTTGAAAATTATAAAGTATTAATTATGGTATATTATACCCTATTTTAATAAATAGTTTATAGAATTATCTTAAATAGAATATTTATTTTAAGATAATAATTATTTTGTTAATTTTGTAATTAAATTTTTATTATTAATTAAAACCATTTTATTTTTAAATAAATAAAGATTAGTTTTATAAAAATGATTCCTTTAATATTAAAATAATTATAAAAAATAAATTTATAATTACTTATTATATAACAATTATATTTATTTATAAATTAAATGAAATGTTTAATATTTTAATATAAAATTATTGTTTTAATATTCTGACAATGTAATTAATTATTAGTTTTAAAGTTAATATAAGTTTTAATAAGCCCAAGAAGATTTGAACTTCTATGAATTTCTCATCAAGAAATCATTTTACCATTAAATTATGGGCTTTTAGTAAATATTTTTATAATATCAAAAATAAAATATTAAATTTATAATATTATAAATATATAATTTATAATTAAATTTTTATTTAATACTTTTATTATTATGGGGTAAATTATAAAAATTTAATTAATATTTAAAAATATTAATTATATAGAAATTATATAAAATTTAAGATAAATATTAAATATATATAAATTAACTATTAGTTTGATCAACTCAAGCTAAATAATCTTGAACAGATACAGCTTCAACAACAATTGGCATAAATCCATGTCATACTCCACAAATTTCACTACATTGACCATAGAATGTTCCAGTTCTTTCAGCTATAATAGAAGATTGATTTAATCTACCTGGTACTGCATCAACTTTAAGTCCTAATGAAGGTATTGCAAAAGAATGTATTACATCAGCTCCTGTAATAATTAATCTAATATGACAATCTACAGGAATAATTACTTTATTATCAACATCTAATAATCTAAATTGACCTAATTCTAAATCAGATTCAGGTATCATATAAGAGTCAAATTCAATTGATTCTCCACTTTCAGTTACATAATCAGAATATTCATAACTTCAATATCATTGATGACCTACTACTTTTATTGTTATTGTAGGTGATATTACTTCATCTAATAAATATAATAATCTAAAACTTGGAAAAGCTATAGCTATTAATATTAAAGCTGGTGTTATTGTTCATATTAATTCAATTAATGTCAATATTTCATATAGTTTCTTATATGATTGGACTATATCTTACCGTTATAATGGTTTTCACATGTAGTCTCTGAGGATCCTACTTATAATAATAAATTATTAAATTATTTTAGTTTCCTGCTGATTGTCCATTGTTATATCCTATAAAATTTTCACTAATAATATTTAATATTATAGTATTTAAGGCTTTAGGAGTTTCCAGCATATAGTGAAATTTTATTCAAAGTTTTTCTAAGTTTATTTAGATGAAAATTTATATCTATCTTTAAAAATTGCACCTGAATTTTTATATTTTATAACAGTACTACCACTTATACCTAAGAATATACCAGCTCTTCTAGCTGAAACAAAACTACCTATTAATTTAAATCCTGATGAAGAAAAATTTTCATATATATTAACAGGATTTCCTTTTATAGCACTCATTTTTAATTTAGTATTTTCAGAATGTTTTCAACCTGAAGCTTTTTGTTTCAACAATTCTTTAGAATTTTCACTTTGAGTTTTTCCGAACAAAAGATTACTTTCTTTTAATTTTTTTAAATTTATTAAATTTTTAGTTATTTCTGTTTGTAGACTATCAAATAAAGAAAATTTTTCTTTTACATAAACTCCTTTTAAAGATTTACTGATTTTTGCTTTAGTATTTTCTGAATGTTTTGATTTTAGAGAGTTTCTTGCTATTTTTAATATATTATATTGTGGATTTAATTTATCGAAGTAAAATTCTTCTCTAGTTAATAGATCCGATATATCGCAATATTCTAAAATTGTTAAAGAAAAATTAGAATATCCGTATTTTATTAACGCTCTATTAATTATTAAATTGGCTTGACTTTTAATATAACTAATATTAAAATAATTTTTAAATCTGTTTGATAAATTACTAGATTGTCCAATATATATATTTTTAGTTATTTTATTAGTTAACATATAAATTCCTGATTTACCTTTATTCTCATTTAAAATAATTTTTTTCATATCAAAAAGATTTTCATAGAATTTAACACAATTTTTATTTTTTAAAGAATTTTTAGATAAAGTGGAATAAGTCTGTTTAGAAATATATACTCCATTTTTAATTAAGTTATTTTTTAACTTAGAACACTTTTGAATAGGCACATATTTACCGTGATTTAAATATTTATGAATAATAGGTGATTTTTTTATATTAAAATAATATACTGATGAACCTAAAACTCAAAATACTCCAACACATATTACTATTAAATAGAAAAAAATAGTATTATGTAATTCTACTATTCCAGTAAATCCTGGAGCAGCACTGTCTTGAAATCCTATTTGTCAAGGTTGTGGAGCATCGTTATATATAGTATTAAATAATGATAGTGTTTTAAACATTTTTATTTTTTATATTTTTAATTTATTCTCTCTTAGTTTAATACTAATCTACTTTATTAATTAATATTTAATTAATTTTATAATATTATAAATTTTATAATATATGACTTATTAGTATTAATACTTTATAAATTATTTATATTATATTTTATTATTAATATATATAATACTAAATAATTTAAGTATTCTAAGATTCACCTTATTCAATTATTTCATATATTTAAATAAATTATTTAATTTAATTAAATATTAAAATCTCACTATATTATTCATATAGTATACTTTTATTATTTAACATTTATAAAAATATAAATATTACTTTTATTAAAAAAGGGGGTAAAATAATTTAATAATCAAATTAGATTAAACTAAATTGATATAAATTAACTATAAATAAATATTATAATTAAATTTATGATTTATTACTTAATTTAGTGATATACATTCTTATTACTTGTTGGAAAGTAAATAATGGTAATACATATTTAGAAAATATATAAATTAAAGTAAGTAAAGTTAAAAATGAAAATGAAAATTGATTAACAAAATAAAATGGTATTAATTGAGGCATTTAATTTTAATGTAAAATATTTGGATCTCATATTAAATATTTATTTTTAGAGAACTGTCTCTGCATAAAAGCAATTTATTTTATTATAATAATAAAATTGAATAAATGAGACATTGATTGAATTTAAATTAATAAATTATGTTCATGTTATTATTAAATTTATATTTTTATTAGTTTATTTATATATGTAAGGGGATAAATTAAGAAAATATTAATTATAAAATATAATTAATTATGATTTTATATTAGATGGAGATAAAACTATAATTAAAGCAGCAATATATATTATAAATAATCTTATTTCATTTAATAAAGAAGTATCTATTAATATAGGAGCAAAAATTAAGAAAATTAAAGTAAGTAAAGATAAAGTAATATAAATAGAATATGTAGTTATAACTCCAGTATCTAATTTACTAATATTTTTTCCTGTATTAGTTAAAGTATGAGATAAACCATAAGGTCCAACCATTTCTATTATACCTCTATCTAAAACTTTAGATATTTTATAACCTAAATCTAAACCTTTATTAATAAAATAATTGTTATAAATTATATCAAAGAAATATTTACCATTAAAGAAAGTATATAATTTTTGTCCAATTAAATTATCAGTTAATTCTATAATAAATGTTGAACTTTTATGATATAAAAATATAGCTAAACTAGCACCAAATAATGATAATAAAGCAGGTAATAATTTTATAAATAAAGGTAAACTAAATTCAGCTTCAATTAAAGAAATATTATTAGGTTTAATAAATAAAGCATTACTGAAAAAATCACTAGCCATTCCTACAAATAAATCAGAAAAGATAAAACCAAAAAATATACTAAATAAAGCTAATAAAAATAATGGAATAATTACTTTATTATTTGCTTCATGAACATTTAAATAAGATTGTTTTGGTCCATTTGGTACAGTTAAGAAAACTAAACATATTAATCTAAATGAATAAAATGCAGTTAAACCAGCTGTTATACTTCCTAATATGAAAGCATATGTACCACTAAAACTATATTGACCATATGCTAATTCTATTATTAAATCTTTACTATAAAATCCTGTTAATCAAGGTGTAGCTAATAATGATAACGATCCTACTAACATAGTTGTATAAGTAAAAGGTAAAAATTTTATTAAACCTCCAAATCTTCTAACATCTTGTTGATCTGAAAAACTATGGATAACAGCTCCAGCTCCTAAAAATAATAAAGCTTTAAAAAAAGCATGATTTATAACATGCATTAAAGCTACATTATATTGACTTAAACCTACTGCCATTACCATATATCCTAATTGACTTATTGTTGAAAAAGCAATTATTCTTTTTAAATCATTTTGAACTAAACCACATGTAGCAGCAAAAAAAGCAGTAGTAGCACCAGTTAAAGTTATTATTAATAAAGCTGTACTACTATATTCTAATAAAGGTGAAGATCTTAATAATAAATATAATCCAGCAGTTACTAGAGTAGCTGCATGAATTAAAGCTGATACTGGTGTAGGCATCATATGTTAACAGTAGATCTCTCTACTGGTCGGACTATATCTTCATCATATCATATTTTTTTATATATTATGAGCTTCACGTGTAGTCTCTGAGGATCCTACTATAATAATATTTAATAATTAAGAAAATTAAATTAAAGAACGTATTGTAAACTTACCAGACAAAATATAAATTAAATATCTTTTTTGTTTACTCTTTTAATAAAGAATTTACTTAAAAAGGGGGTAAATTATGAAAATGGTATTAATAAATTTATCTAATGTTACAATAGAAATACTAAAAAAAAAGAGTAAGTTATTAATACAATTTGTAGGTAATTCATTAAATATTACAATAGAGTTATTATTTCTACGAATCACTCGTTAATTCAATTTGTAGCTAATTCTTCATCTGTAAAATAATCGATAAATTCTCTTACTTCATCGTCAGAAATATTATGTTCTGAAATTTCTCTAGCATATAAACTACAGAACTCAAAAAATTTTAATTCATGAATAGGACAGACATCAAAATCCACATTTGGCATGAAAAATAGATCTAGATCCTCTAATAAATTCTCAAAATCAGATTCACTAGCACTGTCTAATGAAGTTTGATAATCAGATGCAATATCTGATTCAGAATCAGAATCACTGTCAGAGTCAATTATTTCATCTATATTTTCATTTGCTATTATATTTACTGCATTTTCATTAATTATAGCTTCTATATCTTCGTTTGTTAAAGGTTCTAAATTTGTTAAAGGTTCTAAATTTGTAGAAGAAATAGCTTTATAATTACTTATAATGAAGTAAGATAGAGAACAGCCTAAGATAAGACTAGAACCAATTAAAATACTGTAGTAAGTTAATTCATTGTTAAATAATAAGTTATAATTTATGTTCATTTTTTATTTTATTTTTATAAATTTTTTTTTATACTAAGGCAAAATTATTAATTTAAATTTATATTTTTTTTTTTTTAATTTAAATTAATAATTTAAATTTAAATTATTAATTTAAATAGATTGTAATATTAAAAATATTAAATATTTTTAGTTACATAATTGTTAT
>Ga0247682_1000338_pt1 | contig 14216 bp, 12 predicted proteins | sample CNK23_metaG_FD_190130 | JGI IMG/M metagenome (GOLD analysis project Ga0247682, IMG submission 190130) | Soil microbial communities from Purdue University Martell Research Forest, Indiana, United States - CNK23 | ecosystem: Environmental > Terrestrial > Soil > Temperate forest > Bulk soil...
ACCTACATACTTTTTGAAGGAACTTTACTCGAAACCGCTCTCATCAACCGGCTCGACGGACAGCTTGCCGGACCCGTCGAGTGTCTCCTCAGTACGGACGTTTACTCCCACGACCGTCAGCACCTATTGATTCCGGCAGGTACCAAACTTCTGGGAGAGAGTCGCAAGGTAGAAGCTTTCGGACAGACCCGCCTTGCCGTCGTGTTCCACCGGATGGTGATGCCCGATGGCTTTTCCGCCAGCCTCGACCGTTTTCAAGGGCTCAACCAGATCGGTGACGCTGGCCTTCGCGACCAGGTCAACAACCACTACTTGCGCATCTTCGGTGTGTCGCTTGCCGTCGGCGCGATCGGAGCCGTGGCCGAGGGCGGCACTTCGGGCGCTCTCACGGCTTCCGGCGGTGACCTCATGCGCCAGGGATTTGCGCAAAGCACAGCTCAATCCTCAGCCCAGATCCTCGACAAATTCCTGAACGTTCTTCCGACCGTCACGATCCGCGAGGGGCACCGGGTCAAGGTCTATCTGTCGGGCGACCTCGCGCTCCCCGACTACGCGAATCACACGATGCCTTCAAATCTCTGAGGGAAAGAAAGGAAGAAGTCCGTGAGAAAGAAACTCTTCGCCCTATTGCTTGTGACCGTTCTTTGCGTCGCCAGCGCCTCTGCCCAGTTTGGCAGCGGGATCGTCTACGACCCGACGAACTACAGCAACGCCGTCCTGCGCTACCAACAGCTTCAGCAGCATCTCCTCCAACTACGAAGGACGTACACCCAGATCGTCACTGCCTACAACCTGGCGCTCCAGATGTCGCGCAACCTGCACAACATGCCGGCCCGGTATCGCGCGCAATTTTCGAACTGGCGGAACGTCACCGCCACGAACACCTACGGCAATACGTCCGCATGGCTTGGCGGCGTCAACGCCGACCTAAATACCATGAACGGCTATTTGCACGCTACAACTCAGCTGGGCCAGTACAACCCGGCTGCTCTCACCGAAATGCCGTACTACGAACAAGCGCGTGTGAAGTCGCAGTACGCCTCCGTCGAACTGGCCGACGGGGCGAACATGAACGCGCTTTCGACGATAGGGGCGATTCGCGGAAACGCAGCCACACTCGAAGCCCGTATGAACAACCTCGAACAGGACTCGCTGTCCGATGACCAGAGCCTGAACTCCGAAGTCGCGGTTCTCAACAAGATCAACGCGACGAACGTGCTCACCCTGCGTTCGATTCAGGATTCGAACAAGCTGCTTGCCTCGCTCTTGGAGCAGCAGACCATCTCTTCGAAGCAGCAGCGTGAAATGACCACCAACGCCATCAATGCCGAAATCAGCCGGCAGGCGAGCCTCAGCGCGAACCTGAATCAGGTCACCGGCACCCTGACCAATTCTTTGCAGAACTTCCGTATGCCGTAAGTCTATTCCCTAATGGCCGCGAAGGAGCCGAGACCATGCAGACCGATTTCCTGCAGTTTATGTATCAGGCGATCAACGATCTCCTGACGCAGAACCTCGGCTTCTTCGATGCCATGGGCCAGAACCTCTTCCGCATGTTCGCGACTATTTTGATTGCGTGGTACGGCGTCAAGTCCGCACTCTCCGCCGCCAGCGGCAAATACACCTTCCAGTTCGACAACTTCGCAAGCCTTCTCCTCACCATCGCCTTCGGCTTCGCCATGATCAATTACTACAGCACGCCAATCCCAGGTATCGGCACGAGCTTCCACAACCTCATCACCGACGAAGCGCAGTTCCTTGCCAACAAGATCAATCAAACCGAGCTGCAAACCATCGTGGACCGGATCGGAGATTTTGAAGCGCGCATCGACGCGCCCGGCGTCACGGACTTCCTGGGCATGGCCATCTACATCATCGTCATCGTGCTGCTCGCCGCCGCTCAAGCGATTTCCATCGTCGTCATAGCTTACGGGTTCATTGCCACTGCCGTCTGCGTGCTGGTCGGTCCCGTCTTTGTTCCTTTCTTCATCGTGCCAAAGCTCGAATGGCTATTTTGGGGTTGGCTCCGCTGTTTTTTGCAATACGCCTTCTACGAGGTCATCGCCGCCGCGGTCGTCTATATCATCGGCAACCTCATTATTGGGGTGCTCACCTTGCAGGGCACCGGCAATATCTCGACTGTCCAACTTATCGGTTGGTTCCCGGTGCTTCTCATTACACTCGTTGCCTCGATTTACGTCCTTCTGAAAGTCCCCGCTCTGACCAATCACATCTTTAGCGGCACCGCCGGCGGCAGCTCAGCAGGAATCCTCGAAGCGCCCGTCGCTGCCGCAGCCGCCGTCGCCAAGGAGTTCTGATGGACCGCGATGCCTCCTTCCATGACGCCAAGCGTTTGTATCTCGAGTCCTACGGTGACCCGATGGTGACCAATACCTATCTTAAGATTGCCCTCGCCCTCCTCGCGCTTGTCTGCGTCGCGCTGGCGCTTATTGATCTCCGAACAATTCGCACGTTCGAGAACTTTCGCCCTCTCGTCATCCGCATCGACGACCTCGGCCGCGCCGAAGCCATCAACTACCACAACCTCGAATACAAGCCGCAGGATGCTGAGACGAAATACTTCTTGTCCCAATTCACGAAGCTCTACTACCGCCGCAACCGTTACACCATCCAGAACGACTTTGCGAAGTCGCTCTACTTCCTCGACGGAAAGCTCGCGAACGGCATCCTCGACACCTATCGCAAGGACGACATCATCCGAAAGTTCCTCACGAACACGTCGTCCTCCGAAATCGATATCGATGTGAAGAAGGTTTCGCTCGAAGAGCTCCAGACTCCGCCTTACCGAGCCCGCGTCGATTTCTACATGGTCTATTACTCTCCCGTGGACCACAGCGAACTGAGACGCGACCTCTACACTGCAAACTTTGTTTTCATCTTCCAGTCCCGCGTTCCAAACGAATTGATCCCCATCAACCCATTGGGACTCACGATCTCCTATTTCCGCGAAGATCAGGCGTTCAAATGAGACAGCAGCGGAGTGGCCGGAAAGAAGTCGCGGGCATCCGCCTGGCAGCCTCGGCCCAACCTCCGCGCGCCACTTCTGTCTTCACTCTTCGGCCCCTCTCCTCGCGGTCGCCACAGCCCATCCCACCGTCCTTCGCCCTTCGAACAAACGGCGCGCGTCAGGAGAGCCTCGGCTGCTGCGGACTCCCGCCCGCTCCTCCTTCGGAATTGCATTTCAAAACTGCCTGGAGCGCGTAAAAGCTCATGGTCGCCAACGCTATCCTCATCGCTATCGCCTTTCTCCTCGCCTATGGCTGCTGGCTCATGGACCAGCTGAAGTTCATGGCCCCATACAGGACGGTCCTCTTTCATGAGTACGGACCAGTCATTTCCTTAGCTGGCGCGGTGTTGTTTCTCAACGTCTTTGGAGTCGCGCTTCTGTTTCAGCGGAAATTCTTTCTGAAGGACACGGGGCGAAAACTTTCTCACCTCGACCAGCAATTCCACGTTGGCCAAATCGAATTGCCCATGGCGCCGGAACCGCCCGAGGAGGCACAACGTGTCGAGAGATAGTTTCCCGTTTGATCCCAGAGAAAACGGCGCTTCGCTCAATCGCACACAGGTCCGACCGACCGATTCCTCGCGCGCTCGAGTCCCGCAGGATAGGGAATCCCGGAATGATCTCGAATCCGACCGTCGTGCGCATCGTTCTCTCAAACCGGAAAACGAAGACCGCCCGCGCGCTTATGAGCTCGGGAGCCGCAACTTCCTGCTTCGCGAATCCGAGGTACAAGCCATGGCCGACCTCGGAACATTTCGCGTGGTAGCCGCGAACGACCTCGCGCGTTTCGCCTACGGCGCCGACGCCACCCGCATGGAAAGGGAACTTCGCCGCCTCTGCCAACAGGGCTTGGTTGTCGAGCGAACACTTCCGACTTCCGGCCGGAACTCGCTCCGCGTCGTGGGCCTGACAAAGTTGGGCAAACGGCTCCTGCGAAATGCAAATCTCCTCGCCGACAACCAGGCTGTCTACCACGGAATCGTCAAGCCCCGCGAAGCCAAACACGACGCCGAACTCTATCGCCTCTTCCATGCCGAGGCATCTCGCATCGAAAACGCCGGCGGGCGCCCGCTTCGCGTCATCCTCGACTACGAGCTCAAGCGGCATCTCAACCGCGAGCGGGAGCGTCTCGGCGAGCGAAAAAACGACGCGCGCGAAATAGAGACCATCGCCGAAAGGCACGCACTGAAGGTCGTGAACGGAAAGATTCCGCTTCCCGACATGCGGATCGAATACCAGACCGCGGGTCTCGAGCTGCAGCGCATCGATCTCGAACTCGCTACGCGCCACTATCGCCCGCGTGGGGTCGCCGACAAGGCGAAGGCTGGCTTCGCCATCTACACCCCGCGCGAGGATGCTCCGCGCTTGCGGCGCATTCTCGACGAGCAGGAACTCACCGCAAGGATTTTCGCGCTATGAGTCTGACCCCCGCGCATCTTGAGACGCTTGCCTCCTTCGGCTACACGCCCCAGGAAGCGCATTTCCTCTATCTCGTCACCACGCACTCCGGCTACTTTCGCGCGAGGCAGTTCCTCGGTTTTACGCGGGCGCACTGGGGTAAACGCACCACGCAGTTCTGGGCGAAACTGCAGTCGCGAAAACATGCGCGGACGGAATGCTTTCCCACCTACGGTTTGGTCTATCACGTCTTCGCACGCAAGCTCTATAGGCATCTCGGGCGCGAAAACCTGCGCAACCGCCGGGAACACGAAATCGAGTACGTGCAGAGGCGCATCGACATGTTCGATTTCATCCTCGCGCATCTTGACTACGATTACCTCGAAACCGAGCCGGAGAAGCGCGCCTATTTCGAACAGACCTGTGGTGTTCCATCACATGTTCTCCCTTCGCGCACCTACCACGGACAAACCGACGCGCAACCCACCGTGCGTTACTTCGTCGACCGCTTTCCGATGTTCGTGTTGCGCCCCTCCTTTTCCCCTGTGGTCGCCTTCTCTTACATTCAGCCGGACGAAGCCAATCTGACTGAATTCGCGCGGCACCTCGCGGACTATCTTCCGTTGTTTCGCGCGCTGCCGGAGCTTCGCTTTTTCTATCTGGCACGAAGCGCATCGCACTTCGGGAAAGCGGGTGAATTGTTCGACTCGCTTGTGACCGTTCCGCTGTCCTCGAACCCCGTCGAAGACCTGCTGCGCTACTTTTCGATACGCAAAGCCTGGGACTTGCGCGAGTACGGAGCGGTGTCGGAAGCGGACCTCATCTTTCGGAACCAGGCGAAAGAGCGGTTCGCGGCCGGGCGCTTCGAGCACCTATACCGTGCCTGGAAGGCGAGCAGGATCACCGATGACCAGGTGCGCAGTGAATTTCCTCCGGATGGCAAAAGTCATCACGTCGAGTTTGCGACGGAAATTTTGAGAGCCGCCGGAGGTACCGGCGTGAATCCCGAGGAGACGCCGTGAAGAACGCAAGAATTACAGTCTGCACCTTCGTCTTCACTAGCTTCTGCACCTCTCTGCGAGAACACCTGCCGGGAAATCAGGAACTTGAACGTAAACCCAACTGTAAAAGCAGCCGCGGAAAAATCACCAAATCGGGCGGGAGCGACCCCACTTTTCGGGCTTTCAGCCGCCCAAAAAGTTTTTGGGGTCGCTCCCGCCCTTCCGCGCATTCGATCGCGCTCGTGATTTTTCCGCGGCTCGGAACCGATTTCGGATCTCGAACGAAAGGACAACCACTATGCCACTGATCAAAAAAGCACCAGCCGTCGTATCTCTTGAAGTAAAGATCGAAGAGCCTGTCAAGCAGCTCCTCGAAGACTACGCGCGTTTCATCGACAGCACCCCGGACCACGTCGTGAACATCGTTATTAAGAAGAACCTCTGGCGGGACCAGGATTATCGCAAATGGCGCGAACAGAAGCGGGCGGACGCCGCGCGCGGGACGTCGCAGAAAGCCTGACCCCGATGCTTCGCAGAATGCTCGACTCGCGCGGCTTCGTCGCCGCGCTGCTGGCTATGGCGACAGGGCTCTTGCTCTTCTATCGGCTGCCTTTCCCCGAGCACCAGGTCTTTCTGCACGTCATTGCCTTGCGCGCGCCTCACGTCCTCGCGAGCTTCGAGTGGCTCTATTGGGTAAGCCTGTTCTCGACACCCTACATGATCTACGCCACAACTCTTTCGGCGTTCTACGTATTCACGCTCAAGCTCGGGCGGCGCGTCACGGCGGGCCGACTTCCGCCTTATCCCGATCCCCGCAAACGCGATGACCTGTTTGTGGTGATTGGAGAAGTCCATGATCCGCGCCGACCAGGGCCGTCCCACACTCCCTCCTGGCTCATCGTTCCTGAGCGCGGACTCTTTACGGGAATCGCCGTCTTCGGCGCGGTCGGCAGCGGGAAGACCTCTGCCTGTCTATATCCCTTCGCCGAACAGATCCTCAGCTACCATGCCTGTAATAAGGATACGAGGATCGGCGGCCTGGTCCTTGAAGTAAAAGGCGACTTCTGCCATCGCGTCAGAGAGATTCTCGAACGCTGTGGCCGCGGCGAGGACTACATCGAGATTTCCCTCGATTCCGATTACCGCTACAACCCTCTGCACAACGACCTCGACGCCTACGCCCTGGCCTTCAACATCGCATCGCTCCTCAACAACCTCTTTGGCAGGGGAAAGGAACCCTTCTGGCAACAGGCCTACACCAATCTCGTGAAGTTCATCATCCTCTTATATAAGGTTGCATTCGGCTACGTAACGCTCTTCGATGTCTACCAGTGCGCGATCTCTCCTCCGTTTCTGGAGCAGCGCATCTACGAGGCTGAGGAAATCATCCTTGGCAAGCATTCCATCGCCCTGAAGCCGAGCGTCTATGGCGACCGCACCGAAGAACTCGCCGGCCTAGGATTCGCCCACGATTCGAACGAAGACCGGTATCTTGCGCCGGCGACTCCCGAACTCCGGCAGACCCTTCGGAAACGCGGCATCCCCTACGAATCGCGCTCCCTGCTCGACCCGTCGCAAGCCGACCCTGACAAACTCGACCAACTGCAGGCAGTAAAGCGCTGGTTCGAAGAGGACTGGCGCAGGATTGAGCCGAAGCTGCGTACGTCGATTGTAGAAGGGATATCCGTATTTCTTTCGCTGTTCGACGACAACCCAAAAGTCAAAAAAGTCTTTTGCCCCAAACGGGAATGCTACGACCCGCAGAAGAACGCCGCGAACCAGTATGGCCGGCCTCTTCCCTCGTTTTCATGGCTCGTGAACAACGGCAAGGTGTGCTGTCTCAACTTCCCCATCGGAATGAATCCCGGTCTGGCGAAGGCTCTTGGCGTGATGATGAAGCTCGATTTCGAACGCGCCGTGCTGAACCGCGTTCCGGAAATGGAAGCGCATCCCGAGCAGCACTGGCGCCAGGTACTGTTCCTCTGCGACGAGTACCAGCACTTCGCAACCGTGGGCGAAAGCGATCCTACCGGAGATGAAAAGTTCTTCAGTCTTTCGCGTCAACCTAAATGTATTCCCATCATCGCCACCCAGAGCATCAGCTCGCTGCGCTCCACACTTCCCGGGGACAGCTGGCGCACACTGCTCCAGACCTTTCGAACCAAGATTTTCCTGACGCTTTCGGACGATTTCTCCGCAAGGACCGCGAGCGAACTCTGTGGACGCGAAGACCGCCTGAAGGTGAGCTACAACTTGTCCGAGAGCGGCCACGACGCGCGCGTCAGCTTGCTGACAGGCAAGGCGCTTTCGCACAAGGCCAACATCACCGCTTCGAAGAGCTACAACACTCAGACGGACTTCCGCTTCGACATGAAGACGTTCACCGAATTGCGAAACGCTCAGTCCGTCGCCATCGCCTACGACGGCCTCAATCCAATGCCGCCTACGTTCTGCTACTTAAAACCTTATTTCAACGACCCCAACAAGTCGTACTTCGACCAGCTTGCGGAGGGAGCCTTGTGATGAACGGATTCGAAGTGATCCTGCCGTTCCTGAAACCCATCGAGCACCTCATCCTCGACGACTCCATCAGCGAAGTCATGGTCAACGGAACAGACCGCATTTTCGTCGAGAAGAGCGGATTTTTGGAACAGGTGCAAGGCGTGTCGCTGAGCGAGCGGTCGTTGCTCGTGGCGGTGAAGAACATCGCGCGCCGGCTTGGGGACGACATCTCGGAATCGAAGCCCATTCTCGATTCCCGCCTGCCGGATGGGAGCCGTGTCGCCGCCGTCATTCCGCCTTGCAGCCTGAACGGCATTACGCTGACGATTCGCAAGTTCAATTCACGCCACTTCGAAATGGAGGACCTGATTCGCATCGGAACACTTGACCAGCAGCTCGCCAACCGTCTCGAAGACTATGTCCTGCGGAAGAAGTCGCTGCTGATTTGCGGTGGAACCGGCAGCGGGAAGTCCACGCTCGCCGCGGCGATTGCGAGATTCATTCCCGATGACGAGCGGATCGTCCTCATCGAGGACACCGCGGAACTGCACCTGGTCCAGACGAATCTCGTTCGATTCGAAGCGCGCCGCGAACAAAGCGGCGTACCGGCCGTATCGATCCGCGATCTTCTCAAGGCCTCGCTTCGTCACCGCCCCGACCGAATCATCCTGGGCGAGGTCCGGTCCGGCGAGGCATTCGACTTGCTGCAACTCCTGAATACCGGCCACGCCGGCACGCTCTCGACAATCCATGCAAATTCGGCGAAGCGGGGCCTCGCGCGGTTCACGAGTTGCGTCCTGCAAAGTGGCGTCGAGCTGCCCTACTCAGCAATCAAGACCAACGTTGCTGACTCCATTGAGGTTCTAATCCACGTCGAACGCAGGCCGGGGAAACGCTTCATATCCGAAGTCTTGGAACTCAACGGATACAACCCTGATTCAGATCGTTTCGATTGCGCGGTTGTTTACTTAAAGGAAGACCGCCTATGAAACAGGGCACCGAATTCCAAGCCAAACAGCTGTCCGCTCAGGAGTACGTTCTTGCGCTCCATCAACCGGAAGACCGAGTGGCAGTCCTCCTCGTGAACCGCCGTCACGGCCAGAGCCTCCAGCGCATTACTAGCGCGGAGACCATTGCGGCTTCCGAGTTTCAGCAGTGGCTGGCCGACCGGAATCGCACAGGCTCCGATGTATTCGTCGGCATGAATCCACTCAGAGATGGTGCCACGACGCGGACGAAGGAGAGCCTCCGCGAAATCCGTCATGTGTATATCGACTTGGATGAAGACGCCAAAGCGGCGCTTGCCAACGTGCGCGATTCTCTTGGCGTGCCTGCACCCAACTTCGTCCTCGATACATCTTCAGCAAAACATCAGGTTGTGTGGAAGATCGAGGGCGTAGACGTGGAGCAGGCGGAGTCGCTGCTCCATGCACTCGCGAATCAATTCGGAGGCGACACCGCCGCTACCGACGCCACGCGCGTTCTTCGGATGCCGGGATTCGCCAACCACAAGTATCCGGACGAAACAGAGTTCCTCGTTCGCGCACACCACGAATCGAATCGTGTGCACACACTCCGGGACTTCACCATTCGCGATGATTCGCCCGATTTTGACCGATACGTCGGCGATACGTCCCGACCCGTCCGTTCCTTGCCAGGCGGCCACAAGAGTCAGTCCGAGGCCGACTGGGCTTACGCCAAGCGTGCCCTTGCTAGGGGCGACAGCCCGGACGAGGTGATGCAGCGGATCGCCGACTACCGAGCTCACGACAAGCACGACCCGGAATACTACGCGCGAAGAACGGTCAACAAAGCGCTCGCGGAACTAGAAGCTCGCACCAGAGGGTCGGAAGACATTCGAACAGACGATGCAGGAGTCGTTGCGAAAAGATTTTAAGCAGGTGCGCACCAAGACTAGTCACATCGCAGTCCTGTGCCTTCATGCCCTATCCCAACCCGATCGGAACCAGCTTCTTCGACGCTTTCCAGAGCTGCCGGTTGATGAAATCGGGTGCCAGGCGGCGCATCAACGCGAGTTGTTTGGCCTGACCCGGGCGGATCTCGAGTGCTCCCGTTTTGAGTGACGCAAAGGATTGCTTCACTAATTCGTCTGTGGTCATTAGAGAGATGCCGTCGCCCTCGGCAATCTCTGCCGACAGTTCGGTCTTCACGGCCGGCGGCATGAGCTCGATCACTTCAACGCCAGTTTCCTCCAACTGGAACCGGAGCGATTGGGTATAGGAGTGAATCGCCGCCTTCGTGGCACAGTAGATCGGCGCGGACGGCAGCGGCACGAAGGCGAGGCCAGAGGATACGTTGATGACGGTTCCCTTGTTGGCTGAGAGAATGTCGATGAATGCGGACGTCATGCGAATCACGCCCCCCACATTGATGTTCATCTCGGCCATCAATCCGTCGAGGTCGGTCGCCGGGACCTTGAGGTTCTTGTGGAGCATGATGCCTGCGTTATTCATCAGCACGTCGAGCCTTGGATATTCAGCCTTCACGCGCGTTGCAAGAGAGGCGATTTGCGCGGGGTCTGCGACGTCGCCCTGAATCGTGTGGAGCTTCAGATACTTTGCCTTCACTTCATCGAGCACTCTCTGCCGCCGGCCAGTCACAATGACCTGGTTGCCGAGTTCGAGAAACTTGAGGGCAAACGCGAGGCCAATACCTGCAGAGCCTCCGGTAATAAGGATCGTGCGACCTGTGATTTTCATAAGACTCCTTTCGTTCGTTTAATTTCTGTCAAGAATCATTTCGACTATGGACGCAGTGCTGCCTCCGCCTCATCGCTCGGGACTGCCGCCGGTTTTACTCCAAACCAGATCGAGTAGAGTGCAGGCAGGAAGATAAGGGTCAGCACCGTACCCACGGCAGTCCCCCCAATCAGGGTGTATGCCATTGATCCCCAGAAGACCGAGAAGGTCAGAGGGATGAAAGCCAATACAGCTGCAAGAGCCGTAAGGATCACCGGACGTGATCGCTGTACAGTCGCCTCGACGACCGCGTGATAACTGTCAAGACCTTCCTCCTGATTGGTTTTAATTTGGCCGATGAGGATCAGCGTATTGCGCATCAGGATGCCGGCTAACGCGATCAGTCCAAGGATCGCATTGAACCCAAATGGTTGGTGAAAGAGAAGCAATGTTGGCACGACACCAGCGAGACCTAAAGGCGCCGTGAGAACCACCATAAACATCGCCGAGAATGACCGCACCTGGAAGATGATCACTGTGAGCATCAGCACGATCATCGCGGGAAACACAACTGAAAGTGCCCGGTTCGCTTTTCCAGATTCTTCTATATTGCCGCCCGTTTCGATCCGGTAGCCCTCAGGCAGCTTGGCGATAATCGGCTGAATCGCCTTTTCAATCTCCATTGAGACCTGTGGGGGTTGAAGCGATTCGTCGATGTCGCTCTCTACCGTAATTGTCGGCACGCGGTCACGGCGTTTGAGGATCGGCTCTTCAGAACGAATCTCGATGTGGCCGACCTGGCTAAGTGGAACAGCCTTCCCCCAGTGATTCATCAGCGTCATGTCGTTCAGCTTGCTGGGATCGAGGCGGTCCGTTCCTGCACTTCGAGCGATCACCTCCGCGGTTCGAATATCTTCACGAACCTGCGTCACCGGCGCACCCGTGAGAAGAAATTGGATCTGTTCGGCAGCCTCGTGGGAGGAAAGGCCAATCAGTTGTAGCCGAGCTTGGTCGAGCACAAAATGCACAGTTGGCGCGCGTTCCCCCCAGTCCTGATTTACCTGTCGAGTGTGGCGATTTGCCAGCATGGCAGCCTGTACTTGTGCTGCAATCGCGCGATCCCTTTCCAGATCGGGGCCTGAGACTCGAAACGCCACGGGCCAGGGTGAATAGGGTCCAAATACGAGCTGTGAGGCGCGCACACGTGCTTCAGGCGCGAGCCCCTGCTCAACCCGCTCACGCAACCGGAGTTTCAAATGGTCTCGAGCCATTTCATTGGCCGTCAGAACAATGATCTTGGCAAAATTGGGGTTGGGTAGTTCTGGATTGTACGAAAAGAAGAAGCGCGGAGCCCCCGCCCCAATGTAAACCGTAACAATCTTTGCCTCGGGCTGCAGCCGCAGCCACTCCTCGACTTTTTTCGCACTCGCGTTGGTAGCTTCTATGCTGGTGCCTTGCGGTAGCGTCACTTCCACCAAGAGTTCAGGCCTGTCGGATTGAGGAAAGAACTGCTTTTTGACAAGTCCCATGCCTGCGAGGGCGACAAGAAAGAGGCCCATAACAATGCCTGCAACCAAAGCCTTCCTGCGTACCGCCCAGACGATCAGACGCCGGAGCTTCTCGTACCCGGGAGTCGCATAAATGGCTGCATGGCCACCGGACAGAGCCTTGATCTCGGGCAACATCTGCACGCCTAGATAAGGAGTAAAGGTTACGGCTACAACCCATGAGGTGAGCAGGGCAAAACCCACTACCCAGAAGATGTTTCCCGCATACTCGCCAGCGGTCGATCGAGCGAACCCCACTGGCATGAGACCAATAACAGTGACAAGCGTGCCTGCAAGCATTGGAGCAGCAGTATGACTCCACGCGTATCCGGCCGCCCTGATGCGATCCCACCCTTCCTCCATTTTGACCACCATGATCTCAATGGAGATGATCGCGTCATCAACCAGCAGGCCGAGGCCGAGGATCAGAGCGCCGAGCGTGATGCGATCAAACACTCTTCCAGTGAGAAGCATGATGACGAAGACAGCCGCCAACGTCAGCGGAACCGCCGCTGCCACAACGATTCCCACGCGCCAACCGAGGCTGAGGATGCTAACGAGCATCACGACGGCAAGAGCAACAAAGAACTTCAGCATGAACTCATCCACTGCTTCGCGGATGTTTACCGCCTGGTCCGTTACTTTGCTGAAGCTGATGCCAGCAGGGAGGTCGGCGGAAATCTTTTTTTGTTCGGCAACAAGGGCTTTGCCGAGGTCCAGACCGTTCCAGCCCTCCTTCATCACGATGCTGAGAAGCAAGGCGGGCTGGCCATTATGACGAACAAGAAAAGTCGCGGGATCTTCGTATCCACGCTTCACATTGGCAATGTCAGACAGCTTTAGGGTGCGGCCGCCTGACACAACGGTCGTATCCCGAATCTTCTGAAGATCGTCGAACGCGCCATCCAGTCGAATGTAAACCTGTTGGCCTTTCGTATCGATAGAGCCTGATGGGGTTACTGCATTCTCGCGAACCAGCGCATCGAAGACATCTCGTGCGCTTACTCCTAGCGTAGCCAGCCGTTCGTACGAGAACTCGACAAAAATACGTTCTGGTTGTTCCCCAACGATGTCAACCTTCTTGACGCCCGGCACATGAAGCATCCGCTGCCGAAGCGTTTCGGCTTCACGCGCAACCTGGCGAGGAGGAAGGTCTGGAGCCTCGACCGAGTAGAGTGCAAATGTCACATCCGAGTACTCATCATTGATGAAGGGACCGAATACGCCCTGCGGCAACTTGTGCGCTTCATCGCCTAGTTTCTTGCGGGCCTGGTAAAACTCTTCCGGGACGTCCTCTGGCCGCGTAGTGTCCTTGAGAGACACCATCATCAGTGCGAGTCCGGGGCGGGTGAAGGTCTCTACGCGATCGTAGTCGCGCAATTCCTGGATGCGCTTCTCCAACGGTTCGGCAACGAGATCCTGCATCTCCTGAGCTGTCGCACCGGGCCATACCACTGCAACGGTAAATACCTTGATCGTGAAAGTAGGGTCTTCTGCGCGTCCCAGTTTCAGGAAGGTAAAGATGCCAGCAGCAACGATCGTAATGAGCAAGAACAGAGTGATCGCCTTTTCGCGGACTGCAAGGGCGGACAGGTTGAGAAACTGCCTCGCAGCCGCATCGTTTTTTTCTGACATACCGTGCTCGCTCATCGAGTTTCTGCCTTGGTCTCGACACGCACCCGTTGGCCATCGCGAAGGAGATGGGCGCCAAGCGCTACGACCTGTTGTCCTGCGTGCAGGTTTCCGCTGATGCTTGCGAGTTCCTCACCCAATTGGCGTATTTGTACAGGTTGAAATGAGACTGTGGATGTAGAAGGGTTCAGTAACCAGATACCAGGTCCCTTCCCTTGATCGAGAACAGATGCGATCGGCACTTGCAACGTGTCAGCCCCTGCGTCGCCGGAGAGGTGGACGGTAACAGTCGCTCCTAGCGGAGCATTCGCGGCAGCGCCTTCGAGAACGTAGCGTGCTTCAAAGGTCCGGGTCTGCGCGTCAGCAGCACCGGAAAGCTGTCGCAATCGAACTGGAACCCTCATCGTGC
>Ga0247682_1000339_pt1 | contig 14183 bp, 18 predicted proteins | sample CNK23_metaG_FD_190130 | JGI IMG/M metagenome (GOLD analysis project Ga0247682, IMG submission 190130) | Soil microbial communities from Purdue University Martell Research Forest, Indiana, United States - CNK23 | ecosystem: Environmental > Terrestrial > Soil > Temperate forest > Bulk soil...
CGGCGGTCTCGGCGTCGACGACTGGCTCGGCTGGCTCGAGCGCAGCCGGGCCATGGCCTTCGAGGAGGTCATGGCGTGACCGGCGTGGCGTGGACGACATGGACCCTCGGCGCCACCGCGGCCGCCGTCGGCGCGCTGCATACGATGGCGCCCGATCACTGGATGCCATTCGCCGCGCTGGCCCGCGCGCGCGGCTGGAGCGCGCGGCGCGCCGCGCGCACGACGATCCTCTGCGGCTTCGGCCACGTCACGACGTCCGCCTTGCTCGGCATCGCCGCGCTCTTCGCCGGCCTGGCCGCGATCCATCTGATCGGCGGCACCCTGGAAAGCTTCGCCAACGTACTGTTGATGACCTTCGGCACCATCTACCTGATCTGGGGATTGCGCCGCAGCTTCCGCCGCGATCCGCTCGCCGTCATCCATCCGCACGCGCATTCACACGGCCACCACGATCACGACCACGGCCTCACCGAGTGGTCGCTCTTCGTCCTCTTCTCCGCCGACCCCTGCGTGGCCGTCATCCCGATGATCCTGGCCGCCGCCGGCGCCGGCTGGCTCGCCGTCGGCGCCGTGATCGTCGCCTACGAGCTGGCCACGATCGTGACGATGGTGGTCCTGGTCACCGCCGCCCACTCCGGCATCCGCGCCATCCGCGCCCCCTGGATCGACCGCTACGGCGACGCCGCCGCGGGAGCGATCATCGTCTGCGTCGGTGCGGCGATGGCGGCGTTGGGGATTTAGGTATCCCTCGAGTTCGCGGAGTCCAATCGTGGCCTCGTGGAATCGAATGATGGCCTCTTGGAATCCAATGATGGTCTCGTGGAGTCCAATGATGGTCTTGTGGAGTCCAATGATGGTCTTGTGGAGTCCAATCGCGACCTCGTGAAGTTCGATCGCCGCCTCGTGGAGTCCGATCGTGGCCTCGTGGAGTCCGATCGTGGCCTCGTGGAGTCCGATCGTGGCCTCGTGGAGTCCAATCAATGGCCTCGTGGAGTCCAATCGTGGCCTCGTGGAGTCCAATCGTGGCCTCGTGGAGTCCAATCAATGGCCTCGTGGAGGCCGAGCGTGGCCTCGTGGAGTCCAACCAATGGCCTCGTGGAGGCCAATGATGCCCTCGCGGAGTCCAATCGTGTCCTCGTGGAGTGCAATCATGGCCTCGCGGAGTCCAATCGTGGCGTCGTGGAGTCCAATCGTCGCCTCGTGGAAGCCAATCATGGCCTTCCTGGAGGCCACTCATCGACTGCCGGGTCATTGAGCTTGCTTTTCTGGTTGGTTATTCGTGTCACGACTCCTCAAGAAAGAGGGGGGTAGGGACATACCTCGGTCGCGACTCTCCTCTTTAGATAGGAGATCTCTGTCTCATGGATGGATCGCCGACGCGGCTGCAGAAGTTCATCGAAGAGCTCGGGCTCAAAACGCTGGACATCATCCGCGAAGCCGAGCGGATTGCTTCGAAAGAAGGCGTTGAAGCGATCAGCAGAACGCACTTCCATAGGTTGCGACTCGGGCGCGCATCTGCCACGGCCGAAAAGATTTACATCATCGTGGCCGCCATCCGCTCGGTGACCGGCATGATCGTCAAGGCCACCGACCTCTTCGTCCTCCAGCCGGCCACCCCTCGGACCGGTGCGCTTCCGTGGGAACTTTCCTGGCCCCGGCCGGAACCTGTTTCAGTATCTTCTCGCCGAGGGACTTCCGGTAGCCTCCGGAGTGCGGTGAGAAGCGTGGTCGATCCATTCCACCCGACGAACGCCGGCGAATTCGAGGCTCTCTACGTCGAATACGGCGTGATCCTGCGCGCGATCGCCATCCGCCGTTACAACATCCCCCCCGACGACGCCGAGGCCCTGGTCCACGACATCTTCACCGCCTATCTCCAGCGCCGCGAGTACGTGCGCGAGCTCAAGGGATGGCTGATCGGCGCCATCGGTAACGCCTCGAAGGACTATCTGCGTCGGCTCAAGCGGGAAGAACCGCTGCTGCCGGAGCACGATCAGAAGCCCGATCAGGCTGCCGAGGAGAAGGCTGAGCGCTGGATGCTGAACCTGACCGTGGCCATTGTCATCGCCCGCCTCGGCGAGAAGTGCCGGGAGACTCTCCGCCGCTACTACCTCCACGAGGAGTCGAAGGAGTTGATCGCCGAGCAACTGGCCACCTCTCCCGGCTACGTTCTCCAGCTCCTGGTCTCGTGCCGCCGCCGTGTATGGGAGCTCTACGACGCAATGCACGGCGGCAATCGTCAAAATTTTTTTTGACCCGCCTCCTCGCTCCGACTGCGCGAAAAAGTAACATTTTCGGCAAGCAGCCACCCCTCCGTAGAGAGAAAAACGTTTCATCAGTAACCTATACGGCACTATTTTTCTTTGGGTAGGGATTTTCCCTCCTCACGCCTCTCCTCGTGCGTGACGGACGCAACCAGCCTCAGAGGCCAACCACAGCGGAACGGCTTCGAGCCCTTGCGGCTCCTTTGTGGAACGCGTCTCTGCAAGGCTGCCTCGCTACCTTCACACCTGATCGGCACGCGTACGAGTGCCATATGCCCTGAGGCTCCTGATCAGAGCCGTCCGGGTAACCCGGCCGTGCTACCGCGCGCCTGGCGCGCCGCGCGGCCTTCAACAGGAGGAGAGATGTCCAAAACCACAGCAGCGGGAGATGTGCCTCAGGTACCGGCCGATCCGGTGCCCGCACAGACTCCAACCATCACGCATTACCAGCAGATCGCCTTGAATCTGGACAAGGCTCTCGACGACATGCTGGCACTCATCCCCAGTTTCGTGGAGTCCCACCCCGACACGACGACCTTCGTCAACCGGCACCAGAACGTGCCGCTGCAGTTCATCGCCACGGCCGTGGCCGCGGTCGAGGCCAACCCGGAGCTGCAGGGGGGTACTTTCGATGCCACCGCGGCCCGAGATGCGCTGCAGTTCATCGACGCCTTCCGCCCCATGGCGGACCGGCTGTATGCGGCGGCCAAGAACCTCGGCTTCAGCATCAGTTCCCGGAAGGCAAACGCCGGCACTGGAGCGCTCGAGGTCTACGCCATCGCCAAGCGCGTCGCCCTCAATCCGCTGAGCACGACCGTGGCCTCGCATGTCGGAAACCTCAAACGCGACCTGGGAAGACGCGGCGGCGCAAAAAAGAAGCAGCAGACGCCGGTTCCGGGCACTCCCGTTCCGGCGCCGGCTCCGGGCACGCACGCTCCGCTCCCCGTTTCCACCATCCCATGGAGTCAGTCATCGGAGGGCTCACCGCAGACGAGCAGTGACGAGCAGGCATGACCGCGTTGGCGCGCGGTCATGCCCTGACACTCACCCCATCCTGAGAGAAAGGAGTTCCATGTCGATAACAAAAGTACAACATCCGGCATCCTCTGTCATCCCGCTGCACCTGTAGCGGCACCTGGCCGAGCATGCGGACGACGACGTCCACGAGCGCATCGCCTCGACGCCGTGACCAAACGCGTGGCAGTCAAACCGCCCCGGCCTGCCAATCGACCGGTGCGACCGGTACGCCAGCTCCGCGGCCAATGGCGGGAGCGCAAGGCTGCCTGACTGAATAGTTGACCTCTCAACCCCACGCGCGGGCGTTCCGATCACGCCCGCGCAATGTTTCTGAAAAGAAAGGAAACGCATGAGCACTGGACAGCAACACGAATCCAAGGCACTCGATCTCTCCTTCGAGAGCATCGACGACCAGATCAACGACTACGTGAACGACTTCATCGACCAGTTCGAATCGCTCGATTCCGGCGAGATGGCGGTCGTGGCCAAACCGCAGACGGCGGCCGACCGCGCCCAGCAATTGATGACCACCTACGCCGGCGTCCGTCCGATCCTGCTGGCGCTGTCGTCCATCCCGCTGGTCCCCGAGACCTGGCGCGCCGCCATCACGGTCTTCGTGGCCTCGCTGGACGGCGTGACCGCCACCTTCAAGGCCGGCAAGGATCTCGCCGCAGTCGAGATGGAGCCCAAGCTCCCGACCGACTGATGCAGTAACGCCGGGGCCCGCGCGACGCGGGCCCCGGCATTTTGAAAAGAAAGGACATGTGATGAGAACACTCGACAACGAGGAAGTCACCTTCGAAAGCATCGACGACCACTTCTACAAATTCGACAGCCCGGAGGTGCTTGAGCGAAACCTGGAGCCCATCAACCCCCGCGAAGATCTCGCCACCGCCTTCACCCTCGCCCGCCCGATCCTGGTGGCCCTGATCGCCACCCCCCTGATCCCCGAGCGCTGGCAGGCGGCCATCGACACGCTCGTCTCCGCGCTGGATGGGGTGCCGGCGGATACGATGGATGCAGAGGGGGAGGGGGAACTGCCGGTTTGCTGAGGGACGGACGCTGGACTCACGCGAAGCAGAACCGGAGCCCGCGAAAGCGGGCTCCGGGGTTTCTCGGTTCAAGGAGACGCCTGGTATCTCACTACGGCAGCAACAGGAAGACGTTCAGCGTTCGCGTTTGCGTAGCTACATCGATCACTACCGTTTTCTCTTGCGTTGGCAGCATTGGGGGTGCACTCTGGGAAAGCGGCGTCGTCTTGTTCCGACAAACCGTCGACTGGTTGTCCGGAACGAAGTAACGACCGTTACCTCGGTTTTTCTGAGTCGGGGTACCACTCTGCGTCGGGCGTGCCGCCTCTCTGTGTTCTCGACAAACGCTCCACGCTTCTCCCCGCGTCGGACAGGATCGTCTCCCGAGCACACTCATCGTCCTTGGCGGAGTAACCCATCGCCTGCTACGGGATGGAGTGAACTGGCAAGTTTACGCCCCATGCATTCTCGCGCGCTGCGGTGAGATTAGGTTGCATTTTGTCGAGACCGATCGTTCCCCAACGTGGCAACGTCTATCGCCTCGCTTCTCTGCTCAAGTGGTCTTCACAGGGACAAGGTCGCCAATCGTTTGGAGGCTTGCGCAAGAAATGACCCGGAACCCCGCACGAAGATGTGACCCATTCGCTCTTGACACGGTAGACTACGTTCATGTTTGACTCGAAGCAGAGCGCCTACATTGACTTTCGATCTGTCGCTAAGGAAAGAACGGCACCTCTCGTCGCGTGGATCGGTTCCGGGCTCAGCCAGCAAGCCGGCGCTCCGACTTGGCTAACACTGCGCGATCGTCTCATCGCCGCGTTGCGCTCGAAGGCGAACTCCCTCTCGGAAGACGCCGAGCAACTACGACATAAGGCAAACGTTGCTGAACGCGCATCCGACCTCTGGGTCGCATTTGACATCATCAAGAAAGCCCTCGGTCAAGCATCTTATCGTGACGGCGTCAGGGAGGCGTTGCTTCCGACAACTACCGCGAGAATACCCGGAGCGTACTCGAACCTGTGGCGTCTTGGGGTCAGTGGTGTTCTGAACCTTAATCTCGATCGGCTCGCGACAAGGGCCTATACCGATACCAATCCTGGAACCGCACCGTTGGAGTTCAGCGGCGGTCAGGCAGCTCATGCTGCCAACGTTCTGAAGAATCCGCGTCCATTTCTCATCAACCTACACGGCGTTGTCGATGACGCCAATACATGGGTGTTAACCAAATCGGAACTATCTCGGCTGCTGGGAACGCCCGGTTATCAAGAGTTAATAGTCAGTTGTCTGGCAACTCGGACAATCCTGTTTCTTGGGGTGACAGCCGACGACGTCGCCGTCGGCGGGCATTTAGAGCGACTCGCGCATCTAAACATCGATACCGGCAGCCATTTCTGGCTTACCGATCGACGAGACCAAAGAACAGATGCCTGGGCGGAAAATGTTGGCATTCGTGTCATTCGTTATCAGGAAGGCGACAATCACGTCGCAATCGGCGAGTTCTTTAATGATCTTCTTAATTACATTCCACGCGAACCACTCGCGCCTCCGGTAAGTCTTCAGGATGAAACTATCGTCGTTGATCGCGTGCCGTCGCCAGAGGAGTTAGTCGGGAAGGACGCAGAGTACATCCGCAGAGTCCTGAATGCCAGAGCGGCCGAACTCCTTGCGCAGCCTAGCAAGTCAGCCTATGAGGAATATGAACGGTTCTCGGATCAATACGACGAAGCAATTTACCGAGCTTGGTATGTGACAGCGAGGTCACCGCGAAACATGCTGCTTGGTTTCGAGCTATTGGAAGAAGCGGGCAGTGGAACATTCGGCACGGTGTATCGTGCGCAATCGCATCAAGGCGACGAAGTCGCTGTGAAAATATTGAACGAGCAGGTTCGTCGCGACCGGGACATGCTGCAGAGCTTTCGCCGCGGTGTACGGTCGATGAGGTTACTAAGCAAAGCAGGCGTCGAGGGTATGGTGCCCTACCGTGAAGCATCAGAGATTCCGGCGTTCGTCGTTATGGATTGGATTGACGGCCCAACGCTCCGACAAGCCGTCGACGCACGACACTTTGTGGCATGGCCGGATATTCTTCGGGTAGGTGGAGAATTGAGCGCAATACTTAGGCGCGCTCATTCACTGCCAGATCGTGTACTGCACCGCGATGTCCGGCCTGATAACATAATGATTGAGCGATACTACAGCAGTCCCGACGATTGGCGCGTCGTGATGCTCGACTTTGATTTATCGTGGCATATTGGTGCGGTCGAGAAGTCGTTTATTCATCGAGCGCAAACAACCGGATATCTTGCGCCGGAGCAAATGCAGCCGATTGATGGGGTGTCGACGAGAAGCGCGGCAGTTGACTCGTTCGGTTTGGGCATGACACTTTATTTCTTAGTATCAGGCAACGACCCCATGCCGATCGAGCACCGCCACGCCCACTGGGCCGACACGGTGACGAGATCCTGCCTTCGGCGCGAGTGGTCGAGGTGGCTATCTCTTCCTCGCCGTTTCGCGAGACTTATTCTCAACTGTAGCCGCGACCGTCAGTCGGAGCGATGGGACATGGCGCAGATCGACGGCGAGTTGCGTCGCTTGACAGAGGTGGCACAGGACTCGCGCGCACAGTTCAGCGCCGATCTCGTTGCGGAGGAAATCGCCGCTCGGCTTCGCGTCGGGCAGGGCTATGTCTGGAACGAGGACATCGTTGGTGCGGACATCGAGCTTGCCTCGGGACTTCGTCTCAGGATCTGCGGCGATGACCCGCGATCGCTCGTGTCGCTTGCTGTTCACTGGGCGGCCGGAGGTACTGAGCCGCGGAAGCAGGTCGGCAGGTGGTTACCAGAAGCTACGCAAGCCGCGTCATCCTATCTGCGGGCTGGTGGCTGGCGTATCGAGGACTCATCGCGGCAGGGGCAGACAATTCATCTTAGCGCGGTGGCTCCGTATCAGAAGTTATTAGAAGACTTGGATAGCGCGGCGGGCGTAGTGGACAAAGTCGGGTATAAATTGAGTTTTCAGTGAAGTTATTTGGTGACGTTCAGCTAGAGGTAGTCAATCTGATGAGATGTGGCATGGGAAAACCGGGGTTGTGTGTCCGTCTATCCATATGAGGAGGAACAAATGCCAGTCGCTCAGGTGGTTAGCTGGGCCGCGGTCTGTCCGCGGGAAAGTTGTTCCGGATTCTCTGGTTCTATCCAGATATTCACGCAACATGGCGCTAGAGAGCTGAGGCACCTGTCGAAGCAAGAGTTTCTCAAATGCGTCTCGGTTTTGAGTGAGAGTCACGAGACGTTCATCGATCTCGAACGCGACCTGATACTCGATCAGGTTGACCGGACTGAGAATCCGGCCGCCTAGAGTCGGACGTTCAACCCCGGAGTCGGACCTTCGTTTCGCGTGCCTAGTAGGACCTACTGCGGCCATCGAAGCGCGCCGGTGAAACCCGGTATCGCCGTGGCCAGGTACTCGGAGAATCAGAGGTGTCAGGCCTTTGTTTTTCGAGACGCCGCAACTCATTGAAACTGCTGGTCTTCCAATCGCCGAATTGATCCGCCGACGGCGATTAACAATTATTCGTATCCTTAAACGGGGCCAAGCAGGGGATTTTCGCTTCGCCTTCGTCGCGCGACCTATTGCGGCCACCGCAGCGCAGCGGTGAAGCCCGGGATCGCCGTGGCCAGGTACTCCGAGTTGGCGGACACGACATCCAGCAGCTCCCGCGCGAGCACGGCGTCGACCGACTTGCCGTCGCGGTCGGCGAGGCGTTCCAGGGCCAGGATCTCGAGCCGGGGGATGCGCACTTCGAGGTCGGCCAGGCGGAGGAGCTCGGGGATGGCGTCGGCGAGGTCGACGCCGAGGGCGGATTCGATCGACTCCTGAGACCAGAAGTCCATGCCGAAGGAGGCCAGCTCACCCCACGTCAGCATCACGCCGTGAAGCGTGTCCACCCCTTCCAACTCACCGACATCCATCCATCCGAGGACGTCCGGCAGCGGCATGCAGAGGATCTCGGACGCATTCAAATGACGAACGACACGCCGAGGAAGAAGATCGTCATCATCGCCGGCCCGAATGGTGCGGGGAAGACAACCTTCGCCACGGAGTTCCTGCCGTACGAAGGCGGCCATCCCTCTTCGTCGACGCTGACCTGATCGCGGCCGGACTCTCGCCCTTCAATCCCGAGGCTGCTGCGTTTCGCGCCGGGCGCCTGATGCTGGAAGTGGTCAACGAGTTTCTCCAGGATGTAGAGCGCCTGACTCTCCGTAAGCGGTGGTACCTGTGCTGGTCGTGCGATTTCTCCCAACTGCTTTCGCAAATACTAGCGTGTGCCTCCGCGACTCATGCAGTACGAAGGACTGCCGCAACTCACGACGGTCGACATGGCGTCAAGTGCAGCCCTCGATGTTTCGGCATGCTCATCGAATCTTGCGCCCGCCCGTCGCAATCCTGCGGGAACCGAGCACGCGCTCACCATCGCCACGACGGCTCCGGTGGATCAGTGGTCGTCGTTGGAACGAGCAACCTTCTGCCACTTCCTCGCCAACGCACACGATGACCTTTGCCGTCGCGAAGCAAAAATGCTGCAGGACCGTCGGGAGTGGCACAACGACCATGTCGAGCAATCGCTTCTGAGTTTGCGTCGCGCAACGCATCAATACGCACTCCCGGAGGAGACGAGGTTACGTTGCTGCCGCCGCTCTAACGCGATCGACACATTGAAGACACACCGGTCCGCGGTTGGGAACAACGACGCAGTCTGGTTTGGCGCCGCCGCGTTTGCATATGAGACAAATCCAGACCTCGTCGGCCGCATGCGTCCGTTCGCCAGGAGTTGTGGCATCTTGCCCGACGATGCCCTCGCAGACTGCGACGCATTCATCACAAATGAATGCAGAGGCGCCGGCGATGAGTTTTCGCACGGCGCTCTGCGGACTGTTGCAGAACGAGCAACGATGCCCCCGCCTCTTCCAGAATAGCAACAATGAGAGTAGTCGCTTCACCCACATAGCACGATCGCGGCGGATGTGCGTGGCGGGGTCGGTCATGGCATGATTCTCCTGCGTGTCAACGCGAACGGCCGGGAGGGGCGCCCAAAGTGCGTCTTTCTGCGGGCCTTCCGTATCGTTCGTTGTTAGTCTATACACTATCATCGTTCGATCGATCGCGCAAGGGATTTCTGTCGCTATGACGCGTCGCCTTCAAGCGGAAGCGGAGCTATTTGGCGCGCGCCTGCGCGAGCTACGACAGAAGCACGCGCTGACCCAGGACGGTCTGGCATCGGCCTCGGGGCTGACCAAGGCGTACATCAGCGATATGGAGCGCGGCTTGACGGTTCCGAGCATGACCACCATCCTCCGCGTGGCCCTGGCAATCGGCTGCAAACCGTCGCACCTGATGCGCGTCTTCGATGACGCCGATCTCGCCGCTCTTCTGAATCAGTGAATATCCGGTTTGTCCTCTTCGGTTGCACCGGCATCCAATCGGTCGTAGTCTTGGATTTCCGGAGCGTTCGATGACGCAGACTATCGAAGCCATTTACACCGACGGCGTTCTGAAGCCTACCGCCGAGTTGCCCCTTCGGGACAACCAGCGCGTTCGCCTGAGCATCGAGACGATCGACGAGACCATCGAAGAGACCACGGTTGATCGCGAGGAGGCCATGGCACGCCTGAGGGCAGGGATCGCCAGCATGCGTTTCTTCTCGGAGGGACCGCTTCCCAGCCGAGAGGAACTTCATGATCGCCCTTGATACGAACATCCTCATCTACGCCTGCGATCAATCAGAGCCGCTCCGCCAGGCAATCGCGCTCGACCTCATCGCTTCCTCCACGGAAGGCGTCCTTCTCTGGCAAGTGGCGTGCGAGTTCCTCTCGGCCTCGCGCAAGCTGAGCAAGCAAGGCTTTACGCCGACTCAGGCCTGGAACCGTCTCGCGGAATTCCGGGAGTTGTTCACGCTCGTATTGCCGACCGCGGCCAACTTGACGCACGCGCGGGAGTTGCATGCCGCGCATTCCGTTCCGCTATGGGACGCACTCATTCTCGCGGCGTGCGTCGAAGCTGGCGTGGACGTTCTCTACTCGGAAGACGTGCCGGGACTGGAAACGATCGAGACCGTTCGCGTGATCAATCCGTTCAAGTGAGCAGTCCCCTCGAGAACCGGTTTGCCGAGACCCTTCACAGCCACCGTCTAACTCCGCCGTGGTGGGAACAGGTCCCGCTGCGATGTCGGGAGAAGCTGTAACTTCCGTCGTTACATTGAGCGGTCGCTCCCTTCGGTGGGCCGGCCGGGCTTTGGGTGGGTGAGGGGACCCACTGTCCGTCGGAGTTCCGGTAACCGTGGCCGGTCTTCGGCTGCGTTGGCGATGTGAGGTAGTGGCGCGCTGCCCATCCGCTCCGGCCTTGCCAGGTCACCTGACACCACGAAGCGGAGCAGGACGAGACCTCGACGACGGCGCCGGCGGGTAACGTTTCCAGCGTCGCAGATCGGGCGTCTGGTGACGCATGCAGCTTCACACGGCCAATCGTTCTCGATGGCGCCGCATCCGAGGTGACGGCGATAACGAGGAGTACGAACGAAGCGAGAATGCGCGTCACTCTCATTTAAGGATGAGAGTGCCCGAGGGGAGAAGTTGCCTTGGTCTAGGGACCTCCGCTATCGGCGGCGAAAATCTTTGAACCACAGAGACACAGAGACCACAGAGGGGTCTTTCTCTGTGTCCTCTGTGCCTCTGTGGTGAAGATTTTGCGCACCGAGGCATGCCTTTCGCAGTCTGCGACTGCCCGTCATGAAGATCGCACGGCTTGTGTCGCTTCTCTTCAGCCTGGTTCTCATTCCGCGTGCGGCATTCGGAGAGACCCTCAAACTGAGTGGCTCCACGGCCGGAGACCTCTCCATCCCCAGCGGGACACTCGAAGTTGCAGCCTTCTCCGAGGCGAGCTCCCTGAGTCTTGGCTCTTCGGCACAGTACGTCGTCGATCTCAATGCTGGGTTCTGGGACAAGACGATCGACTATCTCGCCGTTCGCGGCAACGTATCGCTTGGAGGATCCACGCTGGTCCTCAATCCGGGAACCACGTTCCCCGGCCAGACCCATACGCTCATCCGCAACGACGGTCCCAACCCGGTCAACGGAACGTTCCAGGGATTGCCCGAAGGGGCCTGGTTCATTGAGTCGCGAATCCTCTATCGAATCACCTACCACGGCGGCAGCAGCGGACGCGATGTGGCCGTCGTGCTCCCGTTCAATACGGGCTCGTGGCTGTTTTCCTCGCGGAGCACGACCAACTGGGGCTCGCCGGTGGCGTTGACGGCGCACATCATCGCCTGGGGCGCGTCGCCTACAGGCATCGTCGAGTTCTTCGACGGTGCGACGAGCCTCGGCACGGCGGTCATCGATGACTGGCAGGACGCCAAGCTGACCACGTACACGCTCAGTGCCGGCTCCCACGCGTTGACCGCCGTCTACCAGGGATCGGATTTCAATAGCCCGCGCGGTCTCTTCAGTCCCAGCACGTCGAATACGCTCACGCAGACAGTTATGCAAGCGCAAGCCGTCACCGACACGACGCTCAGCGGCAGCTCCACTTCCCCTTATGCGGGAGAGAAGACGGCCTTTACCGCGCTCGTGCACGCGGAAGGGCTGCATCCCACGGGCGAGGTGACGTTCTTCGATGGCGGAGCCACGCTGGGGACCGTGCCTCTTGATGGCACGGGCAGAGCGACGATCGAGACCAGTCTGCCGAGCGGAACGCACTCGGTCTACGCCACCTTCGCCGGAACAGCGAATTACCAGCAGAGTACGTCCAACACGCTCACGGAAACCGTCAAGGAGCTGGTCCAGACGCAGACGGAGCTGAGCGTGTCATCGAATCCGGCGATGGTGGGTGTGCGGGTAGTGTTACGCGCCACTGTGCTGGCAGCCGGCGGCTCGCCGAAGGGAGTGGTGAACTTCATGGACGGCTCCAGCATGCTCGGCATGGCGGCTGTCGGTTTCGACCAGACCGCATCGCTTACCATCGACCTTACGCCCGGAGAGCACATGCTGTCCGCGCTCTATCTCGGGGGCGACGGATTCAGCGTCAGCACCTCGGCGCCGGTCAGGCAGGTGATCGACAACGCGTCCGTTCCTACACGGCGCCGCGCCGCGAGACCTTAAACGGAGCGCTGGCGTCTCGCCGGCTGGCTCGGGGGCGTCTCGCCCCGACTCCGCAAGACTCCGGACATTTGGTCGTAACCGGCGACCGGAGGCGAGACGCCTCCGGGCCAGCCGGCGAGACGCCAGCGCTCCGGACGCAGCGCCTCGGCGCTGCACGCCCGGGCACGACCTCAGCATTATCCTTAGCCGATGGAGAACGGTAACGGCCGCCCTCTCAAACTCCGCATCCTCCGGGCGGTGCCGGTTCTGCTGGTGCTTGGGCTGCTCGTCCACTTTCTGCTGCCGCGGCTCGATACGATTCAGAACTCGTTGATGACGTTGCGGACGATGGCGCCGTGGGCGGTGGGGCTGAGTTTTGCGATGGAGGCGCTGAGCTATGTGGCCAACGGCGCGTTGCTGCGGACGGTCGTGGGGATGGCGGGGGATCGGATGTCGTGGCGGCGTGCGGCGGCGATCGAGATCGGGGCGGGATCGGTGGCCCTTGTTGCCGCCGGTGCGCTGGGATTTGGTGCGGCCATCTATCGGTGGGCGCGCTCCGGAGGCGTCTCGGCCGATGCGGCGGTGCTGGCGAGCTGGCTTCCGTCGGTGTTCGATGCGGCGGCGCTGATCGTGTTTGCTCTGATCAGCGGCCTCGAGCTCATTCTGGTTCATCAGCTCTCCCGGTTGACCGTCATCGCCCTGGTGATCGTCGTCTCCCTGCTCACGATCGTCATCGTGACGGCGATCGTTCTGCTGGCCCGCAATGACTGGATGCGGGCCATCTCGAAAAACGTGTCGCGGATCGTGAAGCGGTTCCGGCCGCAATGGGATAGCTCGGGATTGACCGCGACGGTGGAGAACTCGGCCGAAACGTGGAAGGAGATGAGGCACGGCGGCTGGCTGCGGCCGGCTTCCTGCTCGCTGATGCAGGTGGTGTTCGACCTTCTCTGTCTGCGGTATGCCTTCCTCGCCGCCGGTCACTCCCTGCACTTCATGCTGCTGCTGGCCGGTTACGGCGTACCGATGCTCCTCGGCCGGGCCAGCTTTCTGCCCGGCGGAATCGCCGTCGTCGAGGTGGCGATGATCGCGTTGTATGGTGGCCTCGGCGTTCCGGCGAGCGTCGCCGTCGTGGCCGTTCTCACCTACAGGCTGATCTCGTTCTGGCTTCCCGCGCTCGTCGGAATCCCGATCGCGATCACGTTGCAGTCCTCGAAACCGGCGTGACCGGCTCGCGAGCGACCAATCCTGAGAAACGATCAAGAGACTGATCCGCGTGGGATTGGAAGAGGATGTTGAAGCGCGTTGCATCGGGCCGGTCGTTCACGATCTGAACCACGTACTTGCCATCCCGCGGGCGGATGGCGAAGAAGGAGTCCGGGCTGCTCCCGGCCATGAGCGTGCAGGCCGTTGATGATCCCGATGATGAGCCCCTTGATGATCCCGTTGATAAGCCATTGACGAAATGGACGACGAACGTGTTCTGGTCCGCGCTCGGCATGACGTGGATCAGGTTGTCCGCCTCCCTGACCCACTGCGTCTCCCGATTGCCCGCCGGCGTGGTTCCCACCAATTTGAGCCGATCGGGGAGGCCGGTGACGGTTTCCGTGAAAGGAATGGTCCAGTCGGTTGGTCTCGACGTCAATCCGAGGACTTGTCTTCCGTTTTTGAGTCTGACGATACTCAGGAAGAGGATGTCATGCACGAACTGCACGATTGACGTCGAGACCAACCGACTG
>Ga0247682_1000345_pt1 | contig 14047 bp, 11 predicted proteins | sample CNK23_metaG_FD_190130 | JGI IMG/M metagenome (GOLD analysis project Ga0247682, IMG submission 190130) | Soil microbial communities from Purdue University Martell Research Forest, Indiana, United States - CNK23 | ecosystem: Environmental > Terrestrial > Soil > Temperate forest > Bulk soil...
TTTTCTCATATTTTGTTCCATCTGGAACTCCTTTAGCTTTAGTTCCATTATTAGTTTTAATAGAAACTGTATCATATTTAGCTAGAGCTTTATCTTTAGGTATAAGATTATTTGCTAATATGGTAGCAGGTCATTCTTTATTAAAAATATTATCTACTTTCTTATATCAAATGTTTAGTAGTAGTTTTATTATAGCTATATTCACTTTAATTCCATTTGCATTCTTTTTAGCATTATGTGGATTAGAAGTAGCTGTATCTATTATTCAAGCTTATGTATTTGTATTATTAGTAATATCTTATATTAAAGATGCTATCTATTTACATTAATTATTATTAATTATAATTTAATTTTAATTATAATTTATTAATAAATATTAGTAATTATTTAATAATAAAATTATTTTATTATTAAATAATTGTTTATTATTAGATAAACAGTTCATTTAATTAATTTACCCCCTTTTTATTATATAATTATTATTATAAATATAGTTTTAAGAATTAGAAATAAGGAATAGTTTACATTGGAAAGTTAAAACGATTGCTAATTGTTCGGGTTCTCCCTTAGGTGTTCGACTCACCTCTATTCCGTAAAAAATATAAATTTGTTTTTTAAAATTTTTGTTAAATAAAATCAAAAATAAAGGAGTAAATATGAAAAGTGAGGAATGTTGTATGGATTGACGACTTTATTCAACTAATGCTAAAGAAATTGGAACTCTTTACTTAGTATTTGCAATATTTGCAGGTATGATAGCTACAGGATTTTCAGTTTTAATTAGATTAGAATTATCTTCACCAGGAGTTCAATTTCTTCAAGGAGATCATCAATTATTTAATGTAATTATAACTGCTCACGGAATATTAATGTTATTCTTTATGGTTATGCCAGCATTTATAGGAGGTTTTGGTAATTATTTTTTACCAATTCATATAGGAGCTCCTGATATGGCTTTTCCAAGATTAAATAATATAAGTTTCTGATTATTACCACCTTCATTAATTTTATTATTACTTAGTGCATTAGTAGAAAATGGAGCAGGAACAGGATGAACAATTTATCCACCATTATCAGGAATTCAATCTCATTCAGGTGGTTCTGTTGATTTAGCTATTTTTAGTTTACATTTAACAGGAATATCTTCATTATTAGGAGCTATTAATTTCATTACTACAGTTTTAAATATGAGAACAAATGGTATGAGTTTACATAAATTACCATTATTTGTTTGAAGTATATTTGTAACTGCTATTTTATTATTATTAGCTTTACCAGTTTTAGCTGGTGGGATAACTATGTTATTAACAGATAGAAACTTTAATACTAGTTTCTACGATCCAGCTGGAGGAGGAGATCCAATATTATTCCAACATTTATTTTGATTCTTTGGACATCCTGAAGTATATATATTAATTATACCAGGATTTGGTGTAATTAGTCAAGTAATTTCTACATTTTCAGGAAAACCTATCTTTGGTTATTTAGGAATGGTATATGCTATGTTTTCTATTGGAATATTAGGATTTTTAGTATGATCTCACCATATGTTCAGTGTAGGATTAGATGTAGATACAAGAGCTTATTTCACAGCAGCTACAATGGTAATTGCTGTACCAACAGGAATTAAAATATTCTCTTGAATTGCTACATTATATGGAGGTAGTTTAAGATTAACAACACCTTTACTATTTACATTAGGATTCTTAGCTTTATTTACAATTGGAGGTGTAACAGGAGTAGTTTTAGCTAATGCTTCATTAGATTTAGCGTTACATGATAGAATAAAAAAAGATCCTCTTTATATTCAGAAATTCTGAGTAGGATTAATGGATGGTGATGGAAGTATTCAAGTAAATCATTGAAGATATAAAAATCTTCAATATAGATTAGTTATTAAATTAAAATATTGTATTGAAAATTTAACAATGTTAAATTTAATTAAAAAACATATTGGAGGAAATGTAAGAATTATTGAAAATAATAAATTTATTATTTGAGTAGTAAATGAAAGAAAACTTATTCATAAATTAATTAATGTATTTATTACTTATCCTCCATTAACTTCCAGATTAAGAGCTCAATTAGCATTTATGTTAGAATGTTTTCAACAAAATAATGTTGACTGATATTTAAATGCTAGAGATAAAAAATATCTTAATCCAAATATAGATGTTGTTAAAATTGATTATAATTATTTTAATGAATGATTATCAGGTTTTATTGAAGCAGAAGGTTGTTTTTCTATTAAAAATGTATCAAATAATCACTCATTTTCAATAGGACAAACAACTGATAAATATATAATAGATACAATAAAAAAACATTTCGATGCTCAAAATGAAGTTAGAAAAATAAATAACAAATTTTGATTAATTGAAATTTATAGAAAATTAACTTTAATAAAAATTATTAATCACTGTATTAATTATCCATTACTTGGAGAAAAAACACTTTCATTTATCAAATTTAGAGATCTTTTTAAATAGTGTCATGTTGTCTTACCACTATGATAAATTTAAATAATTAATTTATCGGTAATATTATTTATATATTAATATTGCTAACGGTGAAACCTTTTAAATGGAAATAATGCTGTTTCCATGCTACAAATTTAAAAGGCAATACCGTGGAAACCAAAAATATAAATTTTTAAAGTAGTTGTTTTAAATCAATTAAAAATTAAGAAAATTAAGAAAATTAAGAAATAATTATTTAACTATATTGCAAATCAAGGTTAAGGAAGAATGGTTTCTTCATAGAAAATTCTTAATTCTTATTTAGGGTTCGATTCCCTTTAATTCTATTATTAATTTGTAATGTATCTTAGATTTAAAGTTTGCTCCATATTCTTTTGTAAATTACAAAGATGAAAGTATGTGAATTAATCTAAATAGATAGTTTAAAATAAATTATGATCTAGATAAAAGAGGAGAAATTTAAAATTTTGTTAAGTAAGGGTTAATTGTCTATTGGTATAGACTGGAATTCTCTTAATTTTCTGTTAGGGTTCGATTCCCTTTAATTCTAATTCCAGTTATCTTAAAGACAACTTGGAATTAATAATACGTTCTTAAATTTTATTTTCTTAATTTTCTTAAACAATTTAACAACAACTTTAAAAATTTATATTGAGTAGGATCCGTAGAGACTATACGTGGTAGTCGAACGTTAATTAAGTTTAATTATTAGATGAGATATAGTCCGATCCTCATTGTAAAATGAGCATATTTTTATTTTATTTATAATAAATAGTAATAAATTATTGACTTATTATGTAGTAGCTCATTTCCATTATGTATTATCAATGGGAGCTGTATTTGCAATATTTGCAGGTTTTTATTTCTGAGTATCTAAAATTACAGGTAAATCATATAATGAATTATTAGGAAAAATTCATTTTTGAACTTTATTTATAGGAGTAAATACTACTTTCTTCCCTCAACACTTTTTAGGTTTAGCAGGTATGCCTAGAAGAATACCAGATTATCCTGATGCCTTTAGTGGTTGAAATCAAATTTCAAGTTTTGGATCTTTAATTTCAATTATGGCTACTGTATTATTTGGTTATATTATTTATGATTTATTTGCTAATGGAAGTTCAGTAAATACTAATCCTTGAAATATACCTTCTTATTTCACATCTTCAGAACAATTTAAAAATGAAACAGATACAGCTACAACTTTAGAATGAACATTACAAAGCCCTATACCATTACATGCTTTCAAAATGTTACCTGTTCAATCTTAAATTGATAAATTAGAAATATATTAATTTATTTTTAATTTAAAACTTTTTATTTATTTAATAAATAGTTCATTTAATTAATTTACCCCCTTTTTATTATATAATTATTTTTTGTATTTTTATTTAAAAGAATTATATAAAAAGACTGTAGCATAATTGGTAATGCAGTTCGCTCATAATGGATATTATAAGGGTTCAATTCCCTTCGGTCTTAATTATAAATAATTAACTTAATTAATCTTCTAAAATTAATTAAGAAATATGAAATTTTCATATAATACTTTAATAATAAAAATAATTTATATTTTATTAACAGTGAATAGTTGAATGTAATTCAATATAATTAATTATAGATAAAAAAACCTTGAGAGTCTCCTCTCATAAAGATGTATCTTAATTTTAATACTAAATTTTTCATTTGAATTAAAAATAAGAAAAAAGAAGAGGTAACTAAAATATTATAGTTATAAAGGGTACTTGGTCGAGTCTGGTTTATGGCGCTCGTTTTGAAAACGAGTACTTGATAAAAGTCGTGAGTTCAAATCTCACAGTGTCCGATAAAATATATTTAAAAGAAGAGGAAAATTTTATAATCTCAATATATAAAATATATTTGGTTTGTTTATTTAAGAAATCTTTTAAAATATAAATTAAAATCTATTTAAAATTAAATAGACACTTTAGTTGAAAATATCGAATAAATTTATATAATTATTAATGCTTAGTTTATTATTATTAATACCTATAATAGGTAGTTTATTATTATTAACAATACCAGAAAATTCAATAGAAAATAAAATAAGAATGAAAAGAATAACTTTAATAAGTATGATAATAAATTTTTTAATATCAATATATATTTGATTAGAATTTGATTCAAGTACTAGTCAATATCAATTTGTATATGAATTTATAGATTTAAGTTATTGTCATTTAAATATAGGTATAGATGGAATATCATTATTTTTTGTATTATTAACTACATTTATAAGTCCTATAGCTGTATTATCTAATTATAATAATATAAATAATAATTTAAAATACTTTTTAATATCATTTTTATTATTAGAAACCTTACAAATAGGAGTATTTATAGTATTAGATTTAATATTATTTTATATATTTTTTGAAAGTGTATTACCAATATTATTTTTAATAATTATAATATATGGTTCTGGAGAAGCTAGAATAAGATCAGCTTTATTATTATTTTTATATACTTTAGCAGGATCTTTATTTATGTTATTAGCTATACTTCAAATATATAGTTATGTAGGATCAACAGATTTTCAAATTATATCTTTATCAGATATAAATTTAGATAGTCAAAAAATTTTATGATTAGGTTTCTTTATAGCTTTTGCAGTAAAAACTCCATTATGACCTTTAACAGGATGATTATATAGAGCTCATGCTGATAGTCCTTTAGCTGGATCTATATTATTAGCAGCTACAATATTAAAATTTGCTACTTATGGTTATTTAAGAGTTTTAATTAATTTTTTACCTGATGCTACTAATTATTTTTCACCTTTAATTCAAACTATTGCAATTATAACTTTAATTTATGCTTCATTAGCTACAATCATTCAACAAGATACTAAAGCTTTAATTGCTTATTCAAGTATTGCACATATGAGTGTAGTTATTTTAGGTTTATTTTCTAATACAATTCAAGGGATTGAAGGAGCAATATTATTAGCATTAGCTCATGGATTTGTATCTCCTGCTTTATTTATTTGTGTAGGAGGTGTAATTTATGATAGAACAGGAACTAGAATAATTCATTATGTAAGAGGATTAGTAACTTATATGCCTGTATTTACTATATTATTTTTCATTTTTACATTAAGTAATACTGGTATACCATTAACTTTAAATTTCTTAGGTGAACAATTATCTTTAATTGGTATATGAGAAAGAAGCCCTATAATAGCTGCATTAGGTGCTACAGGTATTGTTTTATCTGCTATTTATTCTATTTATTTATATAATAGAATTTCTTATGGTATTTATTCTCCTCATTTAAAACCTATTAAAGATATTTCAAGAAGAGAATTTAATTTATTAATAACTTTATTATTACCTACGGTTTTATTAGGTATATTCCCTAATGTTATTTTAGATGGTTTACATTTTTCTATTTCTTCTTTACTTTATAATATTTAATTCTAATTTTATTTTAAATATTATTAATTTAATTTATTTACCCCCTTTATAAAATAAAGATTAAATTATGGATTTATTTTATTTAAATAAAATTGTTCTCTAGTTAATAGATCCAATATAATATTAAAGGTTCGATTCCTTTTTAATCTAATTTAGGGTTAATAACTGAAAGGTTTCAGTTAAGAATCTCCAAAATTCTTATTAGGGTTCGATTCCCTTTAACTCTAGTAAGAGTTAAAGCGGCTTTCATTTGAAGTTTAAAATGAAAGCCGCTTTAATAAAAGTGTATAGCAGCTACATTGGTTAAGATTTATGAAACGAGGATAAATAATTTAAATGAGAAGAATTTTAATTAATCTTCTTTAGTTATAGGAATCATTAAAACTTCTTTTGCAGGTAATTTAGATGGTCCTGCTTTAGGAGTAGTAGGAGATTCAGTTCATTTATCTAATTGAATATCAGAATAATCAACAGTTGAAGAAGAAGATTTAATAGTTTCTAAATCATATATTTCTTCATTAGTTTCTATTTCTTTGAAATAATCCAAATATTCTTCACTAAAATCTGTAATATTAGGAATAGTATTTTGATTGTTACTTCCAGAATCAGGTTTTGTGGTTGTGAAGATAAGAAAGGTTTTACATCCACTCAGAAAAATCAACCTAAACTACCTAATACAATTAAAGTAATTAGAATTCAAAAAATTTTTATAATTAATTATTTCTTCTCTATTAATTCAAGAATTATCTTCTATTTTTTCATCTATTTGATCTAAGAATTTATTTTCAAAATCAGCATAGTAATCTTTATGAATTACTTCTATATTTGCGAAATTATCATCCATTCCAAATCTTCCGTATAAACTATTTAATAAAATTTTAGCTATATGGTTCATTGCAGATCCTCTTGGATATTCATTTCTTAGATTATATAAAAAAGTTACATAATTTTTAAATATATTTTCATTATTAAATGTATATCCTCATAAAATTTCAAATTTATATCCTAATTTCATTGCATTATCCATTTCCATGCTAAATAACATATCCGATCATTGACCTAATGGAGCAATTGTTCTAGTCATATTATTAATTTTAACATGAGTTTGTAAAATTGGATGTTTTAAATTATCTGGCGCAATTATGTTACAATAAAAGAAACCAAATGCATTAGGATCAATTACTCTAATGTCTCCATCAAAATATGTAGGAAATCCAATTGGCATTAATCTATCAAACATTTGTTTAGGATATAATGAATTTACATCTAAACATTTTATTCTTACACCTTTAGGTGGTTTATGAATATATACTTCAACAGATCCACCTGTATAACCAGTTCTAATATCTTTTGCAATTTTACCTGATAATTGTGGAATATTATTTTCTTTCATAAATTTAGATCTAAAAATACCAAAAGCTAAGCTTGGTAAAGTAGGATAATGATGAATATTTTTATTAAATAAATTAAATAAGATTGCAAATGCTAATGAAAAAAGAGTAGTATAAGGTCAGACTATGAAAAAAAAACAAAATCAAAATTTAACAGATTTTCGAATAAAATGTATAATTATAATTTTTATTATTAACCTAAAATTCTTAAAAAAACAAAATCGGATTTCAATTTTGGTTAAAAATTAAAGCCACTTTATTATAAAAGAATTAATATAAAGAGCGTAGTATTAACGGTTAGTATGACGATCTTCAAAATCATTGGTAGGTGTTCGAATCACCTCGCTCTTGTAAAAACAAATTTGTTTTTTTGGTTTTTATCTATTAAATTTAAGGGATCTTAGCTTAATTGGTAGAGTTTCTAATTGTCATTTAGAAGAGTTCCAGTTCGAATCTGGAAGGTCTCGTTTAATATTCTCATTTAAAAGACTTAATAATTACATAATAATATATAATCTTAAAATAAATAAAAAAGTTATATAATAAATTATTAAACCATATTTATTTTAGTTTATATTTAATAAAATAAATAAATAAATTTAAATATTAAAAATAAACATAAAATAATTGTCTTCGTTATTAAAATTATATATAATAATTTTAGTACAAATTTTAGAAACAAACAAATAATTTTAAAAATGAAAACTAATAATATAAATAAATCATTAATTAATTTAAATATAAATAATATAAGTTTAATATTAATATTTTGCTACTTAATATTATTAATTTATTATATTAATGTATTAATATTTTTAATAACCTTTTTAATATTTAAAATAATATTTAAACATATTAATTTTATTAATAGTATATCTTGAATAAAAATAGTATTTATAAGTATAATAATATATTATTATTTTAATATATATTTAATAAATAATATTATTTATATGGATAGCACTGAATATTTAATATTATATAATAATATTTACATAAAAGGTTTAAATTCTTTAGTTGAAAATTATAGTGAATTAATAGCTTATGCTGTAGGAGTTAAATTATCTAGTATATATTTAAAAATTTCACCTGTTGATCCTACATTTTATTTTCATTTTGGTTTAGGAGTAGGTCCAACTTTAGATTTAACAGTTCATCAAGAATCATATATATCACCTACAGATTCTAATTTTAAAAATTATGTTTTATTAACAGTTGAAAAAGCTGAAGATCATATAAATTTACTTAAAGATATGGTACCTTTTCATCATAAACATTATAAAACATCAAAAATGACTAATATAGAAAATAATACTACAGTTATTAGTGGAGATGCTCCAACTAATATTAATGTTGTTAATATTCATTGTTCTTTAGAATCTAGTGATTTATATATGAATTTTTTTAATAATTTTGAAAATTTTGTATTTAATATTTCATATAATTTTTATATTATTTTTATAAGTATTTATATTATTTTCTTTATTATTAAATTTATAAATTATATTAAATTTATTTTATTTATTAAAAATATTTAATTTTATAATTAATAATTACAATTTTTATATTTTATAATATTTATTAATTATTAAGTTATTAATATATTTATTTAATAACATTATAATAAAAGAATTTATAATAAATATATTATAAAAATAAAACACATTGTTATTTATTTTTGTTTTGTTATTTACCCCCTATTATAATTATCAAAAATATAAAAAATATAAAAGAAACAGTTTATTTAACAAAATGTTTTAATTAATTAAAAGTTATTTAATAAAAATTTAAATTAAATATAAACGAGTATAGTTAAGTTGGTATAACCTCTACCTTCCAAGTAGTTGTCATCAGTTCGAATCTGATTACTCGTAAATATATATTATATTATATATATAAATTAGACACTATTATATAATTATTCAAAATAAAAAATGTTAGCAGCAGCAAAATACATTGGTGCAGGTTTAGCTTGCTCAGGATTAATTGGAGCTGGAGCAGGGATTGGTTTAATCTTCTCTTCATTAATCGCTTCAACAGCTAGAAATCCTCAAATAAGAGGTCAATTATTCAGCTTTGCAATTTTAGGATTCGCTTTAGCTGAAGCTACAGGATTATTCTCTTTAATGATTGCTTTCTTATTATTATATTCTTAATTTTTATATTTTAAGAATTATTTAATAATTATAACAATTAAATTAAATAATTATCCTTTTGAATTAATTTAATTATTTATTATTTTAATTCAATATTTACTTTAAATTGAGTAAATAATTAATTTGTTATTTACCCCCTTTAAATGTTTATATAAATATTTATTTTAATATATATTTATATCTTTATTATTAATATTTAATTAAATATTTATATAAATTTAATAAAAAAAAACAAAAATATAATTCAATTAAAAAAAATTATATTTAAAAGTAGAAAGTAATAAATAATTAAATAATTATTATTTAATTATTTATTATTTATCTGAATAGATTTATATTTAAATAAAATAAATATAAAATCCTTAAATTAAATAATTAATTTAATCTTCATCACATTATCTATAACAATAAAAAATAAATAAAAAATTTAAAATGAATAAAAATTTATATTCAAATATCAAAATAAGTCCTATTTATGGTTTATCAATATTAAAAAAACATATAAATAAAGGAATAACTGATATATCTTTAGACAATATAATAAATAGATATAAAGAAATAGAATTAGAAAATAAAAAATATGTAAGTAGAAAAAAAACTAATGAAAATTTACAAACAATAATTAAAATAAGTGATAAAATAATTAATTTAGATAAATCTCAATTAAATTTATTAAATAAAAATCAATTAAATTTAAAACTATCTAATTTAGATAGTTTAAATAATATTAATAAAGAATTAACTAAAACAAATTTAAATAAATCAAATTTAATATTTATGAATGAACAACAATATATTAAATTAATTAGTCCTTTTAATTCTAAAGTAGCAAATTTTACTAATCATATTTATACATTTACTAATAGACCTTATAAACAAATTAATAAAAATTTATATAATTTATATATAATATGTAAATCAGCTTTTATTAATATGTCAAGTATTATAAGTAAACCTATAATATCTATTAATCCTAATATATTAAAAATTACATTATTTTATTATTGAAAACCATTAAAAAACAAATATTATAATAGTAATTTACATTCTAAATTTTTAATTTTACATTATAATAAATTAGAAAAATTAGTTAATTTATTAAGTAAATTATTTCAAAAATCAATAGAATTAGAATTAATTAGAATATATTCTCCACAAAATGAAAGTAATATATTAGCTAATCTTATTGGTATATTAAGTAATTTTATTAAATTTAGATATATTCATATGAAATTATTTAAAGTAAGTAAAATTAAAAGTATTAATAAAGGATTTAATAATAGATTTTATAATAATAAAATTCCTTCTTTTTTATCTGGAATTTATTTAAAATTAGCAGGTAGAGTTTTAACACAAAGAATACAAAGAAGAGTTAAATCTAAAGTAGTTCAATTAGGTAGTTTAGCTAAAACTAAAGCTAGAATAATTAATACTAGTAGATTTGTTAATAAAAATAAAAGAGGTACATTTAGTATCACTATAAAAACTGGGCATATTATTAAGGATTAATTTTTATTTATCATATTAAATAATTTATTAAATATATATATACATATTTTAATTTAATTAAATTAAACTAAAATATTTACAAACAAATAATCTTAATTTAGATTATTATAATTTTAATTTAATTAACATATAATGTAACTAATAATATTCTAAAATTTTAGATATTATTAATTTATTGATTTATTAATTTATATTAAATATTATAATTTTAAATTATAATTTTTGCTTTAGTATATAATAAAAGTATAATAAAAAAATTTAAAATGAATAAAATAAATAGAAATCAATTTCAATCTTTTCCTTATCATTTAGTAGATCAATCACCATGACCTATATTAGTTAGTTTTTCATTATTAAGTTTAACTTTAGGTGCAGTTATGTATATGCAAGGTTTTACTCATGGTGGACAATTATTAAGTTTAGGATTTACTTTAACAGTATTTGGTATGATACTATGATTTAGAGATATAATAACAGAAGGTACTTATTTAGGACATCATACTATACAAGTACAAAAAGGTTTAACTATTGGAGTAGTATTATTTATTATTAGTGAAGTATTTGCTTTTTTAAGTGTATTTTGAGCTTTCTTTCATTCTAGTTTATCTCCAACTATAGAAATAGGTGGGGTATGACCTCCACAAGGTATAACACCATTAGATCCTTTTGCAATACCATTATTAAATACTATTTTATTATTATCTTCTGGTGCATTTGTAACTTATGGTCATCATGCTTTAATACAAGGAGATAGAAGAGGAGCTATCTTAGGTACATTATTAACAATAATTTTTGCTATTATATTTACTGCTTTACAATATTATGAATATACTGAATCAAGTTTTACAATGAGTGATTCAGTATATGGTACAGTATTTTATGCTTCAACTGGTTTACATGGATTACATGTTATAATAGGTACATTATTTATTTTAGTAGGTTTTATTAGAATAATTAATTATCATTTAACTGATACACACCATCAAGGACATGAAGCTGCAATATTATATTGACATTTTGTAGATGTAGTTTGATTATTTTTATTTATAGCTGTTTATTATTGAGGAGGTAACTAGTCTATAAATAAAGTAATAATTAAACATAATATTTAATTATTATATAAAAATTAAATATTATTATTATAAAATTTTATCCCCTTTAAATAAAATATTTAAAATATAAATTAATAAATCGCTAAACAAAAATAAATAATTATTTTTTGTAATTAGCAAGTAATATTATATATTTATTATATTAAATTAAATAAAAATAATAAATATATAATATTAGACATTTAATACAAGTCCCAAAGGGTTTATAATATGATAATACTATGAATTTATCATTATTTTTATTTTTAATAGGAATATTAGGTTTTATATTAAACCGAAAAAACATAATATTAATGATAATTGCTATAGAGATAATGTTATTATCAGTAACTATGTTAATATTATTATCAAGTTTTAGTTTTGATGATGGAATAGGACAAATATTTAGTATATTTATAATTTCATTAGCAGGAGCTGAATCTGTAATAGGTTTAAGTATTATTGTTGCAGTTTATAGAATTAAAGGAAATATTTTAATTAGACAAGAAATTTAATGTATTTAACAATATTAATTTTACCTTTATTAGGTTCATTTGTATCAGGATTTTTAGGTCGAAAAATAGGAGTAACAGGATCACATATAATAACTTGTACTTGTTTAATATTATCTAGTATATTAGCAACTATTGCTTTTTATGAAGTAGGATTAAGTTCAAGTCCAGTTACAATTTATTTATTTAATTGAATAGATTCAGAATATATGAATATATCTTGAGAATTTTTATTTGATCAATTAACAGTATCTATGTTTATTCCTGTATTATATATTTCTTCATTAATTCATATATTTTCAACTGATTATATGGCTGAAGATCCTCATAATCAAAGATTTTTCTCTTATTTATCTTTATTCACTTTTTTTATGTTAATTTTAGTATCTGGTGCTAATTTTTTTGTAATGTTTGTAGGTTGAGAAGGTATTGGAATTGTTTCTTATTTATTAATTAATTTTTGATTTACAAGAATACAAGCAAATAAAGCAGCTATATTAGCTTTAACTATGAATAGAGTAGGAGATATGGGTTTAAGTATTGGATATTTTGCATTATTTGCTTTATTTGGATCTTTAGATTATGCAACAATATTTAGTATAGTACCATTTATGAATGAAACAGCTATAACTATTATAGGAATATTATTATTAACAGGTGCTATGGCTAAATCAGCTCAAATACCTTTACATTCTTGATTACCTGGTAGTATGGAAGGTTTTAATGGTCTAAAACATTATTTTCCTAATCATAATTTACATTTTAGATTTCTATAAATTATTTAACAGATCTATCGAATATTAAATATTTATCTATTCTACCAATTATTTATTCAATTCAATATTACATATTATAACAGAAAATATGTTAAATGATGGTAGTATTAATCTTTTTAAATTAGATAGAAGAAAAGGTAAATATTTCTGACTAAAGATGTTTATTCTTTAAATTATTTAAATGAAACTATTTACAGTCAATTTATTAATATTAAAATTTATGCTTATCCAAATAATTTATTTCCTTAACATAAAAATAAAGATATGCATAAAGATTTTTATATAAATTAGGAATATAATTGTTTTAAATAGGGCCTTCCTTAAACTTCACTATATGCTGGAACACCCTAAAACTTTAAATACTCATCTAATTTTAATTAATTAATTAAAAAATAGATAGTGAAAATTTTAAAGATATAACAATGGGCAATCAGCAGGAAACCAAAAAAACAAAAAATAAAATAAACTATTAAGAAAATTTAAAGAGAACGAAAATTTATTCATTTCTCTAAAGAAAATAAATTTTTATATTCTCTTAGTTTAACAAATAATTATTAAACTAAGAGAATATATCAATATAATAAAAATAACAATTATGTAACTAAAAATATTTAATATTTTTAATATTACAATCTATTTAAATTAATAATTTAAATTTAAATTATTAATTTAAATTAAAAAAAAAAAAAAAAATA
>Ga0247682_1000347_pt1 | contig 13969 bp, 12 predicted proteins | sample CNK23_metaG_FD_190130 | JGI IMG/M metagenome (GOLD analysis project Ga0247682, IMG submission 190130) | Soil microbial communities from Purdue University Martell Research Forest, Indiana, United States - CNK23 | ecosystem: Environmental > Terrestrial > Soil > Temperate forest > Bulk soil...
GCGAGTAACGACCCACTTCCCCCATATCTGCTCAGGAACCGTTTGGGCTTGCACCGTCGCCGCCAACAAGATGAGGCTCGCGGCAATCATGATAGGTAGTTTCATGGATGCTCCGAAAAGATTGTGCGCCAGATACCTTTACAGGGGCCAGTACCACATGACGGTAAGTTAATCAGGCATCTATGCAATTTGAGTATTTGGGTGATAAACTTTCATACGCGCGCATTAAAGAGTCGGTGTAGTTACTCACTGCATACATCAGCATCGATTTAAACTGAAAAATCATACAGATTACAGATAATGATTTTAGATGGATGGTCCGGGAATCTAGACGGAACTCCCCCGAAACGACTTTTCTCACCTATTTTCCTGAAGCAGACTTATCTGACTCGAGAAAGCTTATATGCAAACAAATAGAGAGCCAGGGCCATCAATCCCCGAAATTGAGGGGGCAGAGACATTACTCCAACTGCAGGCCGCTGCACTTGAAGTTGCGGCCAATCCCATCATCATAAGCAGGCGGGACGGCACAATAATTTGGGTCAATGGAGCATTCGAGCTTCTTTCCGGTTATGGGAGGAACGAGACGCTCGGCCGAAACACCCGCATGCTTAAGTCAGGTCGCCAATCGACTTCATTCTTCAAGAACATGTGGGACACAATTCTCTCCGGGCAAAAATGGCGAGGAGATTTGGTCAATCGACACAAGGATAGGAGTATTTATCAGGAAGAGATGACCATCAGTCCCTTGAAATTCACGGCAGGAGACGTGTCCCATTTCGTCGCCATTAAACTGGATATTACGGAACGTAAACTGGCCGAGGAACAAGTCTTTAAGCTGGCCATGACAGACCCTCTTACCGGGCTTGCCAACTACCGGCGACTGCTTGAAGTCCTCGACCTGGAGATGAAGCGATGGAACCGTAGTGGTCGGTCCTTCGCAGTGCTCTTACTCGATTTGGACAGACTTAAGACGATAAATGACACTCACGGTCATCCGATCGGAAGCCGTGCACTTGGTCGCCTGGCAGATATCCTGCGAACGCATTGCCGCGTGATGGATACGGCTGCGCGATACGGGGGCGATGAGTTTGTGCTGGTTCTTCCTGAAACGGGATGCGAAGCGGCTTGGCTAGCTGTGCGACGCATATCCGAGATGTTGAGAAATGATGGAGAGAATCCATCTATTTCCGTGTCTGCCGGGGTCGCGATATTCCCTCACGATGGTAGAACCATAGATGAGCTATTTGCGGTGGCGGACCGGGTTCTGTATCGCGAAAAGCACTGTTCCAAAAGCGCTTTGTATGAAGGAGAAATCGGTCACTTGCGTAATTAAGGTTGTAATTGGGCGAGCGAAGTAATACCCGCTAATCCACGTACGTGCCGATCTGCTTGCCGCAGTGGAACCGCTCCGGTTTTCCGAAGATCAACACATAGGCAAGGGCGGTGGGTGGCCCAACACCAGGATGCGTCATCAGCCGAAGCGCCTCGGGTCGTTTCTTGACTTCTTGCTCAGCGGCCGCGGTTAACTCCTCAATCGTCGGATTCATACGGACCAGCAATTCCAACAACTCTTGCCGGCGTCGACTGGCCCAGGGAGCCAACGTAAGTCAATAAATTAGGGCATCAGGCGCCCTTCATGATGGTGCGCACGGATCGCTTGACCCAGTAGACCATCGATTGCCAGCTAGACAGGTCGCCGCGGCGCACCCTGCGCCAGGCGGTGATGACCATGCCACCATGCCGCATCCATTGACGCTTGCGGGCTTGCGGCGCCGTTTCTCGGTGCTGCAGCCACGGAAATGTTTTCGGTTCGGCAGAGAGTTTCGGGACTGTGGCGAAAACCATAATGTACGCATACCGTGGCTTGTCCGACAGATTCGGACCGGAGCAATGCAGTGTACCAGGATGATGAATCGTACAGGCGCCCATAGAAAGCGGAAACGTCCTCGCGGCGGACTTGTCAAATGAGCCGTCACACTCCAGAGCCTGCGAGGTGGAGTCGTCGTTCATCGAATGATGTTCGAGCAGAGGGTTTTTGTGCGAGCCGGAAACGAATCGTAGACAGCCGCTTTCCGCGGTCACGTCCTGCAGAGGCACCCAGATGGCCAGCTCGTTGTACTCGAAGCGCGGGTCGCGGAACGCCGCGTCCTGATGCCAGGGTGTGGCTTCGCCCACTCTCGCAGCCTTCATGATCGACAGATCAAGAAAAAAACGAGCGTCGTCACCGAGCAACTGCTTGGCAATAGCTAGTGCATTCAGGAAGCAATGGGTCCGGTGCAAGCGCGGAGCGTAGTTCACGACGCTGAGAATTTGTGGGGAGTTCGCTTCCTCTGGCTGCTCGGCACCGGCAATTAGCTCGCCATAGGCGCCTTCCTTTTCCCCAATACGATCCTTGAAGAGTTTTTGAACGATGGCCCGCATCTCGAGGATTTCGCCGGGCGTTGTGATTCCGTCAAAGCTGAGATGTCCGTTATCGGCGTAGAACTGTACTTGTTCGGCCGTCAGCTTGACGCCTTCTGCTTCGGAGGCAAGAACATTTGTTTTCTGCATAGTCAGCGATCAAGAAGAAATGAAAGTCTTCCCAAAGGGCAGGAGGTTCGAAAGCGGTCACTTCTACTCGCCTATTTTGATTTTTGCGCCCGGAAATGAGCTAGGCGGGCATTCCGGCACCAGAGCGGAGGGAGGGACGTCCGTCACGCAATTAACCAATTGATCGTAAGGCGTTTACCCGAATCTCGCAAGGTCTCAGTCGGGTGGCAGTCGGGTGGTCAGCGAGGCACATGAAGTGGATTCCTGGAACTGGACTTGTCCGGTTCCGCGACAAACCAGGACTTAGCAAACCAGAATGTCCCAACGAGCCTTCTGACCCAGAATAACTTCCGGTTTTGCCCTTCACACGACCGAATCGTGAAGGAACATTCCTATGTTCCACTTCGTAAGTTCATGATGCAGGCCTATGCCAACTCGCCTCAGAGGCACAGACAATCTCGCTCGCCAAACCTAACTTGGAGGTTCTAACGTGCGCTGTCGACTCCGAATAGCCTTGATCGCTACAACCGTCTGGCTGCCGTTACAAGCGAATGGCAAGTCGAAATTTGTGGGAATTGACGGCCGCGCCCACACCTCCGCCGAGATCGACGCTACTATCACTCACGTAATGCAGGCTGCTGAAGTTCCAGGGCTTGCGCTCGCCTTGCTTAACAACGGCAAAGTCGTCTATCTAAAGGCCTACGGTGTTAGGAATATGTCGCCGAATGAGCCACTAACAGTGAACTCCGTTATGGTTGCGGCGTCCCTAACGAAAGTTGGATTCACTTACCTTGTAATGAGGCTCGTCGATGATCGCGTGATCGATCTCGACAAACCGGTCTACGAATATCTGCCCCGGCCGTTGTCGGACTATCCTGCTTGGCGAGACATCGCCACCGACCCTCGTTCCAAGCTCATAACGACGCGCATGTTGCTGAGCCATACAGCCGGGTTCAACAATGCTCGTTACTTTGATCCCGATCATCGACTGGTTATCCATTTCCAACCTGGCACGCGGTACTCATACGGCAGCGAAGGCTACAGCCTTCTCCAGTTGGTCGTGGAGACCCTTACAGAGAAATCGACCGAGGAACTCATGCAAGAGCGTGTCTTCCGGCCATTGGGTATGACTCGAACCAGCATGGTCTGGCAGCAGGCTTTCGAGTCCGATCATGCGAATGGCTACGACGAATATGGGCGATCGCTAGGCATCCAAAAACGCAAGATCGCCCAAAGCGCCGGCTCTATGCAGACGACCATAACCGACTACGCGAGATTGACACAGGCGGTCCTCTTAGGTCGTGGTCTTAGCAAGGAGACGCATGCGCTAATGCTGAGCGCACAGATCCCCATCGACTCGAAATTCGAATTCCCGCCACTTCAGCCCGACACTACAGACGAGTACAAGGGCATCCAGTTGTCCTATGGCCTCGGCGTTGGTCTCTACCACACACCGCATGGGTGGGCTTTCTTCAAAGAAGGCCACGATGAAGGCTGGAGAACCTACGTAGTGTGTCACCAGAACCAAGCAACCTGCATGCTGATCCTGACGAACAGCAGCAACGGAGAAGGCATATATGGTGCGCTCCTCAAGGAACTGCTGGGCGACACCTGGAATCCGATCGACTGGGAGGTCCTCGCCCCGTACGACAAGCTTCCGCCGCGCAAGCCGCTCTCCGATCACACAGCCATTCAGGTTCCTCCGCCATTCCTCGCAATGCTAGCTGGGCGGTACGGCACGCAGAACGACTCGCTCACCGTCGCGGCTGAGGGAGACCATCTCTCGGTCGTCGGTGATGGTAAGCCAAAGCGTGAATTCTTTCCTCAGACCTGGACGATCTTCTTTTCCAAGGACAGCGACGAAACTCTCATGTTTCTGTTCGATATCGACACCTGGGCTTTCCGAATCCTCCGAGAAGCTGGCGGAAGAGACGAGTTGATTCCGAATCTTGAATGGGCGCGTCCCGCACCGTGAACGATATTTTGCCCAGGATTTTCTCTTTCGCTCGGGGTTCGTTCGTGCTCGTTACGCTCCGGCATCCTGGGATAGCGGTTCGCTGAGACATAAGTGATACCTTCCGGTTGCTGGGCAACTCGGAAGTTATGGCGGAAGTCGCGCTGGGTCCTGGTAAACGCCGAAATCGTACAAGTGGATCCGCCGCGAAAGCTGGCCAAGCACATATCCGATTAGGCGACAACAAGGACTTACTAGCACTCGGCAGGAATTTATGTCAAAACCCTGACGCTCTAAGCGACGAACTTCTTGCTCGCTAAGGTTTCATTCCGGCTGCCTTGATGATGCGCTCTGCGCTTTCGCTCTCTTTCGGGACGAACCGCGCGAACTCAGGCTGCGTCATGGTCATGCGATCGGCCCCATGCTCTTCCAGCCAAGCGCGCAGTTCGGGTGCTGCCATGACTCGCGCGATGTCCTTTGCTAATTTGTCCACCACTGCGGCAGGAGTTCCAGCGGGCACCCACACTCCATACCAAATCGGAAAGTTGAAACCAGCAATACCGGCCTCCGCGATGGTTGGCACTTCAGGCAGTAAGTGAGAGCGACTCTTGGTGGTTACACCAAGAGCGCGAAGATTGCCCGCACGGAGGTCGCCCAGGGCGTAAGAGATCGGCGCAATCAAGTAAGTGGTACGCCCTGCGACCGTATCTGCGATCGCTTGAGGCATTGTGTCGCCCGGCACGTGTACTGCCTTGATACCCGTCTCTAGATTGAATTTCTCAGCCCCCAAATGCGTGCCGGTACCCAAGCCAGCTGAGCCAAATTTCAACTTACCAGGCTTTGCCTTTGCCGCTGCAACGAGCTCGCCTATCGTGGTGATGCCAGTCGACTTGCTTGCGACCAGTACATAGGGCTGGCTCGTGAGCGCAGCGACTGGAATGAAGTCCTTCAAGGGATCATAGGGCAAGTTCTTCAGAAACGCATCGCTGTACGCCTGAGCGCTGGTGTTGATGAGCAACGTGTAACCGTTAGCGGGCGACTTCGCGACCAGCGCAGGGGCCGCCGTGCTTCCTGCGCCGGGATAGTTCTCGACGGTAACGGGTTGGCCCCAAAGCTCCGATAACTTTGGGCTAATGGCGCGGGCTAGCAAGTCAGGACCACCGCCAGCTCCGAATGGTTCGATGATCCGCACAGGCTTCGTTGGGTAATCCTGGGAAAGTTGCAGCGCGACTGATAACCAAAAAACAAATTTCAGAGCCATCCGAGTCGACATGCTTCACCCCTGCAGGAATAGTGATCTTATGACTTTTTCACTGATGAATTCCGATTTGCGCTTGGTAATCTCCGCTCGTATTTTTGCTTGCGAAGTTAAGTGTAAAACGCTTCGGGTACAACAGCCATATCTTCGCCCACCATCAATGCACGGGTTGTCGCCACCCGGAAGCAACGGCCGCAAAACGCAGGAGCCACTTGAATCGAGCGCCATGGTGGGAACTGTGGCGATCGTGACGCGACTGGTTTTTCTGTTCCGCTTTGCCTGCTCACATAGCTCGCCCGATCCCGGTTCAATAGGCCAGCCTTTTTCTGCCGCTGATTTTTCTGGGCACTGTTTCAGGCTAGTTCCTGCGTCCTGCAGCTTCGCGGCTTCTGCTTTCGCCTTTCCTCACGTCCAACTCATCGGCTTCCTCGGGAAAGACCCCGACAAGCGGCAAGTACGCGACAATGGCGCAAATTTCGCCGTGCTGTCCGTCGCCACCCAGCAGTCGCGGAAGGAAGGACTCGAACGACGAGTGGCAGTCCAAAATCGAATGGCATCGCATCGTGACCTTCAACCACCTCGGCGAGTCCATCGCGGACACGCTCCACAAGGGTGACCACGTCCTCGTGGACGGTATGCTCGTGAGCTCGAAGTACGAAGGCGAGAACGCCAAGCCCAACAAGGCCAAGCCCGCGAAGGTCACCGTCTTCTGGAGCGTTCGCGCCAACTCCGTCCGTCGGCTGAGCCGGGCAGAGGCGGAAGCGCCCGTGGGGGCAAACGCCTCGGAAGCTGGCACCGAATCCAGCGAAGCGTCGTTTTGATTGCGGCGTTCTAGAGGCCCTTGTCCTGAATTCCTGCCATCACAAAGAAACTTTCCACCGCTTCCGTCGCTTTGTCGAAGATACGCCCTCGTCCTTGGCCGACTCCTCGAGAGTCATCAAGGATCTACACCGGTTCGTAGCCGCAGCCGATGCTTGCTTTCTTTTTGCTTGGAGGTTGACGAGAGCGCGTCCCCGCTCTCGGTATCGACTCAGCCTGTTGCTCTTGTACGTGCGGGGTATGACCATGCACTTGGGACCTGTCTGTGATTGCACGCTTTGCCGAATCGAAGTTCGCTTGCTCGACGATTTGGCTGCCGTCGAAATCAACTCATTTGCGGGCGTCGCGGAGTCGAGCCCGTTGCGCCGCTATTTATCCATCTCGGATCTTCTTTCGTTCCTCTGGACTGCGACAGCCCATGCACGCTCGGACGAGTTGCTCTGCGAATTATTGAAAGTACGTGCGCTTCGGCCTGCAGCCATCGAGGGCCTACTCGTTGTCGTGTTTGCCCCGATGTTGCACCGCACGATTCGCCGCGCTGTTAAATGTCAATCCGAACTTTCCGAAGCAGACACCACTCAACAGGCGCTCAGCTTCTTGCTGCAATTCCTGCGATCGGAAGCGATGAAAACGCGGCGATCTCATTTCGCTTTCGCCATCTCCCGCGTCGTTAAACGCCAGGTCTTCGAGTGGGCTCGCCGCGAAGGAACGACAAAAACTTTGCTCTATCGCGATGACGACCAGTCTCCCAGACTTGCCGTCGACGAGACTTTCGAGCGGCATGCACAACTCCGCCACTTTCTCGATCGTTGTGTAATGAAGGGCGATCTGACCGGTGGCGAATTGGACCTTTTGATTCAATTCAAACTTGGAGAAACCGCCGGAGAGGATTTCGTGAACTCCAATGGACATGTGTCGAATGCGGTTCGCCAAAGACTCAAGCGCCTGCTCGCGAAATTGCGGCGATTGGCCCGGTGATTATCGGAGAACCGATCAAACCAGCTCGTCTCGGAAACCTGACGGTGGCGCGTGCAGTTTTGAGTTCGAAGACACTCTACCGGTAGCGTACAAGGTACGCACCATGCGTAAGTCGCCCGTCCTCGGGGGTGCTTCCCCAAGATCGCTGGGTCTCTCTGAGGCGCGCGCGATGCGTTCTCAGGCGGGTCACACTCAAGAATCTTCGTTGATCCGCGACACAATTTTCTCTCGCAACGCAGAATAAGTGGGGAGAGGGAAGTTCACGCGAGAAGCCGCTTTGCTGGCCGCGCAGCGCCGAGACGCACCGGGCGATTGTTTTTCCGGCAGTAAGCCCAGCGTGTCTTCGGACCAGTGCGTTGCGGCCGCGGGCTGCACACGGACCGAGCGCGTGGACTCTCCCTCGCATCGCGAGTCGCGATGCATCTTTCTTCCCGAGGCACGGAAATGAAAAATCCCTGGCAAAGTACTCTCCGTTGGCTGCACTCCCCTCGAGCCATTCCTATCTTGCTCCTGGCTCTTTGTTTTGCCGCGCCCGCCTTCGCACAAACCAACTCTCCCTGGGAAAACGCCGTGGGCGTGCTGCAACAGGCTTTCACCAGCACCATCGCGCGCGGCCTCTCTCTCGTCGCAATCGTCGTATCCGGATTGACCTTTGCCTTCGGCGAAGGTGGCTCGAAGCGCGTACTCGCCGGCGTTCTTTTCGGGGTGGGCATGGCCGTCGCGGCCGTCAACTTCATGGCCTGGCTTTTTCCGTGAAGTCCATGCAGGGAGCAGGAGCTGCCATGACACAACCGCGAAGGATCAACCCGGTGCAAAAGTCGCTTTCCCATCCGCTGACCATCCTCGGCGCGGAGCGAAAACTATTCTTCTTCGCGATGTGTCTCGGGGCCGCAACTTTCAACCTGCTGAACAGCCTTTCGGGGGGTGTCTTGATGTTTCTGCTCCTGTACGTCGTCGCGCGCTGGGCGACCGCCACTGACCCGCAGATACTGCGCTTGCTCCTTCAGGCTGCGAAACTTCGCCGCCAGTACGACCCCGCCAAGTTGGCTCCCGTGTCCGCGTTGCGAGGCACTCCATGCTGAATCTCAGGCGCTTGGTCAAAAACTACGAAGAGTCCGGCTCGCTCAACGCCATGGTCAACCTCTTCGGATTCATCGGACCGCAGGTCTTTCTCACCAAATCCGGCGAAGCCGGAATCATTCTCGACATCGAGGGCGTCGACTACGAATGTCTGGATCAAGCCGCGCTCGACGCTCTCACCAAACGCCTGGAGTCGGCACTGCGCTTGTTCGACGAGAACTACCGCGTCTACCAACTGCTTTTCAAACGAAACGGCCAGGCGATTCCCCACACCTACTGTGGCAATCCCGTCGTGGACGCGGCGATTCGTAACCGCGTCGCCTATTTCGCGGGGAAAGCCGATTCACTTTTCTCGCTCTCCATCGTCTTTGCCGTGCTGTGCCCGGCGGTCACCGCGCGGCGCTCCTTCGCAAAAACCATCCTCGAATTTCCGGCCAGCCCGCGCCGCTCGCTCAGGGAACTCGAAGCACGTTTTTCGTCCCAAGCATCCGTTCGTCTCGACGACCGCGAACTGGCGCGGGCCGAATCCAAGCTGCTGCAGAAGGTCGAGAGCTTTCGCACGCAGGTCAGTGACTTCGTTTCGACTCGCATTCTTCCAAAAGAAGAAGCGTTTTGCGTTCTCAAGCGAACCCTAAACTTCGATCCGCTGAAGCTGGACTCGGCGAAGCTCAAACACGACACCTTTCTCGATTACTACCTCGCGGAATCACATCTCGAATGCCATCGCGGGCATCTGCGCCTCGGCGATTACTTCGTCAAAGTGCTCACTCTCAAGGAACCGTCCGCCCACACGTTTCCTCTGCTGCTCAAAGGGCTGCTCGGTGTGCGGGCGAATTTCCACGTTGTCACCGAATGGAAGAAGGAGGAACCGGGTAAGACGCGCCGGAACATCCAGGCCCGACGGCGGCATTTTCACAACACGAAACGATCGTTTATCAGTCAGGTCAATTTGAACGACGCTTCTCCGCAGGACATACTCCTCGATGATTCGAAGGAATCGCAAGTGCGCGCTCTCGGCAAAGGCATAGAAGAGATCGAGCTGCACGGCAACTACTTCGGGCAATTTTCCCTGACCGTTGTGATCTACGACCGGGATCTCGCCATGGTCGAACGCGCCGCGGCGGACTTCTACAAAGTTTTCAGCGTTCATGATGCCCAGCTTTACGACGAGCGCTACAACCTTCTGAATGCATTCCTCGCCGCCGTTCCCGGCAACTATGCTTTCAATCTCCGCTACCTCTATCTTCTCAACACCAACTACGCCGATCTGTCGTTTCTCTTCACCCTGCACTCCGGCGAGACGCGCAATCGGCATCTTCGGCAGGAATACCTGGCGGTGCTCGAAACCAACCACGGCACTCCTTACTTTTTGAACCTCCATTACCGCGATGTCGCCCATTCGATGATTCTCGGCCGGACCGGCAGTGGAAAGTCGTTTCTTCTCAATTTCTTGATCACGAATTTACAAAAATATGATCCGTACACGTTCATCTTCGATCTTGGCGGCAGCTTCGAGAGTCTCGCCCGCCTCTTTGGCGGGTCGTACCTCCGCGTCGGACGCGAGGCCTCGGGCTTCACCATCAATCCATTTTGTCTGTCGCCCACCAAGGCTAACCTCGATTTTCTCGCGCTCTTTGTCACGGTTCTTCTCGGCAGCACCGCTAGCAAGCTCGATCCATCGATGGAACGGGACCTGTATGAACAAATTGAAAACCTCTATTCGCTGGACCCGGCGCTTCGCACGCTCGATGTGCTGGCCAACACGCTGCCTCGACAGCTCACCTGTGCCCTCGCCAAGTGGATGCGCGGCGGGCAGTTCGGATTTCTATTCGACAACCCGCAGGACACCGTTACGTTCTCCCGATTCCAGTGCTTCGACTTCCAGCAGATGAGCCGCTATCCGGAGCTTTTGGAGCCGCTGCTTTTCTACATGCTGCACCGCGCCAACGAACTCATCACGAACCGCGACGCCGCCGCCACCTTCAAGGCGTTTTTCATCGACGAAGCGTGGGTGTTTCTCCGCAATTCCAGTATCCAGCGATACGTCACCGAAGCTCTCAAGACCTGGCGCAAACACAACGCCGCCATGATCCTCTCCACACAATCCCTGGACGAACTAAAGCGCTCGGAACTCCTCGACGTCATCGTCGAGAGCTGCGCGACCAAGATCTTTCTCGCCAATCCTGACATGGACCAGGACTTGTACCGGCGTCAGTTTCACTTGAACGATACCGAAGCAGGGCTGATCGCGGCGCTCCTTCCGAAGCAACAGTTTCTGATCAAAACTCCCGAACTCGCCAAAGTCGCGAACCTCCATGTGGACCGGCGCAGCTATTGGCTCTACACCAACGATCCGTACGACAACCGCAAACGACAGGAGGCATTCGACGCTCACGGTTTTGAAAAGGGGCTCGATTTCCTGGCGCGGGCCGGGCCGTGATCCCGACGCTTACGGAAATTGCCGAGACGTTTGGCATGGATTTGTCATTTGTCTCACCGGTGTTCGCCTTGTTGTTTACGGCGCCGGTGCTTTTCGTTCAGGCCATCGTTCGCCGGTTTCAGGAACGGAAGTCTTAGCGAATTTTCGTTTATTGAAAAGGAGAAAAACATGCCGTGCAAATCATCAACCGCGACCGAGTCTTATTTCGCTCGGGTGCTGTTCGCGGTCATCGCGCTGCTCACCATGTGTTGGGGCGAGGTGCTCGCTTCTGACACCGGAGCCCGTGCCGTCAAGTACGGCAAGGAGGACATCGTTCAGGTTCGCGCCAAACTTCGCTTTTCAACTCTCATCGTATTGCCCGATGACGAAGAGATTCTCGACTTCACGACCGGCGACCGTGAATTCTGGATCATCAACGGTTCGCACAACCTGTGCTACGTCCATCCGGCACAGGCCGGCATCCGCAGCAATCTGAATCTCATCACCGCCAGCGGGCACGTCTATTCCTTCTTGCTCACGGAGATCAGCAGCGATCCGGAAGCGCAACCCGATTTGAAACTGTTCGTTGAACCGAAAGAATCGCAGGCGAGCACCACGCTCCGCGGTTATGTCCGTGCTGCGGATGCCGAAGCCTACAAAAAAGAGCTGGCCGACATGCAACAGCAGACTGCCGAACAGATTCGTGCCGCGCGCTCGCATGCAGCGGAAGAAGTGCACCAGTTCCGGTCTGCCTACGCCACGAAACTTCGCTTCGACTACAAGCTCGGTCCCAAGGCCGCGCGAGAGCCGTTTCTCGTCACCGCGATCTACCACGACGACAGTTTCACCTACATCCGCTGCGCGGCCCGCGAGAAGCCCGTGTTCTACGAGGTCAAGGACGGCAAACCGAATCTCGTTTCATTCCAGCTCGAAAACGGCGTCTACATCGTCCCCAGAATCGTCGATGCGGGTTACCTGGCTCTCGGCAAGAGAAAACTCGACTTCTCCCGGCAAATCACCGGGAAGTAGGAGAACGCCATGACTTCTCCGGTTGCGATTCAAGACAAAGCTCCGAAACCGCCGGGTCTGCTCCCGAAACACGTACAGTCGTGGCTCCTCATCGGCCTGGCCGTAATCATGGTCGTCATCATGTGGCTGACGGGAGGGAAGAAGCCGGCTGCGCCGACGCGGTCACTCCCTTCGGCGCCGGTGGTGCAGGCTCCGCTGGAAGTAAATGAAGCGAAGATCGTCGATTTGCAAAAGCGCATTCAGGAAATGCAACGCGAACAAATCGTCGCCGAGAACGCGCTTGCGCAGCAGAGTCGTACACTGGCGGCCGGAGTTCCCGACACGCCCGCGGCGCCGCCCGCAGATGCCAACGCCCCGGTACGGACAGAGGACTCCATTCGAGCCGAGCGGAAAAAGCGCGACTATCTCTCGCTGTTCGCCTCGAACGTAGCGCTCAGCTACCGAAAGACGCAATCCATAACACCGGCGAGGGAGAATGAAAGTCCGGTCGCGCCCACTGCGGCGACAGAGATCAACGCCGCGCAACTCACCGAACTGCTGAAGCCACTCGCCCCACCTCCGTTGCCCAGCCAAAAGGTCACACCCGCTAAAGATTCCCCGGAAAGTGAGCAAAAGGAGGGAACGCGGAATCCCGTTGCCGCGCCGGTAAGCGCCGCCGCCACGGCGACTGGAAAAACCTATCTTCTATTCGAAGGAACCATACTTGAAACTGTTCTCATAAACCGGCTCGACGGCCAGTTCGCAGGTCCCGTCGAGTGTTTGCTGACGAGCGACGTCTATTCGCACGATCGCCAGCATTTGCTCATTCCCGCGGGCACGAAACTCCTCGGTGAAACCCGCAAAGTCGAAAGCTTCGGGCAATCCCGGCTGGCCGTTTCCTTTCACCGCTTGGTCATGCCGGACGGCTATTCGTCGAGCCTTGACCACTTTCAGGGACTCAATCAGATTGGCGACGCGGGCCTCCGCGATCAGGTCAACAATCACTACCTCCGTATTTTCGGGGCATCGCTTGCCATCGGAGCGATCGGCGCCGTAACGGAAGCGGGCACGTCCGGCGCATTGACTGCTTCCGGCGGAGACCGCATGCGCCAGGGCATTGCGCAAAGCACAGCGCAATCATCCGCGCAAATTCTCGACCGTTTCCTAAACATCCTGCCGACGGTGACCATCCGCGAGGGGCATCGCATCAAGGTTTATCTCTCGGGCGACCTCGCGCTGCCCGATTTCGCGACTCACACCGTGCCTTCAAATCTTTGAGGGCGGAAAGCGAAGGACCCATGGGGAAAAAGTTGATCGTTTGCTTGCTTGTTGTCGGACTCTGCGTTGGAACCGCTTCGGCCCAGTTCGGCGGCGTCGTCTACGATCCGACGAACTATCAAAACGCGTTGCTGCGCTACTACCAGTTGCAGCAGCATCTCGTCCAATTGCAGAACAGCTACACCCAACTCGTTTCAACCTACAACCTCGCGATACGGATGTCGCGAAACCTCCACAACATGCCGGCTCGTTACCGCGCCCAGTTCTCCCAATGGCGAACCGTAACGGCTGGCGACAACTACAGAAATACGGCCGGCTGGATTAATGGCGCGAACCGAGGGCAAGCCGTCTTGTCCGGATACCAACAGTCCACCACGCAGCTGGGTGCCTACGACCAGGCGGCGCTTTCCGGCATGACCGCCGACGAATTGTCGCGCGTGAAATCGCAGTACGCGTCCGTCGAATTGGCGGATGGCATCAACGCGAATGCGCTCGAAACCATCGGCACGATTCGGGGAAAGGCCACGGCACTCGAAACGCAAATCGACAACCTCGAACAGGATTCACTGTCGGATGACGCCGGTCTGAACAGCGAAGTCGGGGTGCTCAACAAAATCAATGCCACGAACGTTCTGACCCTGCG
>Ga0247682_1000349_pt1 | contig 13890 bp, 10 predicted proteins | sample CNK23_metaG_FD_190130 | JGI IMG/M metagenome (GOLD analysis project Ga0247682, IMG submission 190130) | Soil microbial communities from Purdue University Martell Research Forest, Indiana, United States - CNK23 | ecosystem: Environmental > Terrestrial > Soil > Temperate forest > Bulk soil...
CGCTCCATACCTTGCTCCCCGTGAGGAGTTGAAGCGCAAATAGACCGCCACCTTTACCCGGGTCGAGTTCGGTTTTCACCCCTGAGGGGTCGGCGGGATCCTTCACTTCGATGAACCCGATGTCTGAGAGTGCCACGTACATATAGTTTTGGTCTGCCGATGATCCCCACTGGATACCTCCGAGCGGTCCTCCTTTCCCGAGCCGCGTCTGCCAGAGCACTTTGCCCCGCTCATCGGGATCGAGTGCGTGAACAACGCCGGACTTCTGCCCGATCACCAAAGCGCGCTTTCCGTTTGACAGCGAGACGAGGATGGGCGGCTGGCCGAAATCGAAGTCCGGCCCGTTCGATTCCGGGCAGTTGGTCTTCACCGGAGTCAAGCAGTCTATCGTGTACGCGTCATTTACCGTCATTTGCTGGGACCAGAGAATCTTACCCGTGGCCCGATCGAGCGCCAAAACTGCATCGCTGGTTCTCGTGGGTGGATCTGAGTAGTTGTCGCCCGTGGAGACATAGATCGCACTGCGTTGCAAATCAATCGTTGGCGTCGACCAAACGGCTGCCCCAGATGGTCCCCAGCGCTGGACACCAGTCTTTGTTTTCTTTTCGGCCTCGCCTGCCCAATGGTATATGTCTTCCAGACCGGTTTCCCGCTCGCGGCCTCCACTGCCACAACGCTGCCTCGAAATGTGCAGCACTCGTAATCCGCGAGTGAGCCGGCGAACTCTTCGAACGACGAAACTCCGAAGTAGACCACACCTTTGTAGAGATTAGGTGCGGCAGTAATGATTGCCGCATAGTGGTCCTCGACGTGCGTCTTCCACATGAGCTTGCCCGTAACCATGTCCACCGCGTAGGCGTTCGCTTTCGTGTCGCCGAAGAAAACTGCCGGCCGACCTCCCGGCTGACCCGTGGCACCAACGATGACACCGGAACGGATAGCCCCATCTGCGTCGAAGACCCAGTAAAGGCACCCGGTTTTTCCATCCAACGAGTAGAGCTTGCCCGCCGCGGAGCCGACAAACAAGCGCCCGCCCACAACTACGGGCTGTCCTCGCGCGACGGTCACGTCGCCCAACGCGAACGCCCACCGCAAACGTAACTTCGGCACGTCGGAGACGCTGATTCCGGCAGCGTCCTTGTCTTGAAAACGCGCATTGGTCAGGCCCGCCCCAAACCCATTCCAATCAAACCTGGCGGGAGCATCTGTCGCCGAATGTGCTCCCGCGCCGCAGTAAGCCGACCGTGGCGCAGGAGCCGCGGTTTCCGGTTTGGGAAATCCACCTGTCAAGTACAGAGACACGGCCATGCGTTCCTGCGGGGTCAAGTCCTTTGCTTGGGTCCGCATGGACCCGGTTTCGAGTGCGCGCAGGATCGCTGTATCACTCATGGCTCGTAACGAATCGATAGGTGGCGTGCGTCCCTTCGGCAAGTCGTGACACATTGCGCAACGGCGCTGATAGATAGCGGCGCCATTCTGCGCAAAGCTGGCGGAGGAACAAGCAAGCAGAAGGAATAAACGAGTCAGCAGAAGAAATAAACGTAGTTTCAAGTGACACCTCGCGTGGCGGGCCAGCAGTTCGCCGCAATTATACTTCTCTGCAGCACATTTCATCCGATCTAATCGATTCTGGACGGTTGGTCGGCAACTCGGAAGTTATGGCAGAAGTCGCGCTGGGTCCTGGTAAACGCGGTTACCGGAAAAGTAGATTCCAGGAATTACCGTGGATGGAACAGTAGCCTCGCCAGAAGGGAGACGAAAAGCATTGCGAGCACTATCGCGATCAGGCTCTTTAAGGCAAGGTTCTTCATTTCCTTCGGCTTCACGGACAAAAGAGTAGCAGCATGCAGGGAAGTCAGCGAAGGAAATCGGCCAGGTCCTGATTAACGCCGTAACCGGAGATTTGGAAATGTAAATTCTGCAACGAATCAGGATTTCTTGTGGAGGTCTAACGTCAAGATCAAAGGCGGCAGGGGCTGCGGCAGGTGTATGTTTTGGACCGGAGGAGCCTTTGTGTCGAGAATGCTGAGCCGATCAACATCACAGGACGACAATTCCGTCATACCGGGGAGAGCACCCACGTCTAAGACGATATCAAGAACATCCCACATGCTCGTAATCTAACAGAAAAAGGGGCCAGAGTCAGGCGTCGCGCTTTATCCACCCCTCTGGACGGAAAGCAGTCGAATCTGACTCCTGATTAACGCCGTAATCGTACATGTGAAGTCCTGGTACGCCAGATGTCCGGTAACGAAGCCGGATCTAGGTACGATAAGAGGTGACCTGCGATGCCTTCTGGTATCAAAAGATGTCCGCCGACACTGTTTTATATCAATCAGTTACATCAGCCAATGGCGCTGTCACGGGAACATTCTCTCATCAACTCCGCACGACCTCGGCAACTGTATAGCCGAGCGCAGAATACCCTGCAAGTCGCTTCTTGTACATGCGAGCCAGCATAGGCACCATCACATCCGCATAGTCGTAGACGTGGACTTCGCTCTTAGTGTCGTGGAGACGATGCAAGCGGCCCACGTACTGCTGCAAAGTACCTTTCCACGAAATCGGCATTGCAAGAAGAAGCGTATCGAGACGTGAGTCGTCAAATCCCTCGCCGAGGTAACTTCCGGTCGCAAGGATCACGCGCGGTTCATCGCAAGGAACGGCTGCTAGAGATTCAGCCAGTTTCTTCCTTTGCTTCGTGCCAATCCCACCCTTCAAAATAAAAATGTGCGGACAAACGGCACCCATGCGCCCAGCCAAATAATCGAGATGTCCCGTCCGACTTGTCAGAACAAGTGGCGAGCGCCCGCATGACAAAGCCTGCTGAAGGTCTCGAATGATTAGGTTGTTCCTCTCCTGGCTAAGGATGAGAGCAGCATAAATATCTTGAATGGCCGTCTCATCGTCAGGCCGACTCCAAACGAAATCAGTAATCCTTGGGAAAACCTTATGTTGGAGTGGTGAAGACTCGGCAGCCTTCTTCGCACTGAGATGAAAACGAATTGGGCCGCATTGCATGTAGATGATGGGTTGATGCCCATCTTTTCGAGTCGGTGTCGCCGTCAATCCCAGAACGTATTTTGCTTTGACTTCGCGAAGGATTCGTTCAAAGGTCACTGCTGACAGGTGATGACATTCATCCACAATCACGTGTCCGTAGTCCGCGACGAAATCTTCGACTGCCCCTTTACGCTGCAAGCTCTGGATTACAGCAACATCAATCAAACCAGTTCTCTTGGTTTTCCCTCCCCCGTGCTGTCCAACGTGCCCAATCGGCAAAGCTAGAAACGCAGCTAATCGCTCGCGCCATTGGTCCATCAATTGACGCCGATGCACGAGGATCAGGGAGTTAACCGCTCGTTTGGCGATAAGGAAAGCCCCCACCACTGTTTTTCCGAACGCCGTTGGCGCGCAGAGTATGCCTTGGTCATGAGCAAGCACTTGCTCGATAGCGTCCCGTTGTTCAGGCCGCAATTCACCTTGGAAAGTAACATCGATTTGCCGCCCTGCGGTTCGTTCATCATGAACTTCCACATTAATGTGATGTGACTTGAAAACACGAACTACCTCTTCCATGCACCCCCTTGGAAGGCCAATGTGCTCGGGGAAGACTTCACCGCAGGATATGACCCGCGGCTTACCGTAGGTCGAGAGCCGCATCGATTGAGCTTTGTAAAATTCGGGGTTTTGAAAAGCAGCGATGCGAACCAGGCGATCTACCATCCCGGACGGCAAGCCCTCTTTCTCGATATAGATAAGATTGCTTGCTACCACACGAACATTCGACGGCAGCGGACCAATGATTTGTCTTTCCTTGCGCTTCCGGGAAGGGCGCCAGAGCCATGGGGCTTCGCCCTCGTCTTCGTCGGGCAATTGGAGGTGCACTCCAATGGGATTTCCCTCTGGGACGATCGCGTAAGTTATTCTAGCCAGCTGATCGATTGGCATTCTCGGAAGGGACTCTAAAAACCTCCACTGATCAGGATGCGGCTGAAACAGTTCATCCAAGAACACACTATTGCCTTGTTCTCTGGGACACTTTTGCAGTGGCAACGCAATCAAATTTCCAAAACCGCCCTTGGGGGTGGTGTCCTGGCTAGGGAAAAGGCGGTCGTATGAATCAAGGCCAATTTCATGCCTATTTTCCATAGTGCGGGTCAACAAGGCACATCCAAGCCTTCGAGCATCGACAGCGGACACCGGGCGGTCAAAGAATATCCATACATGCGCGCCATTTCCTGATCGCGAGCGCTCGACAGCCATAGGAACCTGAAATCGCCTACACGTTGCAACAAACGCGGCTGCATCAGCTAGCCAGGACTTCTTATCGAAATCCACTGCAAGAAACCAGCAAGTGTCGTCAGGGAGCAGTGGATAAATGCCGACCGTCTGCTTTCCAGTAAGATGATTGCGAATCGCATCATCCGTCAGTGACTGGAGCATCCGGGTTTTGCGGGCAACCTTCTTTCTGTCTTCTGGTCTCGATGCATGTATGGCGCGCCAGTCCATAAGGCTAGCTGGCGAATAGCCAGATTTGCCATTCTTCCCTTCCCATCGAATTGCGAAAACGTCTTCGCGCCCCCGAAACAGATTTCGAAAGAACGCAATCTTTTCTTCAGGCGTGGAAACTCCAATTGTGCTGGTGGACAACGGCTTTGGGCCTAAGGCCACTTGGGAAGCGGGGTCGTTGGTGGGCGAATGATCAATCCCGAGCATTGCTCGGAGACGCACATTCTCTTCACGAAGCCGTCGAGATTCCTCTTGCGCTGTTTTCAAGTGCTCTTGAATCTTGTCCTGATCAGGTACGCCGCTGTTCATTACCATAAGCTCCGGGGAAGATCTTATCCGAGGAACGAAAGGATCAAACAGCCAAAACTTGGGAACAACTTAGGAACAAACATTGACGAATACCGTGCAAAACCTTCATGCATGACATAGGAAAATGCTAGACGAACCAACTACTTAGCGTTTCTGCTCTTGCCTTCTAAGCAGAGGGTCGCCAGTTCGAATCTGGCCGGGCGCGCCACTTACCTATGTCTCAGGCCGCTCACATTCGTATGACACGATGACGGAGGCCGAACGTCGGGAGCTTCATCAGATGCTTGCGGAGGTTTCGGCAATGCAATCTGTTCCCTTCGAGGTGGAAGAGCCGAACGGGTCATATTACGAGTACGATCGGAACCTGAAAGCGACAGTGAAGGTAACGCCAGACGGAGAGCGAACCCCCGTTGAGAAATTAGAGGCAGGCTTTGAGCCCGCTCGCGGGAAGGCTCCGCGCAAAATTGCACGCGAGGAAATCACAACCTGAGCCAGCAATAACCAGAATTGTTCATAATCGCAGGACCGGTAGGCGCCGGTAAGACAACTTTCTGCGAAGCCTACTTGAAAGAGCCGTTCCCAACCCTTGTTCCCGCCTTGAGGCACCAGCAACAACCGTTTCTTGATGAGCGTCGTTCTTTTGCGGTCGAAGACATCCGCGTGGACACGCGACTACTCGACCAGGCTAAGGCTGCAGGGTATTCAACGAAGGTTCTTTTTATTTCTACCGAAGATGCGAATTTGAATGTGGGGCGGGTGTTGGTGCGCATGAGTCGAGGCGGACAAGCCGTGCCCGTGTCCAGCGTGGTTGACTCCTATCGGGAATCAACGAAAAATCTGTCCGAAGTTCCGAATCATGCCGATGAATTACTGGTGTACGACAACACAGCGCATCGCCGCGGCTTCCGCGTAGTGGCCCAGTTCATCGGCGGCGGATTGACTAAGACCGCTCAAGCGATAGCGGACTGGGCAGCAAAAGTGTTTGGCGGGGAATTACACGCGGCAAAACAACACGAGAAGTCCAGGCGTGGACGCTAACCTGTTTGATTGTGTGCTCTGTGCCTCAACGCACTCTTTCCCTCCTGCTTCGGGACCAGTCGTCCGCATGCGCACGCATGCGCACAAGGATATTCAGGCGCATGTGGAAGAGACAATCAGTTGAATCAAGGAATTGGAATCAGGGGAATACCTGAATCCAGGACCAAGAGGACATTGATGAGGAACTGTGAATGTGCAACTGCTTAAAAATTCTTTGACTTACGATTCCTTGGATACTCTCGGGAATTGTCCTCCTCATATTTAGGGTTAAGACCGGATTGTGAAGGGGCTCGGCATCGGTTACGGTACGTCGCGGGCCAAGTTTTTCCCTCGTGAGCGAAGCAGGCTTGAGCTGACAGATGCGATCGAGGGGACCTGGTCTTCGCCGATTCCGGGTCCTTAGAATTCTGGGACTCCAACGGCGGTAGCTTCTCTACCGGAGTCAAAATGGAGAACCCCAATCAACAGTGGCCGTGGTTCGCGATCCTCGTGAAAACAAGCAGAGAGAAGACAGCGAACTTGCTACTGGAAAATGCCGGTTACGAGTGCTTTTTGCCCATCAGCAAATACATGCGACGCTGGTCCGATCGGATGAAAGAAGTCGAAGTGCCGTTGTTCCCTGGATATCTTTTCTGCCGGATGAACGCGCACAATCGCTTGCCGGTGCTGATGACACCGGGGGTGATACAGATCGTGGGCGTCGGGAAAACACCGATTCCTGTCGGGGAAGAAGAGATTGCTGCCATCCAGCGCGCAGGCAGGAGCGGCCTGGCGACCATGCCTTGGCCATACCTGCAGGTGGGACATGTCGCCCGGATCGAGGATGGGCCTCTGCAGGGTATGAGCGGAATCGTAATCAAAATCAAGTCAGGATTGAAGCTCGTGCTTTCTGTTAATTTGTTGCAGCGCTCGGTTGCTGTCGAAATTGATCGTAGCTGGATTGGTGCGGCATATCCTGCCAGATTCGCCTCGAATCAGACCGCGTCGAGTTCCATGCAATCGTCATCCTAATTCATCAAACCAAATCTTTAGGCCTTGCAGTGTCATCCAGGAAAAATCACTGGAACGTCTGTTGAGAAAAGATAGCCCGGACTTCGGGATCTGCGGCTGAGCCAGTAGAGATTCACAATCGTCCAAGGTAACTTCGAGAGAGTTATGCCCCTTCTTGTATTTATCGCAGCGCTTCTAGCGTCCGCAGCATTTACGCGCTTGATCCGCGATTTTTCTCTTGCCCGTGGTTGGGTCTCTCCGCCGAGTTCGGATCGTCATGTCCATTCTCGTCCTATACCACGTGTGGGTGGAGTCGCTATTTTCCTTACGCTCGCGTGCATGGCGCTTCTGGTGCATTGGCTGCCACAGCATTTCGGCACACGCGAGTTTCCATTGCCGCAGCTCACTTTGAAAATCCTGGGGCCGGCCACCATCATTTTCATACTTGGCCTGATCGACGATTTTTGCGGGGTCAGCGCCTACATCAAGTTTGCAGCGGAAGCCGCGGCAGCAGTGCTACTGTTCAGCAACGGTCTTGGGATATCAAGATTGTCTTTCCTTGCGGGTCATCCGCATTTGGGATGGTTGGTTGGACTTCCGCTCACAATTATTTGGGTTTTATGGATTACCAACGCTTTCAATTTGATTGACGGCCTTGACGGACTGGCCGCGGGATCCGCGCTTTTCTCTACTCTGGTGACCTGTATCGTAGCGGTACTGGACCACAATGGAGTAGTCCTGATCCTGACGCTGGCCCTTGCGGGGGCGATCACGGGATTTCTGCGGTTCAACTTTAATCCAGCTTCCATTTTCCTTGGCGACTGCGGCAGTCTACTGATTGGATTCCTCATCAGTGCAATCGCCATCGCCGGATCGCACAAATCTCCGACCATGATTGCAGTTGCGATCCCCATCGTCTCGCTCGGGCTGCCGATCTTGGACGTCACCGTCGCGGTAATCCGGCGGTTCTTGAGCGGCAAACGTTTGTTCAGTCCTGATCGTGAGCATATCCACCACAAGTTGCTGAGCCGGGGTATTTCCCATAGACAATCAGTCCTGGTGCTTTATGGCGTGAGCGCCTGCTTTGGGCTGTTAAGTCTCCTTCTGCTCAACCCAGGAGACACTGCAGTGGCAGCGGTCCTGGTGGTGGCTGGGATTGGCGTGTTGATCGGGGTGCGGCAGTTGCGTTATCACGAATTCCTGGAACTTGGCCGCGTGGCTAGCCGCACGCTGAACCAGCGTCATGTGATCGCCAATGACATTCGCATCCGCCGTGCGGCGGACGCTCTGGAGTCGTGCAACAGCCTCCCGCAATTCTGCCAAATTCTGCAGCAGTGTCTTGAACCAATTGGATTCGATGGTTTTGGTTTGTACTTTTCATCGGCAGTGCCGGCCGAGGTCGATCTTGGTCCATTCAAACCGGTCAGCCGCTCCAAGCTTCAATTCTTTTGGGACCCATCACCGGCATCATCCGACACAAATTGGAGTTTGACTTTCAGCCTGATGAAACGCAATGGCAAGCGACTGGGCGGCTTTACACTCTATCGAAAGAATGCGGCATCGACACTTTGGATGGATCTTGAAGTCTTTACGACGACTGGATTTTCCAGGGCGGTTGCGGCCAATGTGGAGAAAATGAACCGTTCCTGGCTGGTTCATGAGCAAAAGACACGGACTCAGGCGCCTGCTTTTAAAACCGCTGGTGCGGTTATAGCTTCGCGCACGCGCCATTCCATTCCCGTTCCAAGTTCGGGTTAAGCCGAGAAATCACCCTTTGTTATCACAAAAGTGGAGCATCGAGAAAATACTGCAATCCAGGGCGAGGACGTCGCCGAACTGGCAGAGAAGGGCGGCCGGGAATTTGCCGGCTTGGCCCTGTCAAATGTGGATTCGCGCTTGGTTACGCCGATAAATATCAAGAATATAGTGCCGATCGGGCTGACGGTTTTCTTTCTGGCCGCTGGCGCCGGCGCGCAGGTTCCTTCGTCGCCGCAGCCGAACGGGTCGACGCCGAAGTGTGGCGGCCAGGTACGCTCCACTTACCAGCTGGGACCTGACGACCTTCTGGACATTTCTGGGCCTGAATTGGGTGACGTGGCGAACAAACCAGTTCGGATCGATAGCGAGGGAAACATTCAAGTTCCACCTGCGGGGCGTGTCCACGTAGCTGGTCTGACAGTGGAGCAATCCGAAGAGGAGGTTGACAAGGTTTTAAGCACCTACATTCGTCACCCGGAAGTTGCCGTCACAGTCAGGGAGTTGCGAAGCCAGCCGGTCTCTATACTGGGTGCGGTAAATACGCCGGGCGTCCACCAGATCCAGGGACACAAGACGTTGCTAGAAATGTTATCGATGGCAGGGGGGATCCGGCCGGACGCCGGATATAGCATCCGCATCACTCGACAATTGGGCTGGGGCTGCATTCCATTGCCAGGCGCGGCGCTGGATGCCTCCGGAAAATTCAGTGTTGCCGAAGTGAACTTGCAGAAGATTATGGAAGCCAGGAACCCCGAAGAGAACATTCAAATTCTTCCGCACGATGTCATCTCTGTCCCGAAGGCGGAGATGGTTTACGTAATTGGGGAAGTGAAGCGCTCGGGCGGTTTCGTGCTCGGCGAACATCAGTCCATCTCCGTGCTACAGGCGCTGGCCCTTGCTGAGGGGCTAAACGGAACTGCTGACACGCGGCATTCGAGAATCCTGCGGTTGAAGCGCGACGCCGATCAGCGTGAGGAGATGGCAGTGGATGTGAAGGACGTACTCACCGGGAAAAAACCGGACGTCCCGCTTCAGGGCGATGACATTTTGTTCATTCCAGGCAGCACGGGCAAGAAAGCAGCTCTTCGTGCACTCGAAGCAGCTCTCCAAACTGGAACCGGCCTTGCCATCTGGCGCACACCTTGAACTCTGACTGAGGCACTGAAATGAAAGATTCCGATTTTCCTCTTGAGAAGTCCGAGGGGCGTTTGAGCGTGGCGGGCTCACGGATGGACCAGCGTCCCGCGGTGTACAGGTATACGGAGTCACCTTCGGCGGACGCCGCCGCTTCGCCGGGCTACGACAGTCTACTTGACTACTGGCGCATACTTTTCCGTCACCGGAGGACGTTACTCAACTTTGCTTTGGCGGGCCTGCTCGGGGCTATCCTGATCAGCCTGATCCAGACCCCGATTTATCGGGCCCGGACTTCGTTCGAGATTCAGGGTACGAGCTTTCTGGAACCGAAGGACGGAACCGATTCCGGCGGCACCGCTGCTCCCCCGGAGTCATACCTGGAGACGCAGGTGAAACTCCTGCAGAGTGAATCCCTGCTCGATCACGTGATCGACCGACTGAAGCTCCAAAATGAAAAGCCGCCAACCGGCTGGCGAAGATTCACGGCGAGCGTACGGCGCATTTTCCAATTCTCCGGTAGTTCGAATCTTCCGCAGCGCGAGAAATTAATCAGCCAGATCGAAAAGAATTTGACAGTACGGACATCCGGCAACTCGCGCTTGCTGGAGGTGACATACGAGTCCCCGGACCCCAAAGGAGCGGCCGACTTCGCAAATACGCTCGTCAGCGAATTCATTGAACTGAGCCAGGAGGAGAGGTGGAAATCCGCCCAGGGTACCGCCGACTGGCTAACGAGCCATTTGAACATAATGAAAGCCCAGATGGAACAGTCTGAGGCGCAGCTCCAGGATTATGCCCACGCCACGGGGCTCTCTTTCACTTCGGAAAAAGACAACTTGGCGGAAAATCGTCTCAAAGAATTGGAAGACGAGCTGTCCAAGGCTCAGGCAGACCGCATCGCCGCTCAGGCCAAATTTGAAGGTGCGAAGAACAAGCCAGCAGATTCCCTTCCGGAAGTTTTGGACGACCCGACGATGCGCGAGTACCGCCAAAGACTGGCTGAATTGCAGCGGCAATATGCCGAGCTCAGCGCAACGCTGACCCCGGAACACTATAAAGTTCAGCGAGTACAAGCGCAGATCGACGAACTGCAATCCGAGATGAAGAACGAACGCAGCCACGTGCTTCGACGCATAGGCGACGACTATTCCGCCGCCCTCCGCCGTGAAAATTTGTTATCGAATGCCAACGCGGATCAGCAAAAAGTTGTTGCGGATCAATCCGAGAAGGCTATCCATTACGACACTCTGAAACGCGATGTGGATTCCAACCGCCGGCTGTACGAAATGATGCTGCAGAAGGTGAAGGAAGCCAGCTTGGCTGCCGCCATGCGTGACAGCAACGTCATGATCGTTGACCGCGCAAGGCCTCCGTTGCTCCCTTACCGTCCAAGTCTGCCAATGAACTCTGCGATTGGCTTGTGCGGCGGAGTGCTTTTCGGTTTTGGATTTGTGCTCCTCCGGGAGCGTGTTGACCGCCGGATCATCGCTCCGGGGGATGCACAAGTCTTCCTGGATTTGCCGGAGCTCGGCGTTATTCCGCTGGACGAATCTGCAATTCCGCGCCAAATCTCAAATGGGCTCTATCCGGGACGCCCCCGTCCAGTTCTTGCCCGATCACACGCGGATTGCCCCGAGCTCGCCACGTGGAAACGCAAGCCGTCCTTGGTAGCGGAGTGCTCGCGCACAACGCTTAGCTCCATTCTTCTGCCCAACGATAACGGGGAGCGTCCGCGAGTTATTCTCATCACCAGTTCATGCCCGGGCGAGGGCAAGACAACCGTCGCTTGTAATCTGAGTATCGCGGTGGCGGAAATCGGTCGCAAGGCACTGCTGATTGACGGCGATCTGCGCCGCCCGCGGCTGCATAAAGTATTTGGTGTGGGCAACAACTGGGGTCTGAGTGACATGTTGCGCGGAGACGGCTCGCTGGAAAACGTTAATATCTCCCATCTAGTTCGCGAGACTGAAGTCTCTGGACTATGCCTGCTTCCGGGAGGCAGCTGTGGGGTGACTCCATCTAATCTTTTCTATTCTCCGAGAATGTCTACTCTATTGAATCGACTGCGAACGGAATACGACATGGTCGTGATAGACGCGCCACCGATGATCCATCTCGCCGACGCACGTGTGTTGGGCCACCTCGCGGATGGCGTCGTACTCGTAATCCGGGCGGGTCAAACTACTACCGAAAGCGCGTTGTTCGCGTGCCAGCGATTCGCCGAAGACGGCACGCGAGTTCTCGGCACTATTTTGAACAGCTGGGATCCTAAGGCTACTGGAAATTACGGCTACAGCAGCTACGCCGATGGCCGCGCGCACGTTGGAAAGTAGCTCAAGACCCTGAGTTGCGATGCTCGATGGGTCTGTGGTTTCCGAGCATAGCGAATGCACCGTGATGAACAATTTGATCAGAACGACTCCATCGCTCCGCGGAAATGTTACGCTCCGCCGGCCGGCGGGAGAGCACCTCTGACTTTGCTCCGCAAACGATTCGGTAGGTAAGAACTTCTTTCGCCGCTATGCTTTTTGACTCCCCTGCCTATTTTGTCTTTCTTTTACCGGTTGTGCTCGTCTATTGGCGCTTGAATCGCCGCGGGCAGAACTACTTTCTATTGCTCGCAAGTTACTTCTTTTACGGCTGGTGGGATTGGCGCTTCCTTGCACTCATGATTGGAAGCACCACGATGGATTTCCTGATTGCTCAGAAAATTATTCCAGATCGCGGGGACTCCCACCGTAAACAGTGGTTCATCTTCTCGCTTTTGTTGAATTTTTCGATTCTGGGAACATTCAAGTACTTCAATTTCTTTGTGGATTCCCTCTCGGCGACAATGGCTACGTTGGGTGTTCACAACATTCCTATGCCCTTGATCCGGATTATTCTTCCGCCGGGCATCTCTTTCTATACTTTCCAGGAAGTCGCCTACATCGTGGACGTCTATAAGGGCAGGCTGGAGCCCGCGAGGTCATTTGTTGAGTACGGATTATTCGTCAGTTTGTTTCCCCATCTGATCGCCGGGCCGATTCAAAGGCCAGGTCACCTCCTACCGCAGGTCCAACGGGAGCGTAGCTTCGATGCCGACCGATTCTTCGACGGCATCATGCTGATTTTTTCAGGTTTGGTGCGTAAATGTGTGGTCGCAGACAACTGCGCGCTGCTGGCGAATGCCGCCTTTGGCGGCCAACTCGGAAAGCCAAATTTCTGGATTGTTCTAGTCGGGACCTATGCCTTCGCATGGCAAGTGTATGGAGATTTCAGCGGCTACAGCGATATCGCGCGGGGCAGCGCGCAATTAATGGGCTTCCATTTCATGGTCAACTTCCGGCAGCCCTATCTTTCGCGCCGCCTGCAAGAGTTCTGGCGGCGCTGGCACATCAGTTTGAGCACCTGGCTGCGGGACTATTTGTACATTCCTTTGGGTGGCAGCGCGGGCGGAAAATGGAGAACCTCCGTGAACCTCGTGAAGACCATGATCCTCGCTGGGCTTTGGCACGGCGCAAACTGGACTTTCATCATCTTTGGAGCCATTCATGGCGTTGTTCTGGCCATCGAACGTCTCATCTTCCCATCGGGGTCGAAGTCTGCTGGTGTAGTCCAACCCCGGCGCTTTTTCGATTTTCTTTCTGTCTGGGGGCAACGCATCTTTACCTTTAATCTTTTCTGCTTGAGCCTGGCGTTTTTCCGGGCGGAGTCGCTTAGTGCGGCGACTCAATTTCTGGCGGGACTCTCTGATTTTGCCTGGCGGAGTGAATATGCCACCGCATTCTTCCTGCTCGGCCTCTTCTCTGTTCCGCTATTCGTTGTGGATTTATTGTTGGAAGCCGGCGACCTGGAGTACCCGTTTGCGAACTCTTCCTACGCCTTTCGGACGGCGCTTGCCAGCACCGCCCTCGTTGTTTTAGCGCTCTTTTCGGGAAGCAATCTCAATGCATTCGTCTATTTCCGATTCTAAATCCACTGCGTTGGCGTACACCAAGGCCCTGGCGGCGATCTGTCTCGTGCTCATCATTGTGTCTGAGCTTTGCTCTGTTTATCTGCTCAAGCATGATTCGCTCACTTATGCCCGGATTTCCCGGCAGTATGACGATGCTTTAAGGATTCACCCAGCTGCACCCGACGAACCGCCTACTGTTCTGATGGTGG
>Ga0247682_1000352_pt1 | contig 13859 bp, 24 predicted proteins | sample CNK23_metaG_FD_190130 | JGI IMG/M metagenome (GOLD analysis project Ga0247682, IMG submission 190130) | Soil microbial communities from Purdue University Martell Research Forest, Indiana, United States - CNK23 | ecosystem: Environmental > Terrestrial > Soil > Temperate forest > Bulk soil...
AGCTTGGGTTCGACTCCCACACCTCGACTTTCTTTCGGCCCAGCAGGTTCAAGCCTGTAAGAGTTATCTTCTCAGACGTTATAGTAGAACCAGTAGATTTTGTGACGGCGGCGTTGCTTAAGGGATTGCCTTAACTCGAAAGAGTGAAACGCTAGAAGGTGCCATGGAGACATGGAGTCGATGAGGTGGCAGGGCTAAAGGTTGGCCACTGACCTACATGCAGCCTCATAGAGCATTACAGGCCAAATGCAAGTTGGTTAAATTCCAACCCGTCACAAAGATTTAAGAGTTCAAAAGAGTAGCAAGAGGGGCTAAGAGTATGCCCAGAGGATTGAACTGTCTGAAAATAGATTTGACATGCTTGCGCTAATATGCTATACTGACTTATCTCGACGGAAGAGATAGGAGGAAATTATGATCTGGTATGAAATCGTAGAAGGAAAGCATGGAAATGATTATGACAACGCGGGAGACTATACCAGCCTTAGCAAGGCTCTTTCCTATGCCAAGAAATCAAAATATCCATATGTTCGAGTAGATAAGTTTGACGGTGAAGAAATGTATGACGGGGATTATTTGGATACTGTATTTGAGAAGAAAACTTGAAGTGCCCCAAGTGCGGCCACAACATCAATGAGGCGGCCCAGCTTGCCCGTAGACGCACGAAATCATTAACAAGGGAACAAAGAGTCGCCATTGGCAAGAAAGCAGCAAATGCAAGATGGTCTAAAAAGGTCAGTGAAACCAACAGCAAAGGAGAGATATGAGATACCATGTTTGTAAATTTCCATCTTTATATGGGACTCCAATGATAATGGGAAGTGTTGGGGTAAAAAATTCAATAAATGCAAGCCATGCGCTTCTCTAGCTAATAAGAAATATTTGGAGGGACGCAAGATGATAGAAGCGAGCAAGAAATGAAAAAGCCAACCGCACAAGAAGTAACTGATTACGCCTTAAGCATGGGATTTAAACTGGACGGTCAGCAGTTTTGTGATTATTACGAATCCAAGGGCTGGTTGGTGGGTAGATCCCCCATGAAAGTCTGGAAAGCGGCTGTTAGGATATGGAAAGCCAACAGTGCCCGTTTCGGCTCTCCTACACAATCCTACGAAGCCCCAAACCTATCCAAGATTGAGGAGCAAAGGCGTAAAACCGAAGAAATCATGGAAAGGGAATATGAAAAGCGACAAGCCGAGAGAAGGGCTTTAGAAAGGCGTCAATTACGCACCGAGAAAATGCAGCAAATATGGGATCATAATTAAGTCTTGACATGGAAAACTTAAAGAGCCATAATTACTACATGGCAGAAAACTTAATCATCAAACCATGCGCTTACTGTGGAAAACTTTTTGAAGGCGGACCACGAAAAAAGTATTGCCAGAAAAATCATCAACAATACGCCGGGACAAAGAAGTGGACCATTAAAAATAGTGTTACCGTTACACCACCGAAAGCAGAAGCAACAAACTGACTTTTTTTATGTTCGTGAGCAATAATTACGGGAGGTTAAAAATGAAGGATAAAAATAAAGCTGTACTTGTTACAACGGAATATCGAGGGGTGTTTTTTGGATATATAAAAGACGATAAAAAATTGCCGAATGAAATCACATTAACCAATGTTCGAAATTGTATTTATTGGTCTTCGGATATTGGAGGTTTTCTTGGTTTGGGGAAACAAGGTCCCTCCTCTTCTTGCAAAATTGGTGTAGAAGTTCCTGAATTAACTTTATGGAAAGTGACAAGTATCAGTCCTATTTCCGAAGAGGCAGAAAAGAAATGGAAACTTTAAAGATCACTAAGGAAATAGCAATTCGAGCCATTTTGCATGGAGCCTGCAAAATTCCCAAAGTAGGATCTTTAATTAGTGAATTTTCACAATCAGATCTTGTTTGGGCAGAAAAAATGTTTTTGATTGATGATTTCACGCAACCATTATGGACATTATCTGGCTCTGGCTCTGGCGATGGCTATGGCTCTGGCTATGGCTATGGCTATGGCTATGGCTATGGCGATGGCTCTGGCGATGGCGATGGCTCTGGCTCTGGCGATGGCGATGGCGATGGCGATGGCTATGGCGATGGCTCTGGCTCTGGCTATGGCTATGGCTATGGCGATGGCTCTGGCGATGGCTATGGCTCTGGCGATGGCTATGGCTATGGCTATGGCTATGGCGATGGCGATGGCTCTGACGATATTGGGAAGAAAGTATTGTCTTTGTAAAAAAGGGGATATGAAAATGGATAAAGAACTCGAACAAGAAGTTTTTGAAACAGAAAAGTTATCAAATCAAGTTGACCAGAAGAAATATGACATTAAAAAAAGACTTGGCCTTGAAAGTTGGGATAAAGTCTTAACAGAAACCATGAAGTCTAAATTGTCCTCAGCGGGGATTTTATGAGCCATCACACGCCGACGCCGGAAAATCAAAATGAAAGAAATGGGGGTCATTGTATGAGTCACACGCCGACGCAGTGGACTTACTCAAGAGAGAACAACAAAATATTCATTCACAAAAAGGGCGGAAGTATCAGTAATCAACAGGCCATTTGTTGGATGTCTCATGTTGATATCTCAGAACAAGCGGAGCCCAACGCCGCCTTCATCATCCGCGCCGTTAATTCGCATGAGGAATCTATTAAGGCAATGAAATTAGCATTCGATTTGATCGTCTTCGGACATACTCACAAAAGGACAGAGACGATTGAGGCATTAGATCAAGCTTTGACTAAAGCAAAGGATAAATCATGACCGTAGAAACACTTCAAACAGAAGAAACCCAGTATCAAACGTTTGTGGATAGTAATTTGGAAGCGATCAAAGCCATTGAACGGCAATCTAGATGTCGAGGACAAAAAACAAGCCCCATTGCTTTGGTTGATGGTTGCCATCTTATGTGGAAAATAGTTGTGGAGGTAAAAAAATGAGCTACCCCGGACCGATGTTTTACGACTCAGGACATCTACCAACAGATGAACATAATGAGCATATTATTCACAAGGCGGAAGGTGATATGTTTACATGGTGTTCACTTTGTCGCGAGGAAGAAATCTGTCTCAAATGCAACGGCAACGGGATTATCAATGGCATAGATTGTATAGACTGTGAATCCAGCGGGAGACGACTTCCATGAAGCTTTGGCCTATTAAACCACAGCCTGCATCAATCCCCGGCATAATGGGAATTGGTTTGATTTTATTCCTAACAAGCTGTGCATCAAATTACGAACGAGGATTTCAAGCCGGTTATAAAAAAGGAATCGAACGCTCTGTTCAATTCATGAATCACTACGATTGCAAAGATGCCAAATGGTTAGCGGATAGTGAAATAGCTTTATGGGAAATGAAACAGTGATCGACTATAGACAAGTCTGGCTGGACTCAGAAGAATTGATCCGGGACTTGGAACAGAAACTTAAAGTAATAACAGAATCGTTATTGGCCAGTGAAAAAGCACTGGCGGTTATGACGAAAGAGAAAGAAGATTATAGGAAGCGATTGAATCGAGAAAGCTTATGAAGAAGCGGCCATGATTACGAAAGAACTTATTGATCCTTGGTTAAACAACATGGGCGTTCCAGAACAAGTTAAATTTTATTTAAAGCAGCTTCTCAAAGAACGTGACGCCTATCGGGAAGTGGCTATTTTAAAAAGCGGTCAATATTTAAACCATGGGAATTATGAAGCCACAGCTAAAATAATTGATGCGGATGTTAAGCACCTCATCTCTGAGAAGGCAGCGGGGAAAATATGAATTTAATCAGAGGATTGATAAATTGGATTAAGCCGAATCCCGATTATCCCTGGAGACAATATTTCCAATTAGTTGAAATTGTATTTGGGACAGTAGCAATAGTTTATTGCTGGATTTATATACTTTCATGACCGCCGCAGAGAAGCTGATGCCGTGTCCGTTGTGTAATTTAGATTTTACTCAAGCGCCATCTTATACACTTCCAACAACGGAGAAAGACTTTCTTCACAACTGTATGGGTGGCTATTGGGACACTACTTGCGTAAATTCGTTTTTATTTAAAGTAGAGGGACCAAAAGAAAACAATTTTAAATTTTGCCCTTATTGTGGGGGAAAGTTGAAAATATCAAAGGATTTAAAATGACCCCTAAACCTACGGCGCGGAAAATTAAGAAGAAGTTCGGATGCGATATTTGTTTTCTAGCCGACATTAAGTGTCGTCATCGAAAAATAAAGAAATACAAGATGAAGGGACTTAAGGATTTCTTATGACGGCGCGGGAACGGTTTGAATCCATGTTAAATGGTGGATTTAGACACGAAGATGATCGTGTTGATTTCTTGATCCGGTTGATCGAGGTGGCAGAGAAATCTTTCATTGAAGTTTATGATGAATGGCATATGATTGGCCCTGATCATTCAAAAACATACTTCTGGTTATATGTGAAAAAGTACATCGACCAACGCCTGGCGCAAGCGAAGAAGAAATGACCGATGTGCAGATTGGTGTATGGGTTTTTTATCCTATAGCAAGCCTATATGCGTATGCGTGGGATTCAGATATAGGTATTATTGTTTTTTTGCTTTACCCGATTTTATTTTTGATGTGCGGATATTAAAAATGCAAATAATGTCCGAGCTCGCGATAATTTCAATTTTATGGTTTCTCTATTGTTTTCTGGGAGCGATTAAATGGATTTTAATGGTAGAACTTATTAAATGACCTCCTATCTCGAAAGTTTAAGAAGTCCCCAACGATTATTTGCTCCCATCAAATGCCATAAGGGCAAAAAAGGCTGTATAGAGAAAACTAGAATGACTCATGGAATGTGCCCGGGCTGTCAATCAAATAAACGGGCCCGAAAACAAACTCGAAAACAAAGAAAGAATGGCTCTTTTGAACTCCCTACCTGGAAAGACAATGACCAGATTAAAGGCGAACCAAAGATGAATAATATCGGCTGGCTTCACAAAAAGCGAAAATGACCCTTAAAATACTTAAGAAGAAATGCAGCATATTAGAGAAAATGCTTGTAAATCAAATGAAATGGTCCTATACCCACAAATGCGATAAAGAAGGAGCAAAAATAGCCCGTGAAATCATCCGAAAAGAGGTTAAAAGAGAATTGTCCAATAAAACTTAAAGAATCGATTCTGGCTCAATCTTGAGCGTTTTAGACTAATTCTAGGAAGGGTTGTCCTTAAGCCACATCTGCTCTAAAAGGTCATCTGTCATCCAAACACCCTCTTTAAAGAGCTTATTCCATTCTTCCAACGCTTTTCGATCATTACGGGCAATAGCTAAAGCATCTTTAATGGTTCTAAGATAAACACTGAATATTTGTTCATTGGTTTCATTACAGTTCCCAAACTTGATTTCAATGGTAGGTACTTGGTTTAAATTGTTCATATATTCCCTTCACTCTTTATTTAACTCAACCCTTATCATCAGGCCTACATAACTTAAACCCACAATTAAATATTATCAAGGGATAAAAATAGTTTGACTTAAATCACCTATAGAATTAAACTTAAACAAGTACCACTCACATATCCATGGCCTAGCGACATTAACAATGTGGGTTCTCATCAACACACATATCATCGGTGTACCATGAGAGTAGAGAACTAAATATTAAGTGGTTAAGACCAAGACCAACATCTAGAGTTCACTTGGCCCCACATCATAGAGCCTGCGCCATCAGGATCAATAGATTAACTACGGGATACTTCTGTTCAAACAAAGTACTTGACATCTCAATACTTATTCCCTCATAATCGTCATCATGGATTCTATTCAGCCTCAATCCAAACCTACCTACAACAAGAAAGTCCATGGTAAACGTTATACTCACACCCAAAAGCTAGCTGTTAAAGCTCTTCTCGAATCTGGGAAGACTCCCACAGAGATTCAACGAGAAGAGAAGATTGATAGATCTACGGTCTATAATGTAATGAGGGATCAGAGGATAAATTTGCTCGCAAAACAACAAGTTGACGCGATTAAAAATGCTCTCGTTGGTTTAACCTATGCTAATGCTTATCGTGCTCAAGGAGCTATTACTGAAGAGAAGCTTGAAAACTCTTCATTCTTACAGCTTATGACAGGATCAGCGATAGGCATTGAGAAAGGTAGATTGATGGAAAATCTAAGCACAGATAATGTTAGTTTTCGTGGAATATCTCAGAACATAGAAGAAGATCGAGCAAAGCTTATGTCTAAGCTTAACGATATCCTTGGTGATAAGACATAATGCTTATTATCAGAAGTAACGATACTCCTTCCTTCAATCATCCTCTCCATCTATATATAGGTAATGACTTCACTCTACAGTCGAACATGAGCGTAATCAGATAGATCATGAGCAAGTTAAGCAACAAGCAGAAACTCTCAGATAGGGAGGTGGAGAGGGCCGGGATCAGTACCCCCATCATCTATAGTTACACTCCCCACTCTCATTACGATTCAATCAAAAACGATCTAAGTATCGACGATAAGCCAAAATTTGCTGAAAAAAACAAAAAGGTTAAAGTATGGATGGGACCGAACTGGACATTTGACAGTGTGAGGAGTAGAGAGGCGTTATATTTTAACAATGGAGAATCTTTCTGTAGGGTGAGAGGACTGATTAATAAGATGAGGAAGAAGGTTAAGGTGAAATTTGGACGAAAAAAGAAAAAGGGTGACTATTATTGTCCGATCTAAGACGATAGAGAAGTATTTGGAGATAGTTAAGCGGTTGAAGGGTTGCAGTGTGAAGGAAGTGGCGAGAGGATTTGGGATAAGTACAGATTTGGTTTACAAGGCTAGGGGGTTTTCGATGGACCAGGAAGCTCGATACTGGCGGGATAAATGGATGGAGAGTCAGAGGATGTTGAGGTTGTGGAAGGAGGTTATGAGATGCCCTACAAAAGTGAAGCCCAAAGACGCTACTTTCATTATGCCCAATCGAAAGGGAAGATCAAGGCGAGTGTTGTCAAAGAGTTTGACCAAGCGAGTAAGGGGAAAAGTTTAGTGGAGAGGGTGAAAGAATTTAACCGAAACGTGAGGAAACCATGAGTGAATATAAGGATGTGAAAGTATCGAGTTCCACGGATAAGCCTGAATCTGTGAAACCAAAAGTGCCTGAGACTGTTGGAGGAGGAGGCGATTTGGTGAATCAGGTAAAGAAGTTTCACGATGATGTGTTTCGGAAGATGCCATTTAAGAAATAGGAGTATTTATGAAAGAGAAGCCCAAAGAGAAAGACGATCTATTTTTTGGTGAGCTAGAGAAAGGCAGGAAGAAATAATGTCTGCTTTATCTGATGCGATCATAGCCTTAAGCCCAACCGCTTATTATAAATTGGATGAGATAGCAGGAAGTACTACTGCCGTTGATTCAAGCGGAAGTGGACTCGACGGAACGAAAACAGGATCTTGCACTTTCGGAAATGCAATTGGAATCCCCGGAGCAGCCGGAGATACGGCTATCAAGAACGCTTCCAGTGGAGGAGCGGACGGGATAAATCTTCCTAATAATGCGGCATGGACTTTTCCGGGAGATTTAACTTTTGCTTTCTGGGGAAAAACGACTTTTAGCGCCGCTGGTCCAATTGTTCCGATTGGTCTAAACGCACAGAATACCACTATCTCCAATGGGCATTATGGCTCAGCTGTAATGGGGACAGTCAACATAGCTGATGGGGCATTGCATTTCTTTGTATGCCGGAGAATTGGATCGACTTTTTCGGTTTTTATAGATGGTGTTTTGGATGCTTCTGGAACCGATGCAACCGTTTTCGGAGATGGAACGCTCGCCGCTCTCATGTATTTACCTGCAGCTGGTGCCTATGGCTCCCAAATGACGATGGGGCACGCTGCCTTTTGGAAAGGAACCGGATTATCCAATTCTGATATAACGACAATTTCAAACGCAGGGTTTGGAGTTACGTCAATGGTCGTTGCTGCTAATTTGAGCGACGCTTCGAATACAGATGCGACAACGGTTCAAGTATCAAGCGCCACTCCAGTCGGTGGAAGTGGCATATATACATATGCTTGGCATAAAAGTACGACGGCTGGATTCACTCCTGGCCCTGGAACTTTGGTTGCCGGACAAACATCCCAAACGGCGACATTTAGTGGATTAACCGCACATACGAACTATTGGATTAAATGCGTTGTATCCGATGGGACAACGACAGCGACATCTTTTCAGCGTTTGATTAATGCCGAAGGGTTAGCTCCTGTTATTTTCGGTGCTATTGGAGATAGTACGGGGGTCACTCCATTTACCGGCACTGATGATATCAGTGTATCGGATAGTTACTATCCTGCCGATATCAGTAGAATATTTATACAAACGGCGTTTGGACCTCGAAATGTAATAAGTATTAATCAATGTGTTAGTTCAACATTTTCAAGTGATTGGGTTACTGGGTCAACGGATATGAACGCGGCGCTTTCAGCCTTCGCTTCCGGGGGCATGAGTTCCGGTGACTTTGTATTCGTTCGACTTGGGGTTAATGACGCGCAAGGCGTTATTGATTCAGGAACGTTTCATACGAACATGATAAGTGTTATCGGTGCTTTAACGGGTGCTGGATATAAAGTTCTATTAAGTTATCCAACATATAGGGAACCTGGGGCTTATGTTCAAGATAGTGGAGCCACGACATTTAATGATACTTATGGTGCGGCTTGGATAAGTTATTTCCCGATTTTGGATGGTTTTGTAAATGGAACCACGGTTTTTAAAGGAGATGTCTATTCGGCTATCAATTCGGCTTCTTTGCCGACAGAATATTTAATGGTTTCAAATACCTATCCCGGTGGGATTCATCCCAATGTTCCAGGTATTATTGAACAAGGGACCAATGACGCAATAGCCTATATGGTAGCTGTGGGTCTTTTTTTTTTAGTTTCTAATGCTCAAAAATATTTTTCCATTAATCCAACGTCTGTTAGTCCAAATAAGGTTACGATCGTTAATTTTACGGGAATTAATACACAATGGACTCTAACTCCTCCCTCATTTACGATTACGGGAGTTCCGAATGTATCAATAGGGGCGGTAACAGTTATTAATGACACCAATGCTTTTGCCAGTGTAACGTCTGGATTTAATCAGGGATTGGCTATGATATTGGATAGTGTTAGCGGGTATTCATTTCCTTTAAACATAAGATCCGAAGGAATGGGCATTATCTATCAGAAAAAGAAATTACTCAGACCTAAAGTCAATATGGTTCAGTTTAGAAATTTAAAGTAGCGAAGTAGCAAAATAAGGAGTCAATAATATGAGCGATTCAAAAATTAGTGTTCAAACCGAAAAACCGGCTGTTGTTAGCTACGAGTCTTTCGATGTGTTCAGTGGCAAGGACGGACTTTCCCGTGATGCTTATAAAGCAGCCACGTTCCATGGTACTTCTGATACCGCCGGAGACGCCCGTTTCACCAAAGCGGCTGAATTGATGGGCGGAAGCGGTTCGGAACTCGAATCCGAAGCTTCGGCTGGCCAAACCCCGACGGAGAAGAAAGAAGAATCGAATATCGGAGGCTAAAATGGAAATTAAGTTAAACGAAGATCCGGGGTTTGAGACTCCGGGTTCGGATACACTTGATATCAATCGGCATCTGTTTAAGAAAGGACGTTTGGAATTCATGGGCGGACCTGTTTATTATGAACAGGGCCAGAATGTGAAGGGACTCATGAACAATGAACGTCGATGCACTTATGCCTATCCGATGGGATATAAAGCTGATCCCATGGCTCAGGATATGCACGTGGATACCACCGAGCAATAATGGAGTATTCGACTCAGGTCAGATTAATAATCAGCCTTATCCGAAGTTTGGGTATATCTGAGGAAATTAAAGCGATTCTAAACAAGTCTTAAATAGCATCCTCAACAAGGTCGATGACCTTCAACGGGAAAGAAGTAAAGGACACCGTTGATCCAGTTATCGAAAGAAACAAACAAGATTCTTAGAAAAGATTCAAGACTTCTGACGCCCGAGCAGAAGGCCAAGGTTATGGCCGAGATGCAAGAAGCGTTAAAAGCCTTGGACGAGTTGGAAGCCCGTAACAAGGCTGAGAACCCGTTCTATTTCTATACTCCGGTCAGTGGAGAGATACAAGGTGAAAGACGTTCGTTTCTCAAAGAATTCCTCAAAGATGAAGACATCCCACAGAAGCTTCACGGAGCCGTGGACGTTCATCTCTCAAATGCTTCAATACGAGGTGCTTCCGGTGGAAATCAGAGCAGCAAAACCACGACAGGCTGTATCGAAGCAATCATCAAAGCTACAGGGAGCCTCCCTTTTATCTTTGATCGGACGCATAAAGACTTCAAATACGAATACCCCGCCCACCGACTTGAGCGAAAGGGTCCACAACACGTCCGAGTCATAGGCGAAGACTATCAGAATGGTGTCCTTCGTAATTTAATCCCAACCTATCGAAAATGGGCTCCCAAAGAGCATTTGATCAACGGAAAATGGGAAGATTCCTATTCCAGTGGTGAGCAAACCCTTAAATTAATCAATCCTCAGACCAAACAACTGCTTGGAACCATCGAATTCATGTCGAACAAGCAAGACTTGGGCACCTTCCAAGGCCCACCTAGGCATATGCTTGTCTTTGACGAAGAACCGGATCATGAAGTTTACAAGGAAAACTTGATGCGTTTCACCACAGCCTCAAGTCTGGACGTTCTTTTTTGCATGACCCCGACTAAAGGATTGAGTTGGACCTATGATTTATTTACTCGTGGCACGGATGAGATTGGAAATAATGTTGATTGGTTTCAGATTGCGTCTGTATGTAATCCGCACGCGAATATTAAGGTTCTTCGGGAAATTTTAAAAGAGATGGAAAGCTACGAAGAACTGAAAATGCGCCTTCTGGGCGAGTTTGTGAGCCTTTCAGGGCTAGTTTACGGAAAGTTGTTCCAACATCAAGTCCATGTTATCGAGCCTTTTAACACCGAATGCGATTGTCAAGCTCGAACAGGTCGAAAACATCATATCGAAACCTGTCCTTATGCCAAATATATGGGTTTTGTCGGTATTGATCCTCACATGGTGAAAGATTCCTGCGCGGTGATGTGTTTCGTGGATCGGGAAGACAATTTTTATGTGGACACCTGTTACAAACGGGGTGTGACGGTTGAGGAGATGAAATCCGATCTTAACCGATTAACTCGGGATCATAGAATCGTTAAATATGTGGCCGATCCTTCGTCTGATTCATCTTTAACCATCCATGACAATATCAATATTTATCAATTGCTCAAACGTGGGAAGAACGCCATCCCCAATTTAACCAAGGCAGATAAATTTCAAGGAAGTATTGCCGCCGGCATATCGAATATTAAAGAAAGGCTTAAATTAAATCCTCGGACAAAACAACCCCGCCTTTTTATTTTCAATAGACCTGAGAACAAATTACTGATCAAGACTTTTAAAACGCTTCAAAGAGATACCTGGGTGGGTGAGGAAAAGAAAGGTCAGAAGGACACTATCGCTGAAGGAATTCACGATCACCATGCTTGTGTCCGTTACATCTTGCAGCGTCGTTTTTCATGGCGGGCGCATGAGACGGCAGATATAAATATTGGTATTCCAGACGAGGAGTTAATGCTTGCCTAATCCCTTTAATGACAATCGAGGCCAATCGGCCTCCACTCCTCCAAGTAGTGCTAATTCTACTTCTGAGATTCGGATAACAAAAAAATCTCAAGTCACGGATTCTTTTTTGATCAATCAAGGGACCATGCTCTATGACAATGCGAAAACGGGTCATCAATTATTTTATGAGCGGATGCGCAAAGACATGGATATGTATGACAGCCGCTTCCAAACAGATGAACGCAAATATTCGGATATCCTTGGCGTTCCGAAACTTTTTATTCCGAAAACGTATGTAAATACTCAACGAATTGTGGTGGATGTTTTAGCCACGATGTTTAGCGATCCGGATGAGATTGTAGACATAAAGACCAATAAAGAAATCCCCTTGGATCATACCCGGTTAGTTAAAACATTAATGAATCATCGTCTAAACGGTCATCCGATTGATTTCTATCAAGAAGCTTATGAAGGGTCGGTTAATGCTGTTCGGAACATGATTTGCATTTATAAAGTTTGGCCTCAAGTAGAGACGGAAACAGTCACAGTTCAAAAAACAAAAACGGAGACCCTGGAAGATGGAACTCCCTATCAAACCTATGTCGATGCCAAAGAAAAAAGAATTAAGTATTTCGAGCCTCGAATCGAGTGTGTCCCTCCTGAAGATTTATTTTTCTCGAAAAGGGCGACCTGGAAAAACTATTACAAATATCCGCTCATCCACCGCTACAAAAAAACCAGGGCTGAGTTAAAACTTCTTGGATATAAAAATATTGATGCCGTAGGTTCGGTCAGCATGGACGATCAGATTAACGACGTAGTGAAATATCAACGTCGCCAGGATTATCAGACTTTATTTAACGATTCGACGGACGTTCAAGACCAGGAAGATATTTGGTGTTTTGAAGTTTGGGATTTCCTTCCCGATGAGGATGGTAAATTAAAAAGTGGTTCTTATATCTTGCTTGGCGATATGCTTCGCCCTTATACTGTTGGACGGGGATGGGTAGAGAATGATTTGCCTTATCGTTTCTCGCCCTTTGAACACAACCGACCTCCCATTATTCTTGGAGAAGCTTATCCCGAGCCTCATCGTTTGGAAGGAAAGTCTTATCCTCAGATAACCGAAAGTCTTCAGAAAGAAACCAACGCCCAACGTAATCAGGAACGGGAAGCCGTGGCTCGGGATCTTCGTCCCATCAATTATATTAACCGGGACGCCAATGTTGATTTATTGGCTCTAACAAATAAACGGATCGGGAGTTATGTTTTAGGTGATGGCCCTGGCGCTGAAGCCATGACCACTTTCCCGACGAATAATTCGGCGGCTATCTTGGCCAAGACTCAGGCCCGGACAGATAACGACTACGCTGAAACGGGACTTCCGCCTTTGCTTCAAGGTTCTTCCTCGAACAGTGAATCGGCCACGGAGAGTCAAAACCAATATACCAATGCAAACAAAAAGATTGAATTGGTTATTAAGAATTTGGCCTATACCTGCTGGTTGCCGATCTTTCGTTACCTTCTAAGACTTGAACAAGCCTATGAGACGGAAGAATATATTAAAGCCGTGGCCGGAAAATATTTTGGGCCTCTTATCTGGGACAAATCCATGTCTCCCCGAGAAACACTTCAGGGCGATTTTGATCTTCAGGTAAATATGTCTGTTAACAAGCAGAACCAGATAAATAAATTCATGTTAATCATGGATCGGGCAAATCAGGCCAATCAGGCCACCGGCAGTCTTGTACAGATGCAAGTCCTTCCCCCTCAGCAGGCTAAGTTTATTGATACGAATAAATTATTTAAAGAATTCTTGCCCTTGGTTGGCATTAAGAAAACAAACGAATTCGATATGCAGGCCATGGCCCCGCCTCCCCAGGAAGGACAACCCTCGGGACAAGGATCAGCTCCAACGCAAGTTTTAGAAACAGCAAGTCAAAACTCGAACATGATCCCAGGTCAATAATGGAAAATCTTAGCTTTCCCATTGATGAAGTCAAAAATCTTGAACTTCAATCTTTACATGGAGATCGGGCTCGTCAAGTTCAATCTGGAAAAGATTGGGAATGGCTTCAGAAATATATTTTCGGGGCTATTTTTGATGAAGCAGTCATGACGCTACGAAACGCTCGTACTGACGAGGATCGGGTGAAGGCCCAGCAAATGTTTTTGGCTTGTGAAAAACCAAAACGACAACTCGAATTTTTAATTTCTCAGGGAGACGCAGCTATTGCATCCCTTAAGGAACTAAGTGGTCAGAATCCGACCC
>Ga0247682_1000356_pt1 | contig 13804 bp, 5 predicted proteins | sample CNK23_metaG_FD_190130 | JGI IMG/M metagenome (GOLD analysis project Ga0247682, IMG submission 190130) | Soil microbial communities from Purdue University Martell Research Forest, Indiana, United States - CNK23 | ecosystem: Environmental > Terrestrial > Soil > Temperate forest > Bulk soil | place...
GGCTTCATGGGGCTGAAGGGCCGGGCGGCCATGGACGCGCGTCCCGACGTCGACAAGCGGCTCGAGCAGCTTCGTGCGGAGATCCGTGGTGGCCTTCTGACGCCGCAGCAGAGTTTGCGCTTCGATGACTTCTCGCGCCGGTACAAGACATGGGCGGAAGGTCGCATAGGCCAGCACACCGACAACGAGTCGAACCGCTGGTACGACCAGGTCGAGAACGCCACGGCGAACGCGGCCCAGAAGCACATTGCCGTGAATTACAACGACCCGGCGGCCGTCGAGGAAGGCCAGCACCGGCTGCGCGAGGCCTACGTGAAGAAGGCCCAGCGCAACGGCGGCGGACCCGAGCTGGTCCAGGCGGCGATGGACAAGGCCGATCGCGAGACCGCGGCGACCCTGATGATGGCGACGGCGGTCACCGATCCCCTGAAGGCCCAGCGTATCGCCGAGAAGAGTCGCATGGCCCTGGGCACGATGTACGACGAGGTGATGAACAGGATCAGGCCGCGCGCCGAGCAAGCGGAAGGGCAGCGCGCTGCCGACGCGAAGCTGATCGGTGGGGAGTACGACAACAACTCCGCCAATATCGTTCGAAGCAACTTCAACTACGCCGGCGGCAAGGGAGCGCCGCATGGCGCGTTTGAGACCTTCCAGACACCGGAACACGGCACTGCAGCGGCCTACATCACCATGCGGGCTAAGGCGCGCGATAACGGGGGCCAGATCAGCTTCCTGGATCTGATCGGCGGCAACAGCCGTGTGAAGGGCTGGGCAGCCAAGGACGACGGCAAGGATCCGATGCTGAAGGGCAACGACCCGGCTGCCTATGCCAAGGTGCTGGCCGATTCGGTGGGCATGAAGCCTGGCGACAATATCCCTCTGGGCGACGCCGACAAGATGGCGACGATCCTGAAGGCGCAGAACAAGCTCGAGAAAGGGCGCCAGACCGTCCCCGACGAGGCGTTCAAGAACGGCATCGTGCTCGCCTCTGGCGGCCAGCTGGCGACCCAGCCGCAGCGCCAATACAAGACCCAGATCGAGCTTCTTCAGGAAGGCGAGACTATGTTCGCCGACAAGCCGCACGCGCTGCAGGCTTACAACGCCCGCATCAATCAATCTTTCCGGCTGCGCAACGCCGAGGAGACCAGGCGCAAGGCCGAATTCGAAGGCCAAATGAAGGACAGCATCGCCGAAGCAATGGCGACCGGCGTGACGGCGAACCCGAAGACGGAAGAAGAATTCCTCCGGCACTATGGTCCGGAGAAGGCGCCCACGCTCTACGGGCAGTATCAAAACAACCTGAAATTTGCCTCCGAGTGGAACGGCATCAAGGACATGCCGGATGCTGCCCAGGATCAGCAGCTTGTGGCGATCGAGCCGAAGCCTGGCACTCCAGGATTCGCCGACGCCCAAGCTCGTCATGACCACCTGAAAAAGGAAGTTCGCGAGCTGCAGGACCACCGCGCGGCCGATCCCGCCGGGGCGGTCGACGACAATCCAGCCGTCAAAGCGGCGATGAGGCAGTTTGATCCGAGCAAGCCTGCGACATTCGCGCCGGTGATCGAGGCGCGCATCGCTGCGCAGGACAACCTGCAGATCCCCTACGAGCTGCAGTCGGGGATCAGCGAGCACGAGGCCAAGGGCTACGCCGCGATGCTCAAGCCTGTGGTGGGCCCGAACGCCGACCCGGATGAGCAAAAGAGAGTGATCGATCGCGTCGTGGGAGAGGTCGGCAAGAAGTACGGCGAATACTCTAAACAGGCGATGACCCGTGTCCTGTCGCATGTCACTGCCAAGAAGGATGCAGCGGAGGTGCTGGCCTCGGCGCTGACACGCCTCGCCGAGGGCAGCACGGAACCGCCGGTGACGCCGCAGGACGCCGCGAAGGTGCAGGTGGAGCGCGACGCCGATCGAGCTGCAAGGATCGCCGGGGCCCCGAAGATCGCCGGGCAATACCTGGACGCTGCCCCATTGTCCCCCGACAGCTCGAACATCAACACCACCGAGGGCGTGAAAGAGGCGGTCACTCAGGCGGGCCGTCCCCAGCAGCGCCCCTTCTGGCAGGCCCAAGACTTGCTGCGTTCCAACCCCGGGCTTTACATCGAGCCGTACATCAAGCGGTTCGGCATTGCGAAAGTGCCGCCGGACATGCTGCGTTTCGTGCCGGTGGAAAAAACGGAAGCACGCTAGATGGCGGGCCCGGAAAACGCCTTTGACGATTTCGCCGGAGATGAGCCGGTCGAGCCGAAGGCTCCTGCCCAGCCAGCACCGACGACCGGCACAGAGCAGCCGCCGGCCGAGCGCAAGGAAGCCAACCCCTTCGACGACTTCGTCGAGCATGACGAAGACGTGATGACGGAAGCGCCTCCGCCGTCGCCGTTGGAGAGCTTCGTCACCAATCTCAAGCATGGCGTCGGCGGCCTGTTCAAGAAGGCTGAGCAGTCACAGCGCAAGGTCGAGGCCGAGCGCACGGTCCGGGTCGGGACCGAGAAGGGCATACGCCAGGCCGGCGACTCGATCTTCTCTGGCAAGCCCAGCCAGCAGGAATACGACAACGCCCTGGGCGACATTGCCGTCCTGAATGCGCAGCGGCGCCAATTCGATGCCTTCCAGTCAGCCGATACTCTCGAGGGCCGCACGGCCGCCATCCTGGGCGGCGGCATCGGCAATCTGATCGATCCCACCGTGTTGCTGCCGGTCGGCATCGTCGGCAAGACGATCGCAGGGATCACCGAGGCGGCAGGTGCGGGCGAGATCCTATCCCATATCGCCGCGCGCGCCGGCGAGTTTGGGGCTTTCACGGCGGCGGCCGATGCGGTCGACCAGGGCCTCGACATCTACGCCGGCTATCAGAACGGCTTCGATGCTCAACGCACGGTCCTGGCGGGCGCGCTGGGCGCCGGCATCGGGGTGACGGTCGGCGGCGCGACCGTTCTGATCAAGGGCCTGACGGGCAACATGCCGCGGCAGGCTACCGCAGCGCTGGAAGGTTCGGCCGGTGCACGGGAGGCGCCGCCGGGCACTCCACGCGAACCTGGTCCCCTCCTAGAGCACGGCTTCGATGACGCGGTGGCGGCGCGCGAGGAAGAGCTGGGCGCGCGTCCGACCGCCAAGGAAGAGGCCCAACACGCGGCATTCGAGGAAGAGGTTGGGCCGACGCTGCGCCAGACGATGGAGCAGCTGGAGATCGAGCCGACCCAGTACGACGCTATCCGTAAGCTCTACGCGCGACAGGAGGGCGAGTCGGTCGATACCGCGCTCAATCGCGCGATCGACGACTGGGAAACAGAACTATCGCGGCCTCTGGACAGCGTGATCGACGAGGTCCCAGGCCTGCGCCGGGCGCTGCAACAGGCAGAGCCGCCGGCGCGTGGTGATACGCCGCCCGCCGAATGGCAGCCGGCACCCGAGCAGATGGAGGAAGCTACGCGCCTGAGCCGCGGCTGGCCGGCCCGGCAGCTGGGACAGCGGCCGCAGTCGCTCATCAACTTCGTCCGCAAGAACGGTGGCCTGCGATTGGGGACACCGGAGGCGGCCGAGCTGCAGGCGTCCGACCTGGGCCGGCAGCCCGGTTTGCTGCGCCGGGAGGGCAAGCAGGCCGACCTGATGGCCCAGTCGGCGCTGGATGCCGGCTACGACCTCCCGACGAACGACATCGGCAGCGGTGTCGATGTGGATGCTTTCGTGAAAGCCGTGATCGAGGACGGCGGAAAGCGTGTGAGGCATTACCCGCAGGGGCTTGATACAGAAGGGTATTTCGAGAACGAGCGCTACGTGAACGACACCCTGCGCTACCTGAAGGAAGACCTGGGAGTAAATCCCAAGGGGATGGAACCCCGTCAGATTGCGTGGCTACTATCGCAGGAGAGGGCATATGAACGCGCGAGCGCAAAGGTATCGGGCCCGGAGCCAGGCGTTCCGGAAGGCGGCCGAGCAGAGCCCCGAGAACCGGGACAGCCTGCTGAAGCTGGCCAGCGCGAACAGCCTAGCGGCGAACCTGGCGGAGTACGGCCTGGAGAAGCTGGGACCGCCCAAGGAGCCGAAGGACCAAGAGCCGAGCGGGTAGAGGGCCCGAGCCTCGTCTACGACGCCCTGGCGAAGGAATTCACCCCAGAGCAGATCGAGGCGGCGCGACAGGCTGCCCCGCAATTCGTGCGCGATGAACTCGATATGCTGATTGCCATGGGTGCCAACAAGGGCGGCGCGGCCAGCCGGGATGCCCAGCGATTCGTTGAGATCGTCCGCAACTACCAGACGGCCCCATTGAAGACCGAGCGCACGGCACAGGGCGACCAGCCTGTTCTGATGGACGTCGGCCGGGCAACACCGGAAGAAATGGCAGCACGAGAGCGCGCCGCACAAAAGGAAGAAGCCGAGGCGCGCATGCGCGGCCGCAAGCAAGCGGGCGTTGGCCAGGAAAGTGCCGAGGACACACCATTGTTCGGCGGCGAGCGTCAAGCCGGCCTGCTGGACCAAGACCCCATGAACCAGGATGCACTGTTCCTGACGGGCGGTGCACGGCTGCCGCAAGGACCGGCCGCCGAGACACGCCGGCTATCCGTGCGCGGGCAGCTGCCGGGCGAGCGCGAGACCATCGTGGGCCCCAAGGCACCAGTGACAGATGCCGAGGCGCGCAACCTGAAGCTCGAGCAGACCATGAAGGAATTGGCCGCGCGCCTGGGGCGCCGGTTCGAGGTCGATCATCGCGTCGAGCGTGGCGCACTTGGCATGTATAAGCCCAAGGAGGGCGTTCTGCGTGCGCGCTTCGCGGGTGACGTCGAGACCTTCTCGCACGAGCTGGGCCATGCCGTGGATCAGCGGTTGCGCACCGGAGATCCGACCAAACAGGCGTGGGCCAATGCGCAGCTGGTCTACGATGGCGAGCTGCGAGCGATGGATTTCAATGCCGTGGTCAACGGCACGCCGCCGACGGTGACCGAGGGTACGGCGGAATTCCTGCGCACCTACATCACCAATCCGGCCTATGCCACGAGGCAGGCGCCGGGGTTCGCCGGGGCCTTCAAGAACATCCTGGCGCGCGATCCCGAGCTGGCAGGTATCCTCAACGATGCCGCCAACATGGCCAAGGTGGAGAGCGGGCTGAGCCCCACGCAGGTGTTCACCACCATGATCGGCGGCGACGAAAAGAACCCGCTGGAGAATATGTCGGCCAGCGTCGCGCGCCACGGCATCGTGCCGACGATGCAGGACTATGTCGCCCGGCTCTACGGTGCGGCGGTGCGCGAGAGCATCCATGCCGATCGCTTGGCGCAATTCCTACGCGACGCCATGTTCGAGAAGACGGGCAAGCCGCTCGACAAGCTGAACTATTCTCAGGACCCGTCGTTCCGTTTCCGGCAGATGCCAGGTGCCCAACAGTCGGCGATCGGCATCATCGACAAGGGCGTGCCGCTCGATCCGATGGATCCGATTCGCTCGCCGCGGTCGGTCGCCCTAGTGCCGGGCGTGGCCCGGGCTTTGAACGGCTCTTTCTCGCGCCTCGAGAACGATAACGACCCGCTGGTGAAGGCGTTCAACGGCTACCTGGTATCGCGCCGTGCCATGGCGGATTGGCAGCGCTTCGAAGCCGGCGAGCTGCGCAACCAGCCGGTGCGAGCGTCCAAGTCGGAGACCGAGCGCGCGATCGCCGATTTCGAGAGGCAGTATCCCGCGTTCAAGGCGGCCGGCGATGACGTCTTTGCTTTCCGCCGGGCCTATATGCAACGCCTTGTCGACAGGGGCTTCATCAGCGCCGAAAGCGCGCAGTTGATGCTTCAGGCGCACCCGGACCATGTGCCGCTCTATCGTGTTTTCGAAGAAGGTGTCGGCGGTGGAGCGCCGTCCAGCCTGGAGCATGCCGATCTCCACCGGTTCATGGGGTCGACGCGCGACGTGAAGAACGTGGTCCGCTCGGTGATCGAGGACGTGGCGGCTTGGGAACGCCAGATTGCTCACAATGAAGTCTGGACGGCTATCGACGACTGGGCCGCTCAGGCGGGCGAGTTTGCCGCCCCGATATGGGAGCGCATCCCAAGTGCCGATCTCAAGGGCACGACGATCGACGCGGAGAACGTGATCCGCCAGGTGGCCAAGGAAGCCGGCATGTCCAAGGCCGACACCGACTTGCTGATCACCCAGATGTCCCCGATGACGGGACAAGACCTGACGGCGACCATTTGGCGAAACGAGGCGACGAAGGCCGGACCAGGAGAGCGAATCGCCTTCTTCTGGAAGGGTGGCCAGCGCCAAGCCGGCAAGATGGGAAACAACGACGTCGCCGCTCACTTCTTCGACCTGATGACCGCCATGTCGGCGCCGGAGAAGGATCTATTTCTGAAGGCCGTCGGCGCGGTTAATGCGGGCTTCCAGAGCGCCATCACCCACGCCCCGCGGTTCCTTCTGGGCACGGCAGTCCGCGACAACATGACCCGCATGTTCATCCCGCGGGCCCAAGGCATCGCCGGCCGCATCCCGTTCGTGCAGGATCTTGTCGGCGGTTACACTATGCTGTTCGACCGGGCGTTCTACCGAGCCTATCAGCAAGCCGGCGGCATCCGTGGCGGCCTCTACTCGCACGCCGCCAATGAGTTGAACCAGGATGCACTCGAGGCGGCGGCGCGATCGAGCGGCTTCCTGACCCGTACCTTGGACGAGCTCCAGGCAGCCAACACGCTGGGAGCGAAGGCTGCCGTGATCGCCGATGTGCCGGCTTCTGCGACCCGTGCCAGCGCCGACTATATCGCCTCGCTGGGGCGCCGAATCGCCTATGCGCAGGGACTCCCAGCACAGGGATGGGCCGTTCTGACGACGCCCTTCAAGATGGTGGGCGATGCGCTGCGGCTGGCGGAGATGACCGAGACGGCTTCGCGCGTTGGCAATGCGCGGCTTACCTACAACTACCTCAAGCGGCAGGGGCTCAATGATGTCGAGGCTTTTAACGGCGGCATGTACGAATCGCGCGACGTGCTCAACTACCAAAGCCGGGGCGGACAGATGCGGGGGCTGGCACGGCTCGCGCCATACCTGCAGGCGGGCATCACCGGTGCCGACCGTTCGGCTCGAGGCCTAGTCGGAGAGCCTGTCATGGCGGCGTACCGCGCCTATGAGCGTGGTGGCTACGCCAACCTAGACGCGCGGGACAAGGCGATCCTGTCGGCGGCCTGGAAGAATTGGCTCTACGTGGGTGCCAGCGTTGGCCTGATCCCCTCGGTCTATTACCCCACAGTGCACGAGACCGAATTCTATCGTCGCGCCAGCCAGTACATGCGCGAGACCTACTATTTGCTCCAGACCGGAACCGACGCCGACGGCAACCCGGTAGGGCTGACCATCCACAAGGGCTATGACATTCCGGCCGCCTTGGCGAACAGCGCCGAGATATTCGCCGAGGAGATGCGCAAGCACGATCCCGTGAATTGGTGGCATGTCATGTCGGGCCTGAAGGAGGCGGTGCCGCGGCAATTCCGGAGCGCGAACGAATTTCTCGGCGGCTTTCCGGCGCCGAAGGTGGCCTATGAGGTCGCGACCGGGCAGAAGATGGGTTTCCATGGCGGCCCGCCGCGGCTCATCGTTCCGGAGAGCCTGCGCAGCAAGCCGATCGAGCAGCAGGTGAGCGCTACGACTTCCTGGATGGCGCAAAAGATCGGCCACGGCATGGGCGTCTCGCCGATGGTTGTCGACCATGTAATCGGCGGTATGGGCGGCACGGGCGGCCAAGACATCCGGGACCTGTCGTCGGCGATCTTCGACAACAACCCGCTGACCAATGTCGGCGATGCGATGAACCGCTTCTTCTTCGGCCAGATCTACCGGACGGCGAAGAACGACGTGGGAAGCGGCCACGACCTTCGTGACCTGATGGCCCGCGACCATGGCAAGTACCAGATCCAGGCCAATGGCTATCGCGACGCCGTCGAAGAAGGAAGGCGCGCGGACGCGGACGCGCTCTATAACAAGGCCGACAACGGGGCGAAAACCCTGATGACGCTCCAGGCCAACAGCCGTTTCGATCCCGACACCCGGACGTTGCACCCGCTGGTTCGCTCTCAGGCGATCGCCACCGTGGTCTACGACATGATGAAGGGCCTGGCGCAGAGCCGCATCATGATCGCCGACCCGACGCACCAGCGCGGCCAGCCGCGCAAGATGATCCAGCTCAGCGAGGAGCAGGCCAGGCAGGTGCACGCCCAGCTGAATGGCATCCTGGCCGAGGAGACCCGCAACGGTCTCGCGATGGTCAAGCAGCCTGGCTATGAGGATTTCCCGGTGATCGACAGCAGTGAGCGCACGGCCATCCTGCGATCGATCAGCCCAGAGGTGGCAAAGGAATTCGAAAAGCGCATGAAGCGCATGCACGTCCTGCCGGCGCCCGGCGTGGCCGCGGTATGGCCGGAGGCGGAACAGCGCCTTTTGAAAGATCAGGGCATGGCCCGGTTGCGGGATTTGCTGCCCCGGGCTCGAGGTCGCGCGTCCCCGTGACCCCTTCCCCTACATCATGTAGTATCCCCCTCTGATGCCGGCACAAGGTCCCGCCATGACTGTCCCCGCCAACAGGTCCGCTCGCGTCCCGGCTGCAGTCAACCTTGTGTTGGGGGACCTGTCGGACGACGACATCGTCTTCATCGCGACATACGGGACCATGTCGGCGCAGACCACGCTCGCCGTGCTGCGCAGCTACTTCACTTTGGTCGAGTCCTTCGTCCTGATCGACGATACCCGGACAAGCTACCAGATGGAGAATGGCGACGGCGGTGTGGTGAACGGCAAGACCGTGGCTGGCGCACTAGCTGTGCTTCTTCCAGAGAGCCCATCGATCGGCGAGGTGGTGCGGGTCAGCGATTTCACCGGTGACATAGCGACCTTTCCGCTCAGCGTTGCCGCGCCAAATGGCGGTACGATCAACGGCCAGACCGGTGCTCTCACCTACGCTGCCAACTACGAAACCACCGGCTTCCAGGCGATCACCGAAACCGATTGGATAATGCGGCCATGATCTCTCGTCTGCTCCTGGTGCTGGTGGCGCTCGTCGCCCCGCTGAGCGCCCTCGCCCAGGTCACCAAACCCCCGATCAATGCAGTCGCCGGCCCGACGACGTCGGCGCAGCTGCAGAGCATCATCCCCGACTCGACGGGGAGTGGGCCGCTCAATTTCGGGCCGTCGGCTGCGGCTTCGGTTGCCATCGGCATCCCCCTGACGGGCGGCACCCCGAACGGCCTTCTTTTCAACGACGCCAATACGCTGGGGAACCTGGCGACAGCGGCGAACGGCATCCTTGCCACGAATGGCTCTGGCGTGCCGGCAATCGTTAATTCGCTCGATCTAGTCAACACGATTGGGCCGGCTAGCGCGACCTCGAATAGCATCGTCACCAACATGACGAGCAGCGGGTCGGCGGATAGCACCGGTCTTCTCAATCAGTTCATCGCTACGGGCGCGGGCAGCATTTCGCAAATCCGCACAACGCATTCCCCGATGGAGGTGCGGACCGATCCCGGCACGCTTACGACCACTGCCGAAGGCTACGAAACATACGTCCGCCTAGGCCTAGCCAACTCCTCGGTCGGCGACCTGACGGCGGCGCGGCCGTTCGCAGGACACATCGCCAACGAATCCGGCAATGCGGCGAATATCGACCGTGCTTATGTCTACACGGCGCTCGGTCCAGATTTCGGTGACGATCTGATCCCGATCGCCACGGGCACATTCAACACGGTCGGCGGGCTGCTGGTCACTAACCAAGGGCATGCCGATCGCATCCTGACGGCGGCCTACGGCGTCAAGGTCAACAACATGACGCCGGGCGCGCCCCGGAGCTCGGCGTTCGCCACGGACATGGACATCGGCGGCGACCGCTATGCCTTCGACAGTCTTGGACAAGCACCCTCGGTTCACGTCGGGGCCTTCCGGCAGGGCTCGGCGACCGATCCGACGGTGCCGGGCTTCGATGCGCTCTATTCGAAAGTGACGCTGGATCCCGGAGCGACCCGGGTCCATCAGTTCGTCGGCTCGATCGCGAACGGTGACGCAGGGGGAAGCTCTCAGCTTAATGTCTTTCTGAGTCGCATCGTCAGCGTCGGCACAAACAATCTGACGCTGCTCAACCCGACTCTAACCCAGGTCGATATATCGAATACCGGCGGGACAATCACTGCGGTGCAGGGCATCCAGTCTGTCCTCAATTTCACTTCGGCCAGCGGCACGCTCGCACTGATCAATGGCTCCGCCTTCCGGAGCAATGTCAATGTCACTCCGGTTGGCGGAACGACGACGATCACCAATTTGCGTGGTTTCGCGGCCGCGATGGCGGTCACGGGTACGGGCGGCACGACCGATGCCACGTTTGGCTTCCAAGTCGAAGACATCGACTTCTCGTCGGGCACTCACACGATCAACGTCTCGCGCGGCCTTTACATCGGTGGCATTGGGCATGCGACCCGCACCGCCAGTGTTTTCGGTATCGACTTCTCGGACTTTACAGCAGGCACCAACACAACGGCGGGCATCCGCAGCCAGCTCACCAGTGCGGCCACGAAATACTTCATCCTTGGCAGCGGTTCGGCCGTCAGCGCATTCGCGGGAAATGTGGGAGTCGGTTCTACAGCGCAGACGACGGCAACGCTGGGCGTGACCTCCGCTTCCGCAACAGCCTTTGTCGTTGGCCGCGCGGGAACGATCACCCCGGCATTCCAGGTCGACAGTTCGACGGGCTTGCAGGCGGCAGGGCTGAAAATCACTGGGGCAGTCGCGGGCGGCACGGTGGCCATTGTCGCCATCGATAGCAACAGTGCCACGAACATCACCTTCAACGCCAAGGGATCGGGCACCCTCGGTTTTGGCACGGTGTCCACCGGAGACATCAGCATCGGGAATGCTTCTGTCGGCACCATGACGCTGACGGCAACGACGATCAACTTCGCTGGTACAACTAGTATCGCGGTAACGTCCATCACCTCGGCATCGGCCACGGCATTTACCGTTGGCCTGAATGGCGCAAGCAACCCGTCCTTCCAGGTAGACGACTCGACCCCTTCTCAGGCAGCCGGTCTGAAGCTCACGGGTGCTGTAGCGGCGGGGACGGTCGATTTCTCCGTCATCAGCAGCGGCTCGAATGCCAATGTGACATTCAGCGCCAAAGGCACCGGCACGATGGGTATTGGCGCGGGCTCCACGGGCCGCGTCACGATCACTCCGGTTACGACAATCACCGGAGCTCTCACGCTGAGTGCGGTCGGGCTCGTCTACGACGGAAAGACGCTTACTGGATCGACTGGCACCGGCAACATGGTGCTATCGGCGAGTCCTACGCTCACGGGCACGATCACTGCGGCGGCGGCCAATTTCAGCGGTGCCGTGTCGGTCACATCGTCATCTGCGACTTCGTTCACCGTTGGCTTGAATGGCGCGACCAACTCAGTCCTTCAGGTGGACAGCTCCACCGGGTCGCAGGTTGCCGGACTAAAGCTCACGGGTGCGGTCACAGGCGGAACGGTGGCCCTAGCTGTCATCGACAGCGGCAGCAATGCCAACTTGTCGATCGACGCGAAAGGCACCGGCACGATCACGGTGGCCGGAACATCCACGGGTGCCATCACCCTGACGCGGGCGACAACCCTGAGTGCGGCCCTGACTTACGGCGGCGTGACGCTCTCAAATGCGGTCACTGGCACCGGCAACATGGTGCTGAGCGCGAGCCCAACTTTGTCAGGTACGGTCGCTGGTACTCTCACATTTTCCGGTGCGTTGACGCTCTCGTCAGCCTTGACCTACGGCGGCGTGACACTGAGCAACGCCGTCACGGGCACCGGCAATATGGTATTGAGCGCGGGTCCTACGCTCACGGGCACTCTGACGGCCGCCGCCGCAAACTTCAGCGGCGCGGTATCGATTACGTCGTCATCCGCGACGTCCTTCACCGTCGGACTCAACGGTGCGACCAATCCTGTCCTTCAAGTGGATAGCTCGACGGGCTCCCAGGCGTCCGGCCTAAAGATCACGGGTGGCGTATCTGCCGGCGCGTTGCTGTTGGACGTGATCAGCAGCGGAACGAACAACGACTTGACCGTCAATGCCAAAGGCACCGGCAATATCAAGCTCGGCACCACGTCTACCGGTGCCGTCCAGATCACGCCGTCGCTGCAAGTAAGCGCGGCTGTAATCGTCACGTCGGCGGCCAGCAATTCGATAGCCATTGGTCCGAGCGGCAACACCAATCCGATCTTCGTTGTCGATTCCTCGACGGCATCTGCGGTTGCTGGCCTCAAAATCACGGGGGCCGCGACGGGCGGCACCGTGGCCATGGTCATTCAGGACAGCGGCTCCAATGCCAGTTTGACGCTGAATGCAAAAGGCACCGGGACCGTCGGAATTGGCACCGTGTCCACTGGTGTCATCACTCTGGGCGCGGCGGTGACGCTATCGAACGCGACGCTCACGTTCACCAATCTCGCGACCGACGCCACGCACACGACCCGGACGGTCTGCCAGGACACGACTTCCAAGATCCTCTTCTTCGGCAGCGGCGCGGCGGGTATCTGCCTCGGCACCTCGAGCGCGCGCTTCAAGACCAACATCCTGCCGGAGACCACCGGCCTGGCGCAGATCGCGCAGCTCAACCCGGTGCATTTCAGCTACCTGAAGGGCTACGGCGACGATGGCGCGCGAGTGCAGAAGGGCTTCCTGGCCGAAGAGGTTGCGGGTGTGATGCCCGAGCTGGTCGGCTACGATGAGCAGGGGCGTCCCAACACTGTCGACTGGGCGGGCATGGTGCCGGTCTTGGTCAATGCCGTGAAGGAGCTCAAGGCCAGCAACGACAACCTGCGTGTCGAGGTCGAAGCGTTGAAGCGGGCGTCCCGGTAGAAAGAAGAGGAAAATCTCAATGAAGAAAATCAGTGCTGCTTTTTGCGTTGGCCTGCTCTCTGTGGCGGCCTTTCCACCTCCCGCATTCGCCCAGCCCGCGCCGCCGTCGCAAGCGGCGCTCGATGTTTCGACGGACTGGAGCATGCTGATCGGCGCGACCAACCATTTGGGCAAGTCGATACAGACGTTGGCGAAGGAGAACGCCGATCTGCGCGCCGAGGTCGACAAGCTGAAGAAGGATCTCGAGGAGGCGAAGAAGGGTCCGCCCAAGGCGGCCGACAAATCCCCGCCCTCGGCGCCCAAGACGCCCTGACGCGATGGAGGAGCCAACCCTGTTGGACCTGGTCGTGCGCCATAAGCAAGGCATCGCCGGCGCAATGGGGTTGGCTGTCTTCTTCTCGATGGCCTACGCCATTGTTTCTGAATTCGGCGTGAAACAATCGCTGAAGGGCGTGTTCGTAGGTTGTGTTTTTTCGGGGACCGGCTGGTTCTTCGCGGCAGAATATCTCCATCCGGCGGTATACTTCGTGGTGCCGCTGGCGTTGTTGGGATCGATACTGCCGTTCCCCCTGATGCGCGCCTATATCAGGCGGCAGGACAAACTGGCGGACAAGGCATTCGATCTTGCCTCGAAGAAAACAGGAGTGGACTGATGGATTGGCTCAAAGCGCTTCAGGCGACGCCCGGTCAAAATCTTCAGGACGCGCTCTGGTCGATTGCCACGCCGGGCTTCTGGATGACCATGAGCGTCATCTCGGGGATCGGCGGGCTGGCGGTCTTCATTTGGTTGATGCGCGAGGTCGAGCGTCGCCGGCATGTCGGCCTTCGCGGGATCGACGCGGTCATGGTCGGGCGTATGGGCTGGATGGGGGCGATGATCCTGGGATCTGGCGTGCGCTGGAACAGCGGCCTGATCATTGCGTCGTTCGGCGTGTTCGTCCTGGCCGGG